>WLWG01000507.1_pt1 | contig 39875 bp, 53 predicted proteins | sample 6712871 | NCBI WGS metagenome assembly WLWG01 (sample SAMN12718693, study PRJNA515312) | sponge metagenome | isolation source: marine sponge | host: Mycale hentscheli | place: New Zealand: South Island, Marlborough, Capsize Point | collected 2003-05-01
CATCGTCACCTACAACATTAGAATAAACTTTTGTGATTAAGTTATCAATTGTGATAGTATTACCTACTACACTAAGATCAATCTCAGCACCACCAACTAAAGTCAATGCATCTGTATTTGTAGATGCCGAACATGTTCCTACTGAAGGACCACCGTTATTACAATCCACACTTCCAAAGATTAATTGAGAAGAACCTAAGTCAGTATTTGTAACTGTAAAAGTTCCTTCATTAGCACCAGGACCTGAAGCTAAAGCTACAGAAGCACCAGAAGTACCAACAATTCTTAGTTTATCTGTAGGAGAACCTGCAGTAATATCAGTTGAACCATCGCTAATAATTTTCCACTGATCTGGAACACCAATTGTTTCTCCAATAGTAATTTGGTGAGCAATTGCATCATATGCTACTGTGATACCGCCTGCGGCTACAATATTAGCACCTGCAGTATCCATAATAAACTCACCCATTAGCGTATCATTTACATCTACTGTAAAGGTTCTTTCAAATGGTGCAATACCACCAGCATTAGTTAATACAACATCAAGTTTAGGATCAATACTAGTTAGAGTAACTTCATCAACTTCTAATGTATAAGTTGTATCTCCAGCTGTAGGAACATCTTGTTGGTCAACAATGTTAATATGACCAAAAGATGTTTGAAGAAATGTATCAGGTAAAGAATTAACATCAATATCAAGAGTATAAGTATTTTCATATGGTCCAGTAGATGAAGTTGATACAGACAATGCAGTACCTGGTGTTACATCTACTATACTTTCTTGAGAATTTACTACATAAGGATCAAGTGCAGCACCTGTACCTGTTACAACAGCATTAGCTCCACCTGTCACAACTGAAGCTGTAGGTAAAGATGATACATCTAAGTCTACAGTAAATGTAGTTACAGCACCACTTACAGATGGTGTTACAGAAAGATAAGGAGCACTTGTAGTTGTTACTATAGTAGAAGTTAATGCTTCATTTACTCTACCGCAGAAAAAGTTTACAATTTTAGTTAATGCACTATCTAGATAATCATTTCTAGAAATTACAGTTTGAGATATTCCTGTCACATCATTGAGACAAGAAATGTCTACACCTGTGTAGACAATACATGATGAGTTAAAAACCTCAGAGCATGCTGGTGGACAAGTCTGGGAAACCACATAGGTTCCAGAGCATCCACAGCTAGGGGTATTACAATTTGAATTTGAACAAGCCATTTTTATTTTATTTTAGTTTATATATATAATTTACAATTTTACTTAATAACATGTAGTTGCTGTAATATCAGAACTACAATCCAAAAACGCAGTTAATCCTTCTATGGTTGCAAAGAATCCTCCTAAGTTACCAGAGTCTCCTGCATCACATGAAAAAGGCCACGTATAATCTGATCCACCAAAATCAGTTTCTCCAACAAGGTTATTTGCACCAGCTGCTGGGAAGTTATGAATGTCAGTGTCAGTATTAATAAAGTTAGGAACACTTTCTCCTGATCTAATATTACTTGTTATAAATCTTAGATGAGAACCTCCTATAACTCCTGTAGTAGAAGCAATCTGTTCTTGATCTCTTAGAGATGCAATATATAACACACCTGCTTCTGTTATTGCTATTCTAGATGCTGCTGTTAAAGAAGTACCTACTGTTGCTGAAATTATAACAGGTCTGTTTAATACAGCAGGATAAGGCATTCTATAATCAGCATCTAAATTATTTGATGTTACTGATGCGGGTATTACAGTTGTTCCACCATTAAATGAAATTACTCCACCAGTACTAATTGATACTGCTCCTGGTCCACTAGTTCCAGGAATGCATGTTGGTATATTATTATAATCAGAATAACTAGATAGTCCGTGAATACCTCCTGCACCATTATCAAGTGGTACAAAAACATATCCTCTAAAATGAAGAACATTTCCTATTCTTCTTACTTGTGGTTTAGCGGCTGTTCCTGAATAAAACTCAAATCCATTAAGATCAACCCAACCTGTATCTTTAACTTTTGCTGATATTTTTAAATCTGCAGTTATATCAAGTTCTACAGTATTTGTACTTTCGACAGTTACTGCAGTAGGTGGTAAGCTTGTATAAATATCATAAATAGCTAACCATATATTTGATAATGTATCCGCTATTGTTGCAGGAGTTGTTACCCACGATGGATACTCTGTCTGATAATCTGCAGCTGGATTAGTTAAAGTATTATCTGTATTTGCTATAGATTGTTTAGCTACTACACCTCCCAGTGCAGCTATAGTTCCTGTTACAGCATAAAAATCACACCACAGTGCATCAAAAAACTGCTGTAGAATTACCTGAACTTCACTATTTGTAGAGGCAGGAACTGTTCCAATATCACATTTTGATTGAACTGTTAATGCTGGAAATACAGGATCTGGTTTATTTTCTAAATCTCTTACTCTAATAGTTATGTCAGTAATCTGATCATTCATCAAACTTACTTCTGTAACAATACTAGCAATTCTTTCACCCATAGTTACAGCATAGTCTACTAGCTGCATAGTTTTTTGAGTACCTACTACAAATTCATCAGGTACTGTAACTACACAATCTGGGCAAGTTTCACTAGCACGAGCCTTGGTAAAAATAGGCTTTGTTGTAATTAATTGAGATGATGAATTAGGTTGTCTAGGATCAAGTGGATTACTAATAGGAACAACTGTTCCTCCTGAAGAAGATGGAGTACCACCTTCTAAAAGACAGAGTTGATCAAGTATAAATTGAACAAGCTCTTGAAAATTTTGAGGCCCACAAGATATTGTACTAAAACATGTTAAATCATAGTTAGAAACTTTTAACGTTTCTAATACTTCACAAAGCTCAGTTGCCAACTTATGTATCACTTCAGAAATACTGTCTCCAGTACACAAATGAATACAAGGAATGTCAGGTCCCTGCCAAACTACACAGTTTGAAGAGATAGGGCTACAGGGCTTATTATCTAAATTTAACGGTTTCATATTTCTTGTTATTTATAATATACAAATTATTATTAAGAATTGCAAGAACAATTAGACCTAGTATTACCACAACAATCTGTAATAGGAGGACAGTTAAATTGAGGATCTTGCAATGCTTGTAATTCTATTAGTTCTTTACTTATTAACCACTTCTCATCTAATTCTGGACAACAGTTAGATATTCCATATCTTAATGCTAATGCTTCTTTGTAAGCTATTTCTGCAAAGTTGCATGTAATCTTATCATACTTTTCCGAAGAGCAAATAGGCGTATTATATCCTGGTTTTACTTTTCTATTATTTGGAAAGTACTGTGGGCAGTGAGCTAGTTTTAAATTTAAATTGGGCGTAGGTTCAACTGCAAAACAGTCTCCTTGCCAACTTTGTCCGCTAAGATACTGAAGCTCAATTTGGTCCAATTTATTTTCAAACGTTTCTAAATATCCAGTCAGCATTAACCATGCTAATGCAAGTGATTGAGTAACACCCGCAGGGCAAGTCAAATTAGCAAGATTTCCAGCTGTACGTGCTATTGCTGTAGCAGTATTAAAAATCCCTAGTTCAGGCGTTATAACCCAAGCACCAGTTGGATGATTCCACACATAGTAAAGAGTAGTACCTATAGTAAGTTCCCATACTGGTTTATCATCAAATGTTTCTTCTGAAAGTATTGCACTATAAATAGATGCTGGATCATTAGTAGCTAATGCTGAAGTAACCTGAAAGGTAAAACAAGGACATGGCGGTTTACCCAATGCAGGTGATGAATCAACAGGACTTGTTTCCTGTTCTAATTGAAAACTTGCTCTTGGTGTTACAGTTCTATCTGGTTCAAATACAGTACAGTCTCCATAGTAATTAAATATACCAGGAATTCTTTCACTCCACTTTTGTACACAATATCTTAAAGAAGTTTGTCCTGAGCAAATCGTATCAGTAAATTGAATATTTCCATTAACATCTACATATTGATATACTTGATCTTCTGTAGTTGTATTAAATACTGTAGAGCATCTTGGAGTTAAAGTTAGACATTCATCACAATCTGGAAAAGCAACTGTTACTTCTACACCTTGATAAGAAACAGGCTGACCTGGAGAATCATAAGTACCTACAGTATAGCAACCTTCGCAGCCATCAATTTGAACAACTTGACCTACAAGTCCTGATAGATTTGTATTTGTAATTATACTTGGAATACCTCGTTCACATGGAGCTAAAGTATAAAATGTAGATAAACAAGAAACACAATCTAAGAATACTTCAAAAGATCCTAGAGTTACAACGCTTGGTGGTTGATAGTCAATTTGCTCTACAAGCCAACAGTGACAATCATCTTTTATAATTTTTCCAATATGCTCAAATAGATCTTCAGTAGTATAAGTAACTTCTCCACCATCACAGTTTGTAAGCTTATATGCTACAGGCCCAATGCATTCTTCACAAGTTCTATAGTCTTGTGTTACTGTAACATCTACAGGACAATCGCATGCTTCTTCACCAGTACACTCAGTGGTTGATATTGAACTTACTGGAGTTCCATCGTTAAGTCTCCAAGCTCCTGTTAGTGACCAAACTGTTGAATCTGCAATAGGACAATCTAAAATTCCAACTTTTATTTCTGCTAATGGTGCTGATAAAAGGTCACCTACTATTTCAGTAATAAACCATGTTCCAGGAGTAATACCTGCCCATATATGATAAGTAACTCCTTGAACTTCAAAAGCAAATACTTTATTGTTATTATAAGTACTTCCTGTATAATTTGCTTCATATACGGTTCCATTGATATCAATAGATATACATAAACAAGTTGCTTCTATTACAGTCCAACATCCATCATATCCTGCTAATTCAACTACAGAGCTTGGATTTATATATTGATATAGACTTTGAAGTGTAGATGTTATAATTGCATTTTGATCTGGGTATTTTTCAGGATCACAGTTAATTAATTGAAAACATCTATCTGGACATTCACCATCTTCACAAGGACCTTGATTAATAATAACCGCTGAAGGTAGTAAAGGAATTTCTTTTGCTAAAGGAGGAGCTTGTGCACAAAACTTATCTGGTGCATATGTGCTTTGAGGTCTTCCCTCACAGTCAATATATGTAACTAAACCTGGAGCACTAATTACCTCATAACAATCACAAGGACAAGGTTCAGCTTCAAAGTCAGTTATTTTTAAACTTAATACGGGATCTGTACAAACTCCTTCATTTATTTGAACAAACCAAGATCCAGTAAAGGTATCTAATGTAACGTATGATCCTACAGCTACTGCAAAGTCTTCTATAGTAGTTTGAATTGTAGTTCCGTCACAGTTAGTTAGTAAATAACATATTGGATTACAATCAGGACAAGGTACATCTGGGTTTACATGTGTACAATCATCAGGATGCATAAATTGTATTTGACTAATGCTGGGCGGATAATCTAAAAGATTATATGCTGATAAATCAGCAGGAGCACCAGGAAGACCATCCCCAACTACACCATGTGAAAAAGTATAACAATCTCCACGTATTAAACCTTTAAATTGCCCAGGTTGATTAGGTGCTATAATTAGGTATATACCATCATAATTAGTAATACTAAATGCAGGCATTGATCCACCTTGTGAACCTCCAACATAAGGCTCTCCTCTTAAAAATATAGGAATACCTCCGCAACAAGGGTCTGCTTTTATATAATACTGACCTGTATTACAGTCAGGACAACCAGCAGCAGCTGTACAATCAAAAAATGTTCCCGCTTGTTGTAATATAAATGTTGCAAATGGTATTGGTGGATATTGATTAAATGGAGAGGATTGATATGTTAGTATATAACAATCACCAGCTACAATATCAAAAGTACTTCCACCAACATTTGGTATATCTGTAGTAAATGTATATATACCATCTGCTACTATACCTGGTGATACTGGAATATTTATTAAAATAAAATTATCAGCATTACAACAGTCTACTAATCTATAATATGCTACACCTGCCATTTTATTTTGTAAATTTATTTAAGTTTCCTTGTTTTAACTTTGCTTCATAAGCTGCTATACATGTTGAACAAACTTGTCTTTTATCTGATGCAGTTCTTCTTTGACATCCGCATGAAAGAACTTTACCACAGTTTGAACACTTTGATCCTGCTGCCATAATTTGTTGGTTTAATTTGGTTTAACAATGTCTACAATCTAGTTTATTTAAAAGCTTTAAAGCATAGTTGTAAAGTGTCATTCCCTCTTGTTGATCATGACATGTTTCTACTTTAGCTTTAGCTGCATCTAAATACATTCTAATTAATCTAAGATGTCTTAATTTATCTTTTACTGCTTTGGGCGGATCACAATCTGCCACATCTATATCACATAAAATCTTTTGATAAAGATCCATTGCTTGAGTCATTCTTAGATGATTATATTCTACATAGACCACATGATTTGGATCTACTACATATTTTATTACATATATTCCATCAGGTAAATTCACATATGATTGACCACAGTGTTCTGTTTGCAACCCTAAGTCACACCCTGTTAGATTACAAGATGACTCAGGTTGAAAATGAACTTCTGTAGCATAAGTATACCCAGGAACTGTAATTTGAAGTTTTGGTTCAAAAATAGCAACCTGTGCAGAATATACGCTTGTATCAAAAATCTTCATGACACAGGCATTTCCTACAGGAGGTATCTCTAAACTTAATACATGATTTGCCATACTGATAAATAAAAAAAGGGAGAGGAGAAAACAAATCTCACTCTCCCTTATATGAGTAATTAATTATATTATACTACTGTAACTGATGGAGCAGCACATGCATTACCACCTGCAACATCTTGCTCAACACAAGCTTCATTACCAGCAGCAGTTAATAAAACCTCAACATCATCTTTAAGGTCTGCTAATGCTCCAGCAGCTAGTGTTCCAGCAGGTCCAACAATCTCAAGTAAATATTGATCATTATCAAATGTACCTGTTGGGTTGTTGTATCTTGGAATGCTGTGTAGAATCATTAATCTATCATAAGATGCAGTTCTATCAACTTGTCCAGCACCAGTTCCTAACATATCATTACCTTGAGTAATCTCACGGATTCTTAAGTCAGTTGCAAAAGGAATTTGTCTGTAAGATTCTGATAAGATAAAGTCTCTAGCAACAGTCTCACCAAGACCATTAGCCTTTCTACCTGTACACTCATCTACAATACATACTCCAGTAAACTCACATGGATCACCATTCAAGTCAACTTCAGAAGCATATAGTCTTAGAGGCTCAGTTCCGTAGAAATCTGATGGTTGGAAAGTACAATCTCCAAATCTAGTTTCTTCGTAAGCACCTACTAATGTTAATCCAGCACACTCATCAGTGTAAGCAGCAGGAGTATAAAGATCAGCAGTAGTTGCTAATACAGTAGCTCCAGGTCCACCACCTAAACCTAAGTGAAGGTTAGTTGCAGCAATACCAGCAGTAAGTACACCAGCAGCAGTTCCAGCAGGATATACTAGAGTTGCCCCGTTTCCTATAGCACCAGCAGCACCAGCTGCAGATACAGTAACTACAGGAATGATAAATGGTTCTGCATTAGCACGTCCATTAGGTCCTCTTCCTGTAAGGATAACACTCTCTTGAATTCCAGCTTGCCAAGCAAGCATTACAATAGCTGGGTTAACAGCTACAGGAGCAATTGAATCATCTGCACAACATCCTGTGTAAGCAGTAATTTCTTGATATGCTTGGTGATTCAACATTCTTAATGCTGGAGATCCTTTTACATCTACTCTTAAGTGATAGTTTTCACCACATAAGAAAGTTGGGCAGCAATCAGCTGTTCCAGCAGTAAATGGTGTAGTACCAATATGTAAGATAGAATTCTGTGCAGCATGTGCAGGAGCTTCCCACATTTTGGTAATAAATTTAGGATTAATTCCTTTTGATTTGATTGATTCTGAATATCCACCATGGAAAGGTCCAACTCTGTCCTCTGCATAAGGAGCACCTGATGCAATAATAAATTGACAACCTGTTGCAGTTGCGGGAGCCACATCTAGTGGAGCCCAAGTCTTTGCATCATACAAAGATAATTGTCCTGAAGTTAGTGCACCACTAGCAGCAGAAGCTGGAGCTACTACAGGATCAACATAAGAAGACATAATGAATGTCTTTTTAAAAGCGTTGTTAAAATAAGCCATTTTTTTCTTTTTTAAATTTTATAAATAAATAATATACTATAATATACTAAAAGTTTTTTAATTAATCAAATTAAGATTAATTATTTCTTTCAGCGGTTTGTGAACCTCTTGGGTATTGTACTGGTGATTCTATATCTCCAGCTAATACACTAACGGCTTCATCAATAATTACTTCAATAATATCATCCTTAAATTCAGATTCTACTTCTACTAAAGTTTCTTCATTAGTGTAAGGATCTACACAACCTTGAATTTGAATTTTTCTAGGTTGTCTATAGTAAATTAAATCAGCTTGTGATATTTCAAAATCATTGTTTGTATAGATATGGACCTGATTACCAATTAAAGTAACAAATGTTTCTGCCCATTCAAATGAAGGTTTCTTAGATTTATCTCTTAGTAATTGATTTAAGTTACCTTCTTCTGAAAGATATACGGTCATTCTTCTATCTTCACAGCAATCTTTACAAGCAAATACATCTACTCTTTTAAACTGTAAATAGTTTTCAGGAATAGGTCCACGAAAATAATCTTTCTTATCAGTTAATGAAAGTTCATTATCAGAAAGCAATACCTGAAGATCATCTTTTCTTCTAGTAGATTGTTCATCACCTTCTTTAACAATGTTAAGTCCATGCAACTGTCTTCTGCACCATTCCACTTGAGCTTTATTAAAAGCCTCAACAACTTGCCAACATTCTATATTATCATAGTCTTGGCTATCAAGCTTGTTGATCCTTTGTTTTAATTTTATGACTATTGCACTATTTAACATTATCTAAACATTTTTACGGCTTGTTCTTCCTTTAAAACCGTCATCATCATATGTAGTAACTACTCTACGTTTTCCATAGTTTCTAACACTTGAACCAGTTCCTGGATTATTTTTAGCATAGTTTCTTGCTCTTGCTTTTCTAAACAAACCTTTTTGAAAAATATTACTTGTATCAGCTTGTTGTTCAGGTAAATCAACATCTTGAGGTCCACCCGTAGGTCCACCTTCATACATTATTCCACCACCTTCTAACATAGATCCATAAGCTTGACCTCTTTTAAGAGCTTGCATATCATTAAGATCTTTTAATGGATTTGAAGATCCTCCAGCACCATACTTTTTACTCTTTTTTTTATATTTCATTTCTTTTTCTTTTTTAGTTTGCCTAATGTAATTGCAAATCTAGCACGTTGAGCAGTTTTACCTTTACCTTTAGCTTTTTCTCTAAGCCAAGACTTTTTAATTCTCTTATTCTTTGTATCATAACCACCTTGTCTTTTAGCAGTTGCTGTAAGAGAACCTGGCTTTTTAATTGCCTTCTTGATATTTAACTTCTTCTTCTGTGCCATCTTTAATAATCCCAGTAGATAAAAATTTGATCATTCTGTTCCTCTGGATCCTTAAAAGTTTTACTCATATAATAATATACAAAAAAATCATCAGCATTTCCACCTTCTCCTTGCTTTTCTCAAACGGCTGTTTGGATCTTTAGCAGCTTTAGGAAACTTTTTCATCTGACCTTTAGATCTTGCACAGTAACTTCTTTTTCTGGCTCCACCACCTGGTTGAGGTGCTTTAAGATTAGATCCAGTTTTACGGTTAATGCTTTTACGACCTTTAGCAGTAAGACCACCTTTCTTAGACTTACAACCACTTTTGATTGTACAGCCTTTCATAGCTCCTTTTTTCTTACTACTTTTTTTAGTTGCCATTACTTTTTCTTTTTAGCTTTAGGCTTAGTATGTGTATAACCAAGTTTCTTTAAACGCAAATGATCTGCCATTTTCTTAGCCATAACCATTTTACCAGACTTACTATACATAGGATGAGCTTTAAATGCTTTCTTAGCACCACCTTTTTTCATTTTAGTGACATCCTTAGTCATTACTTTTGCGTATGCCATATTACTTCTTTTTAGTTTTTCTTTTTCTAATTGAACTAGTTCTTCTACCCATACCAGTTCTTTTCTTTTCAGCAACAGCTTTAGCTTTTTGAGACTTAGACATAGAACCCCAGGTTCTAGGAGTCTTTTTAGAAACCTTTTTAGTAGGTCTACACTTCTTAGTTTTCTTATTCTTAGAAGAACCGCAGGCGTTACCCTTCTCATCCTTCCACTTTTCTTTAAACCACCTTTTCAGTGCAAGACCCTTAGCTGTTTTTCTTACTGCCATTACTTTATCTTACCTCTACGTTTTCTACATTTAGCAATGTATCCACTTGCATAGGCAGATGGAAATACGCTATACTTAGCCTTAGCTTTTCTATAACAAGCATCTTTCTTAGACTTTTTCTTTTTAGATCCACCTTTTCTAAATGCTTCTAAAACAACTGTGGGATTAGTAGTATTTGGCATCTTATTTTTTTTTATAGTTTTTTCTTAGAGTCTTAGCCTTTATAGTTCTAACAACACCGCCTTTTTCCATACCTACTAAACCTTTAAGAAACTTTTTAATGTTATCTCCGCTTTTCTCTAACTGATCTAATCTTTTTTGACCACTAACAGGCTTACAACTTTTACCTTTACAATCTCTATACTGTCTAGTTTTTTTATCCCATGTGCAAGGACATTTTGGATTTGCCATCTTATTTACGTTTTAAAGTTTTCTTTCTAGGTAAAGTTTTCTTAGGTGCAGGAGCTGACTTGCCAGCTATAGTCTGTAGTTTTTTAACTTCAGCCATAGCAGCTTTTTTAACATCAGCCATAAGCTTCGCATCTTTCTGAATTTCTTGAGCTCTTTGTAAAGTACTCATTGCTGAAGCTACTTCAAACTCTCTCATGTCTTTCTTACTCATCATGTTACCAAATTTAATCATTTCATTAAATACTGTTTCACAGGTTTAGCTACTCCACCGTTTCTAAGTTGTCTTCCTTGAATAGTTCTAGGGTTGTTAGAATACTTAGGCATTGTTTTACCGCAACCACAGCCTCCACCATATTTCATCATTTTGAAATCTTGACCATCAATCTTTCCATTTTTGTTTTTGTCCAGTTTATACTGGTCTCCTTTTAGTGCCATAGTCTTATAATTTTACATACATCTTCTACTTCCTTTTGGATTTCTTGTCCATTGACCACCACGTCCATACTCTCCTCCTGTCATTCCTCTTCTAGATTCAATTCTGTTCATTGCTTTTTCCTGTCTTACAGCATTTCTAAGATCTTTTCTAGCATCTCTATTTTCCAATCTTATTGCTTTTCTATCTGCTCTTTTATCTTGCCTTGCTTGACGACCAGGTAGTGCAGCATCTAAAAATGAATCAACTTTTCCATAAAAGTTTGATATTCCAGCAGGAGTAGGTCCACCATTAGCATACTTTTTTTTCTTTTTGGCTCCGCCTTTTTTGTACATTTTCTTCATTGTATTTATTTTTTTTATGTTCTCCAATACTTTTCACAGGACTTAGTTAAATCATCTAAGATATCTTCATTAAGAGGATTCTTTAAGAATTCTACCACATCAGAAACATTTCTTCCCATCATGACATTCTTCTTATTATGATAAATATGTCCATCACTCTTAGTAATAATATACTTAAAAAAGCTGGAATCTTTAACAATACTTCTGATTTTTAATGTCTCCATATCACAATTAGTAGCATCTAAAAATTGTGTTACAGCTCTTTCTATATTGCTTTCAGCTCCTTCTCCGTGAATATATGTATCCATATTTTCATACAGAATATCCCCTGGAGTAGACTTTTTATACTGTGTGCTACTTGCATCTACAACTTTTGCTACATAGAATAATTTAGTACTATTCTTATCAAACAATTTTTGTAGCTCAGATAGCGCTTTATTTCTAAGCTTCTTATATTCAGTTCTACTAGATACACTTGCAGCATCTTTATCTAAATAAAACTTAGGTGGTCTTGGTTTTAACTTTGCATCTTCATAACTTTTTGCAATCAAAGAAAACCCTCCTGCCTCAATAGCATGCAATTTAATTCTATCATAAGGATCTGTCATATCAAGAAACTTAATATCATTTCCTACACTTATCTCAATCTTATTCCAGAAATCATTGTTATCTGGTTTTAATAACTTTACTTTATTCCAAAAGTCTTTATCTTCTGGGTCAAGTATATTTGAAGCTAGTTCTGCTTCTAAGTCTGCAACAGATTCTCTAATCTGCCTTACTCTAGCTTCTCTTTTTTCTTTAGAAAGTTTTTTGATTTCTGGAGCAAACTCATTAAGACCTGTTAAATATCTACTGATTCCGTTAATTTCTAGACATGCTAACTGTTCTTGATGTTTTATTCCATCAAATAAACTTAATCCATAATTTTCTAATCCCATATTTTCTGATCGTGCATCAAAATATGGTTTAATAGAGACTTTTGATTCTCTAGTTCCTGTTGGTGTTTCCACCATTGTAAATGTTTCTTTTGCCATTGGTTTTGTTTTTGTTATTGGTTATTATTTTGTTGGTTATTAAAAAAAAAAGGGAGAGGATTAGTCCTCCCCCTTTTAAGAATCTATTGTTTAGATTAGAATGATCCGCCAGTAACTGGGTTTCTCATAACAATCTTCAATACCTTAGTTGGGTCTTTTACCCAGATTGCAGGCATTGTTTGAGACATCATGACTCTGTATCCATTGAATTGACCAGAAGACTGGAATCCTTGGCTACGTCCCATGTAGTCCATTGTACCATTTTGATACCACCACTTAAGTTGATTATCCCAAGACAACTTCAATAAGAAGATATTGTCATTAGTGTTATCAGTGATGTCAAAGATAATGAATGAATAAGAAGATAATGGGAATCCATCAATGATTGGGTTCTCAATATCATTAGTATTTACATTATCAAATGCTGGGTTAAGTACAAACTTAACGTTAGCAAGGAAAGGAATCACATAAGAAGTGTAAGCAAATCCAAAGTTCAAGTCCATACCTTGACCAGTGATAGCACCGATGTCAGCAGCTTGAATTACAAGACCTGAAGCAACAGCTTCTCTCTTGATAGCTTCGTTTACCATTCTCATTCCACCCATACCAGTTTGAACAATCAATTGTCTGCTTGGATCTGGACCTTGGAATTCAACTTTTCCATTAAAGAAGTTATAAATCTCAGAACGGAATAAGTCAAGGTTGAAGTTATTCTTGTTGTATACTCTTTTGAAAGAGTTATCAAGTTGTTGCCAAAGACCTACAGATAATCTCAAATCATCTGGCCCGTCTTGTCTAACTCTACCACCTTGTCCCCACATTAGGTAAGACTCAATGTCATTTGCTACTTTTGTCAAGTGAGCAGCTTCCATTTGAGTAAGGAAAGATCTAGAAAGATCACCATTATCAAAGGCTCTCTTAACTCCATCTTTACCCATTTTTGCTACCATATCTTCTAATGAAGCTACAGAAGAATCCATGTTATCTCCTGAAGATCTCCAGATTTCAGTTACTGGTACAGTACCATCAGCATTCATTCCTCCTTTGATCATAAGATCAGCTCTAGAAGAAACTGAATAGTGAACGTGTGCTTCTGCTCCACCTACATAGTTGTAGAATTCACGGAAACCTGTTCCTGTTGTGATATCAGAGAATCTTTCTCCATACTCACCTCTAGCAGAACCTTTTCTAAAGAACTTAGTTCCATTAGCTAGGAATCTTTCATCCATAACTGCAGTGTTGTTATTGTTAACTAACTGCACTGTATAGATCCATCCATCACCCATTGGAAGAATATCTTCATCAGTGATGTAAAGTTCAGCTCCATTGTATTTGTCATAAGTGATGATATCACCATGTCCAAATTCTCTGCAGCTCATCTTAATTTGGAAAGTAGTGCCATCTGCACCTCTGGTAGTATTACCAGGTTCTAGATCCTCAACAATATAAGGAAGATCTCTAGATACAGGTGTTTGCCACTTATACTCTCCACGAGCATTATCTACTTCAATTACATTCTTGCCACCAAAGCTAGACATTTGATAAAGAGGCATTTCAACTTTCTGGGACATTGCCCACAAGTCCACTGGACCTAAATCCATTGGTTCTGCATCCTTCAACATGTTAACCAGGTGGTAAGAGTCTACGTGTGAACTTGCGCTGTACGCTGTATCCCGTAGAAAGATACCATTGTTTAAAACTGGAGTTGCCATTTATATATTTGTTTATTTGTTTACTAATTAAAATCTTTTGAACATATTGTTCTTTCTTTGTACTGTTGGGTTTTTTCTTGTTGTTCCTCCTCTTTTTGCATTGCCTGAAGCTTGTGCTTGAGATGAAGAACTAATTTTCTTAGACTGTGCAGTTTTTAATTTTCTTACAGTATCTGCAACAGCCGCCTGACTACCAAGACTTTTTACTTTATCTTTATATCCTTCTGGATCTGAAAGTAACCATAATGCTTCTGCAATTAAATCATGTCTTGGTTCTACAAACTGATATTTTTCAAGAAGGTGACCTAGTAAATTTGTAGGCTTTCCTGAAATAGAAGGATAATTAGGTTGAACTAATCCAGAATATAAATGATTCTGTAACTTTCTATCTAATTTAATATCTCCTAATTGACCTTCTGAAAGTGTAGTATATACATTATCCATGTATTGTTGAGCAGCTTCTTCTTGTTGAGCTTTCTTTTGTTCTTGTTCAGCTAATTTTTGAGCAACCATCTTTTCTTGCATTTTATCAAGCTTTGGTTTAAACTGTTTAGCTTTTTTCTCTAATCTTTCAATATCTGCCCAATCTTGTATCTCTGCTTCTATTTCTTCAGCTGTACCAAAATTAGTTGCTGTAAGATATTGTCTTGCAATTTCTGCCTGATGATTTTCATTATCAGGATCAAGTTGTATAGTTTCTTCAACATGTGAAAGAGTTCTAAATAAACCTTTCATATCAGTACCACCATCTGCTACATATTTTGCAGCCACTTGAAGTTCTTGAGGAAGAGAATTAAAAAATTCTTTTGGAGTATCTTGTCTAATCTTAGCTTCTCTTTCGCTAAAGTTAGCTTCAAATAGTTCTCTAAAGTCTTTTGTAGTATACTCATCAAGAGGTTTCTCATCATCAAAACCAAAGAGAGTACCCTCTTCAATCATTTTGTTAGCCAAATCAACTAAACCGCTTTTATCAGTTTTACGTCTACCTGGTTTAGTCTCTCCAGTTTCTTCCGCAGTAATTGCATCATCTAACTCAGCAAGAGCCTCATCTAGTAATTCCTTAGATTGCTCTGGTGTAGTAGGTTCTTCTACTTTAGTTTCTACTTCTTCAGTTGTAGTTTCAGTCTTGTCAATGAACGTTGTGTCAAGTTCTTCTGGTTTATTGAAGAGGTTTGACTTCTTTTCTTCTGATTCTGGTTCAACCTCATCTGCTGGTAACATAATACTTTCAGCGCCTGGTTGACCAAAAATCTCATCAATATTTACATCTACTTCCTCTACCGTTGTAGAGTCTTGCACTTGAGTTTCCTCATTTGTTTCTTCTGCCATTTGTCAGTTTTTGTTGGTTATTACTTTAATATACTAAAATAAATCTTAAAGATTTAAAATTATGCTAAAATTTTATATACTTTTTTTGCATTATATAGCTAAACTATTTTTTCTTTTTGTTAGAAGTCTTTTTATCAGCACCTGGAACATCATATTTATTCTTATTTTCTCTAGCTATTTGCAATTGTTTATCTGCTATTTCTTTTTGAGCTTGAATTCTTTGCTCTTCAATACTCATTTTTTGAGAATGTTTGACCATATCATCACTAAGCTTTTGTCTTTGTATATTAGTTTGCTGAGTATATTGTTCAGTTTTTCTAATTTCTGACATAGCATCTCTATAATCATTCATTTGATTTTTGTCTATGTCTACCATAGAACCATAACCTGCAGCTCTAATTTCTGCAATGAGAATATCTTTTTGTCTTTCTTTTTCTGCTTCTTCAGCATCAGCATCAAGTTTAGCTTGCTGTAACTGCTGTTGAGATTGAGCCTGCTGTTGTTGCATTTGTTGTTGCTGCTGCATTTCTTGCTGTTTCTGTTCTTCTTGTTTATCTTGACTATCTTTTAATACATGTGATAGTTCAGCTACAGAATCAGATTGAATAATTTGACCTAGATCATAAATACTAGCACCAGTAGTATTATTATTCATAGCTAATTGCTTCAGTTGTTCTAAGACAGCTCTATGATTAGCTGTAGTTGTACAAAATATATTTAGCTCTCTTAGTAACATATCTGTACCCTCTATCTCAAAGTTTACTTTTTCTTCTTTATTTGTAAGATATGTAAGCCTTTTAGAAGGATTTGTACTATGATAGAACTGAGCTAGGTCTGTTCTCATTTGATGAACTCTAGGCATTAAATAATCAGCATGTTGAATAAAATACATTTCAGTTTGTGCATAAGATGCACTAGCGGCTTGTTCTACACCTGTTGCTGTCATTTGAGATAACTGTTGACCCATCCTTTGAGGATTAACACCGATTGTCTCATAAGCTTGCTGTTTAAAATAATTAGATAATTGAATTCTAGACATAAGTCTATTAGTCTGTTCTAGATCTAATTTTTGAAAATGTTGAAAGTTTAATGCATTTTCTGTATTTGTAATAGAGGTATCAAGCGGTAACATCTGGAAATCTTTCATAGCCACATAAGCCTTGGCTAAATTACCTTTACCCCAATCTTCTCCTAATGAATGTTTAGGAAGTGTATTTTGATCAAGCATAATTACAGTACCTAATTCATCTACTAGTATGTCAGCAATCTGATTATTTACTAAATTATATCCTATTTGAAAAGGTTTCATTAAGTCAATTAATGATGTTGACTTAGTATTTCTATCTGAGAATACGGCCCCTTCTACAGGAAGTTTGCAACCATATAGATTACTATCACCTTTAAATTGGAACTTAAGGGGTCCTGGTGTCTTTCTATCTACACCTATATAAATAGGAGTAAAACCGTTATTAACATCCATTCCATAATAGCTTGGAATATTTGGTCCTATTTTTATACCACCCCAAACTTGGTTAATCCATATCCACTCAAGATGCTCACCAAATAATAAATTATCTTTGCTTTTATTTTTAAATAATCTATTATCATAAACAGGTTTATCCATTACCTTATAATCTTCCGTAACTATATCAGTAAATACATTTCCTGTTTCATCTATCTTTGTAAGATGACCAAGTTTTCTTTGGGACTTCCAATAAGCAGTTGTAACTCTAATTAAATAGTTTTGATTGTAAAGATTATTGTTATAACCTTCTCCTTCTGATAAAATTTGATTTACTACGTCTCCATTGTTTGCTTGGTCATTAGCCAAAGCTGTTGTATATTGTCTCATTGCTAAAGACGGCATCTCAGTATTCCATTCATGAGATCTACTTGCATCATAGAAAGTTCCATCATTTTGATACCCACCCATTGCATAAGTTGCAGATTGAATGGGATAAGCAGCTTCTAAAGATTGTAATTGCTTTTCTGACATTAAATATCCATACTGATCTATTACATCAGATGGGGTTAACATATCAGTTTTACCTACCCAATTAGATTGAGAGATATATCTTGCTTGAGGTGATTTATGATAAAAGGTTAATACAGGATTCCAAAGCTCTACATCATAATCATCTTCCATCATTCTCATATGCCAAAATTCTCTGTCAGTAATCAGCATATCACGGAAAGCTCTTTCCTCTAGCTCATCCATTCTATATCTTTCTGCATCTACACTATGTTGGTGTGTTGCCCACTGCTCTAACATAGATCTATAATCTTTCTTAAAAAAGGATTCTATCTCAGGTAAAGATTTAAGGTTTTCAGGGTTAAGTTGTTTTTGAGCTTCTTCAGATTCTGGATCCAAACCTTGTTCTAGTAATGCAGAAATGATCTTTTCTTCTGCATCAGACATTAAAGTTTCTTCTACCATCTTTCTTTTTTCTTCCATGAGTTCATTATAAGAATGCTCATCAACAGCTCTATAAGTAAGTTTAGTAGATCTTTTTGCAAATTCTGCAGTTAGTACATTTATTACATTGGGTATAATAGGATAGAATTTAAGTTCTAGTGCAGCATCCTCATCTCGGTTTGCTAACATATCTACTATGTCCGCATACTCATTATCTTCTTCTACAATATAATCTGATTTATCAATTATTCCTTTTGCAAGTTTATAATTTTTCATTAGTCTTCTAGAGTTTTTTCTGATCTGCTTAAGACCTTCCCACTCTAACCAATCTAAATTCCAAGCAGCCCATTCTTCATTTTTTTTCTTATTGGATAAGAACTGAAGTGGTTGAGTAATAGCACCCATTCTATTTCTTTCAACCTTTGCCCCTTTTTTTAATTGAAGTGCATTATATACCTGCATAGTTTTTATTTAATATTTTTAAAGGCAGATCGTTTTACAGATTTGCCATTTATTTTCTTTCTTTTTCTCCCCATATGTCTAAACGGACTACTATTTAATTTAAACAAATTTTCTGACTTTTGCAACTTTTTAGCTGCATCATCTCTTATGATTTGCTTAGTATAACCTCTATTAGATTCTTGTATTCTCATAAAAGACACAAGTGCTACAAATGATACTAATCTATCCACGTTAACTCCATCTGCATATTCTTGCATTTCTTTTATAAGCATGGGATCTGGAATTCTTTCTATTCCATAGGTTGTTTTAACCACAGTTCCATCTTCTTTTGTTTCCTGATCAAGCTCTTCTCTTACAAACTCTATCCCATAACTAAGAAGATGTGATTTAAATAAAGTACCTGTATTCTTCCAACCATATTCTTGAAATACATTCTTATTAGCACCCAGGTCCTTTAAAAACATTATTTGACTTTTAGGTACAAGATACTTTTGTTTTTTTCTACTTATCATGTAATTAATAAACAAAGAGATGTTATTCTCAATAACTGTCCAGGCATTATACCATTCTATAATAAGTTCAAGTCTCTGATGTGTTTGCTTTATATCATCAAATCTTCCGCACCATGCTGCTACAATCTTACTTTGCTCTATATAAGTTTCAGTTTCTGTTCCTGTCACCTTAGTAACCTCTACAGAATTTTTCATTACATAAATAGAACATAATGAATCTGATGTTGTAGTCTTTCCTTCAGCTACAGGGTCAATAGAGGCATAATAACTTCCAAAATCAGGCTTTTCTTTGTTAGGTCTTTCCCACACAACTAAACATCCAGTTTTATCTTCAGTCTTTTTATTTACAGGAAACTGTTTTATAGGCTGCTTATTACTTTTCTTTACAGATGGTTTACCATTTGAATCAGTTGATATATCTAGAAACTCATAACCATATTCTTTTTCTTCTATTCTTCTAGCTTGTGCAGAAAGCAAATGTGTAGGAAATACAGATACAGATCTATTATCAAATGCTTCTTTTATATTTCTAGGATGCTGAGATATTCTTAACTGGTAATCTTCTGGAGCTAGTTCTCTTTTCCAGTCATCAAATTGTTTTTGTAAAGCTACAGTAGCTTCTTCTACATTAGAATTACCATATTCATCTATGTGCGGAGGCATTGACCATTGTTCAGGAATAAACAAACCTGACATACCTTCAGTACCTTTATGATCTATTAAATTAGTTTCTACAGCATACACATCTTTAGAGCCTGGATTAAGAATCATATCCTTAAGAGGATTGCATTGTGACAGGTCACCCACAGATCCTGCTGCTATAAACAATCCTGTAGTAGTAAGTCCTGATCTCATGGCTGGTCTCATATACTCATATGTCTTATCCATCTTAGGTGCAATCCCAGCCTCCTCATGAAAGAAGTATTTTACTGGACCCCCTACACCATTTGTTGGATCTTTCTCAAATGACATACCTTGTATAGTACCTTTTAAACCTACTTCAGTTTTTCTGTTACCTTTTCTAACTTCTATCTTTTGTTGCCACATCATCACCTTACTAGGATTCATTGGTCTATACCAAGCCGTATGTTCATTTAAGAATGCAGCATACTCATCTAAAAACTTCCAAGAACCTTTTTCATTAATATAATCTTTAAGACTGGCTCCTATTTTTAGTGTTACCCCTGGTTCAAACCATTGTTGATTTATAAGCTTTGCCATATGATAATAAGATGATGCTATCTGACGTTTCTTTAGTATAGCAACATGCTTATAGTTTAGCTCTGCTAGTATCTCATATAATGCCATGTGATACTGAGCGTCTCTGATATCAGCAAATCCAAACTTTTGTATCTCTTTATTAAATATTGGTAAGAAGTTTAACCACATATAGTAGTCTCTTGCTATATACCAAACTTTATCTTTTGATTTAAATATTACTCCTTTTCTACACTTCTTCTTTTCACTTTCCCAGTAATTAATAAAATCCCTAGATTTAAACGGAGCTGCGCAATAAAATCCTTGTTTATTAAACTTAGTAGCTTCTCCATTAAATTCTTCTGAAGTTTTATCAAAGTCATATTGACCAGGTTCTTTAAATAAATCCCTTACGTAAGTTGCAAAGTCTTCTCTACTATCAAAGTCTGTACTAGTCCACGTACCATTATCCCATGTAGGAATATCCTGATATATTTCTGTATCATTGGTCATATCCTAGTCCTATTCCTCCTCTTACATTACTTTGCTGTTCTTCTTGAAGATCTTTATATGCTCCTTTAAATGATTCTCTAATTTGTTGATATTTAGCAGCTGCATTTACTAAAGAATTTATATTACCGTCTCTACCATGTTCAATTGGCGTAGTCTGCATATATCTACCTAATCTATCTAACATAGCTGCAATACCCTTATATGCTCTAGATGTTGGAGTCTGATACATCTTTTCACAAAACTTAAGTGCTGCCCATACGTCATCATCTTCTGTAGAAAACTCACCTTCCACTTCTTTCATTATAACCTCTTCTTTTTCATGCTCAGGAGTGTGAAAGAATGGATTCATGTCAGGATTAGGACATGTCATATAAAAAAGATATTGATATATCTTTAAATAATCTTCTGGATAATTATCCATTATATCTTTAAGCGATTTAAGTGTATAGCAATGTTCTGTAGGAACCACCTTGCCATTCTGTATGTCAAATAGTTTTGCAATCATTTATTTTTTAAATTTAGATAGGTTGTCTTTTAAATAATGTATAATAGATATAACCTCATCCTTTAAATAGGGCACAGGTATTTGCACTACTTCTTTAACAATTGGATCACCTTTATCTGTATATTTAGTAATAGGATAATCGTACTGATCTTTACCTTCTTCTTCAAATTGAACATGATAAATAAACATGCTACCTGATCTAAGTTTAGGATTATGTTTCAATATAATATACATATAAATACTGAGTTGTAAGGCATAATGGTTAAAATTACAATCATCTAAATGAGAGACAGGGAACTTCATTTTTTGTGAAATACCCTCCCAATCTTTCCAGGATTGCATTTTAATTTCTTTATTTGTTTTATAATCTATAATACTTACTTTACCATTAACTACTTCAACTAAATCAGATTGACCACATATACCTGCTGATTTTAAATATACCATATGTTCAGGGTATACACCAGGATCTAATTTTTGGTTTGGTGCAAGTTTAACACCTTCAGATTTTACTATCGGTGAAAATATAGGAACCGTTAAACCCTCTCTTTCAATTGATGCTAAAGAACATAAATCATCTTCTCTCTGATTATGATAGAATGTACCTAAAGTCATTGCTCTTTCAGATTCCTTTTTCCAAATATCTTGTATTTGTTTTGGTTTCATTCCAAACCATTTTGAATTTTTTCTCTTACAAACCTTTTGCGCTACTTTTTTTGCATCAAAAGGTTCTTTAAAATGTGATGTTAATGTTGTTACACTAATCCAGTTAATAAAGGTATCTTGATTTGTAGACCTATAACTGTGATCTTTTTCTGTAAATACTATACTCATAATTCTCCTAATTTATCTTCTTCTCTTTCTGACATTAAAGCAGGCCATTCCCCTATTGGACATTCTGATGACAAAGCTCTTGTTTTAAATGCAAGCGAACATCCACAATTACCACAACAAGGTTGTGTACCTGGAACTTCACATTTAGAACCTTTTAAATCTATTTCTATGCACTCTTTACAAATTGCCATTCTTTTTATAGACACTTCTTCTACGAATTCATCTCTCATTACTGAGTTTTTAATTCCTTCGTAAATTTGTTTTCTATTTTTCCATATTTTCTTTAAATTCATTTTTAATTTTTAAAAATTCTTCTTTTCTTTTCTTCTCTGTTTCTATTTGATCTTTTATTGAATATAAACATTCTATTTTTTCTTCTAACATTTTTTTATTATAGTAAGCTGAATATGTAGATGTATCATGATTTTTTAAATATTTTTCAAATTTTGGTATAGCTTTATTTATAGATCTTGTTCTAGAAACAAAAACACCAAGACCTGTTATATTTATTCTTGGATGATAGAGTTCACTAAGTAAATTTCTTACATTTCTATAATAAAATTCTACTATATTTTCTACTAAATGTTTTGATACATCTTTATCCTCTGATATTTGTTGATATAAAGTATTTGCTTTCTTAGGTTTCATTTAGCAAGAAATTTAAAATCTAATAATACTGTACCTAAAGTTTCTATGTTAAGCTTTTGATTTATTTTAATCAGCTTTTTATTTTTAGAATCTTTAATAATAAGATTAGACTTAATACACTTATTAATGCAATTTCTTACAGTTTGCTGAGATTTAAATATTTTATGTTCCTCAGCAGCATCATAACAAAAATGAGTTAATTCTAAAGGGCCTATAATACTAAGTAATGTTAAACATTCAAGATCTGAGTTACTCACCGTTATTTTATTAAGATAACAGTGAGTAATCAATTGAAACTTAATAATGTCTCTTTTAGACATTATTACTTTTTTTTGAACTTGTTTAACAATAGCCATTATGCTTCTTGTTTTTTCAGAGTTCTCTTTTTACTCGTTTTTGGTTTTGCCTCTGGTTCAGGCATTGAGTCTTCTTCTTCTAAAGGATTCATCATTTGAGCATAAGCCATTTGAATCTGAGTCCTTTTAAGTCTCATCTCATCAATTTCAGATAGTTTTGTTTCATAATTTAACTGTGCTTCAAGATAAGGCATAGATTCAGTATAAAACTTTAACATTTCTTCTTTTCTTTCAGCAAGTTCTTCTGGTGATAAATTTTCTGGATTTTCCATTGGTTTAAATTTTTATTTACTCAAATATACAAATAAAGTTTAAACTTCTATGGTTTAAATAAAAAAACCTAGATAATTAAACCTAGGTTCTTTAATTTATAGATTGAAACGGAAATATTTATATCTTACCTTCAGCTTCTACTTGCTGAATCATTTCATAATGAATTTTTGCAATCCTATCTCTACCCTCTTCAGATAAAAGATACTTATGACAGTTATCTGAATTAGTCATAAAAAAGTTTTCAGATAGTATTGCAGGCATAGAAGTGTATTTAAGAACGTAAAAGTTTGATTCCTGATCTACATCCCCATCAGAGTATGTATCTGACCTCATATACTCTCCTTTAAACTCTCGTGCAGCTTTTTCAAACAACACTGTAGCAATATCATCAGATTTAGTTACTCCTACTGAAGTATATACACTCCATCCATTTGCAGACTCTTTATCAAAACCATTAGCATGTACACTAACATATATGCATTTTTTTGGAGAAGACTTGGCTAATCTATTAGCAGTATCTACTCTTTCTGATAAACTGATATCTTTTGGAGTATCTACAAGATTAATGGCATCTATACCATTAGCTTCACATTTAGCCATTAATCTATCTACTATAGCTCTATTAAATTCTCCTTCAAATAACTGTGTGCCATCTGGCCACACTGGAGATCTTTTTCCTGGTGTTTGATATACACCATTTATCATACCTCCATGACCATTGTCAAAGATCCAAAGATACTTAGACTCTGTTTCATGAGGTGTAATTGACATATCAAACTCTGTCTTGCAGTGAGGACATGTTATAATTTTTTCCATAACCATCTAATTAATGTAGGTAGAGTATACATTAGTAAAAATAATCCACATATTGTGCCTAATGATATTACCCCATCTTATTTCTTATTTCTTATTCTAGTTAATTTATCAATAGAAGTTAATCCTAAAGATCCAAATGCAAATAATGCTACTGCATCTACCAGATACTCAGCTGGTTTAATATCACCATGAGTAAATGTATTTGCTACTAAAGAAGTCACTAATGCTAGTACACATAGTAACCCTCCTAATCTCTTAGATGAATAAGCTCCTGTTTCATCACTTAATAATTCTTTAAAAAATTTTTTCATATCTTTTTTTTTACAAAGTTAAATAGTCTATATAGACCATATAATATAGCAAGAATGATAGCGGCTAATAAAGCCCAATTTATTATCTTTTTCCAAGTTGGAGTTTTTTCATAATACTTAATTGGGATCTTTCTCTCTACTATCTTCTCTACTGTAATAGTATCACACTCCCCTTTTATATATACATTCTTTTTAATAGTGTCATGAAATATCTTTACAGTAAGTCTTTCTTTTTGCAGAACTAAAGTATCTCTAGTTATTTGCGTAAAGAAATGCTCATTAATAATTGTGTCATGTACTACTTTAGGTACTTCCACCCTAACTGTATCATGTATAGTCAAGGTATCCGTAGTAAGTAAATGTGGATATTTATCTATTAACCTTGTAAACCTTCTTTGAGGGGTGCAGGCAAATAGACCTACTATTGCTAGTACAAAAAGTATTCTTATCATTTACTTTTAATTGCGTGAATAGCTTCAATGATTTCTATTTTCATTTTAGCCATGTCATCTCTAATATCCGCAACAGATTTTTCTTGTTTTTCTCTATTAGACTCAACCTTATCTTTAAGCCCATCTACTCTTTTGTGAACCATATCTAAACTTTCTTTCATACTATCTAGTACAATTTGTTGTATAGCTACCTTGTTTTTTAAAGTGAACCACACTGTCAACGCTCCTACTAAAGCTGATAGGATTGATAATAAAGCATCAAAACCTACTTGCATATTTGAAATTTCCATTCTCTCTTGTATAAATAATAAACATATACCTATAATATACAAAAAATATTTAAAATATACCAGTAAACACGTAGTGTTTAAATAGGAAATTTATATGAGTCTATACCTCTTTTCCAAATGTCACTGTCTTTATCTCTAACTCTTTTATAATCTATAGTTAAAATTCTACCTCCTGTGGGTTTAATAGGAGCACCTCTTTCAACATGCCATCCTTTAGAACCATCTCCATATTCTTCTTTATATGTTCCTGTAAGCATAAGATGTAATTGTTTTTGCTCCTGTCTATATGATCCAGGTCCCTTTACAATTGAATCTCTTACATCATTCCTAGAAGCGTTCTCATGAATATGACCCATAGTAAATACATCAAAGTCTTCATACATTTCTAATGCTCTAGTAAGATTGAGTGCACCTTTAGTTACAACACCACCTCCACCTGATCCATGAAAGTACCTTATTTTCATGGCTTTAGTACCACGCTTTCCTAACTTAGATTTTTTAAGTGTTTGATTTACTATCATCCAACCACCATAACCACCTACTTGTACATTAGTGTGATTTTTAATATTAAGAAGTTGTACAAATCTAGCTAGTATATCTGTTTCTTGAAACTTAATAATCGCAGTCTCATGGTTACCATAACCTATGACTGTAAGTAAATGAGCATATGGGCTAAACCACTCTACTGCAGTTTCTACAATACTATCTAAATACATTGCATTGTTGTGTTCTGGTCTAATATCAGATTTGTTCTTTCTATTATCGCCTCTACCTTGCATTAAACAGAACATATCTCCGTTAATCATAATAGGAATAGATTCTTTTAAGCAATAATCTAAATCTTGTTTTAATTGTTTCCAATCACACTTTGGATTATCCCAATGTAAATCTGACATCATTGCAATCTTAGTGTGTGTACCCTCAAGTCTTAACTCATGGATATTACTAGCATGTTTAATTAATTTCATAGTTTTTAATTTTCTTCAAATTCGGGTTCTGGGAGAGACCATGTTTCCGTATTCATGAGTTCTAAACACTCTTCATGAGTGTATAAACCATCAGGTATTACTGTACCATCTGCAATAAAAGTAGGCTCAGTGTCCCATTTTAATAAAAATTGAGTGGGTGGGTCTAATACGTTTTTTCTGATTGTATCTAATGAGCTTTCTCCTACTTGTGAAAAATCTATTTTAGATAAATCTTCTATTCTTATTACACCATATGTTTGAAAAGCTTTTTTTAGTTTCATAGTTTTTATGTTGGCACATCTTGTTCTCTAGATGCTTCTGGCATATTATTAGTCCTAATTTTGTTTCCTGATCCTGTTTCATCATCCATAAGATAATGCTCTCCTCCTGGATCTGGTCCAGACCATGCTGCATTTTCGGATCTAAACCAATTAGTAGGAGATGGAACTCCATTTATAGTATCTAAATTTAAAGCAGGCCCACCTGAATTATATATAGCTTCTAATTGAGCTTGTGTTAATGCTGTACCATACCATATTGCAATTTCATTTAAGTGTCCTTCCATAGTACTACCCACAGCAGAAGTTGCTCCTAAAGTAATATTATTACTTTGAGGATGATTAGCAGCAAGAAAATTACTAGTTTCTCCAGTTCTATCCGCATCTACCCATACCTTTTGTCTATCATATCTATTTATTGCACTATCATATGTCATAGATATTAAATGCCAATTACCTGCTGTAACAGCTCCACTTGCACTTCTTGACCAGTTAGAGGAATTACCTGTCATAAACGCTCTAAGTTGCCCTGTACTAATAACATATAAATTCTGTACTAAAGCACCAGCTGCATCTCTTATGTCATATAAATATTGTGTACCAGAAATAGCATCTAATTTAGCCCAAAATACAACTGACCATTTAGCTCCACTAGGAGAAGCAGAACTATCATCAGCAGCTATAGTAGTATATGGGACAGTATTTCTTAAATGATCGTCACCACCTGCAAGTGCCCATGATGTTGTATCAAATGCTGATGTGTTAAGAGGTGGTACAATATGAGTATGTACACCTACTCCAAGACTTTTATGTATATTTATGGAAACACCCATAACTTATGCTACATAAATTATCAATAGATCTCCTGCACCACCACCTGTTGTATCAGGATCATATGTAAATGTAGAAGCTGGAAACGCATTACCGTTACCACCTGCATCAAAGTTTACTGTTTCTCCTGGCTTAAGATCAACTGTAAGTACATGTGCTGTATCTGTAGCCGATGCATTATAAAAAGAAATTGACTTTACAACAGCTGCAATTGTTACTTGACCCGCTGCTGTAGCTCTAAGTATTGTAGGTGTATTAGTAACATCTACTAAAGAATCTGTGTTAGTTTCAATAGCATTAGCCGTTGTCTCAATCTCAGTATTCTTAGCCAATATAGCATCAGCAGTTACTTCTATCTCAGTATTCTTAGTTAAAATAGCTTGCAATGTAACTTCTGTAGCATCACCTGCTTCTAAATAAGTAACTGTACAACCTGCAAAATCTACAGCTGGATAAGCAGTATTATTTCCTGGAAGATAATAGCTTACATTAGTAAAGCCTCCACTTACAGTATCCCAAGTTCTAACCTCTAAATAAAGTTTAACTCCTGCATGAGGTGCTGGGGGTACAATTGGATCTGGACAATCAATATTAACCAACTGAGCTTCATACTCTGATCCATTAGCTGTACTATTAATAACATCTATAATACCTTGCAAGCCTTTAAGCATTTTATATTGCCAAGGCCAATTAGTACCTTTGCCACCGTCTGTTTTTAAATTTCCTATTGACATTTTATTTTATTTTTATTTTTATACAAATCTATATTTAGTTGCGTCATATAATTTTCTATGTTCTGCACCAGTTAATGCTTTATTATAAAATCCTACAATATTCATCAGTCCTCTAAATTGACCAGATGGGGTTGGTTGGATTGCTGGTTGAAAATGACCTATTGTTGCAGATCCCCCACCTCCACTTATAGCGGTTATTGGAGCATTTGCTATTGTGTCAGAACCTATTAAAGTTCCGTCTAGATAAAATTCTACTGTACTTGTAGAAAAATTAAAACTAAAAGCAACTAAATGCCACTTATAACTTAAATCTGGAATAATTGGTGATTGCAATACAGGAGATCCATTAAGTCCTAATGAATTTACAATTCTCATTTTGTAAACTAAAGAAGTTCCATCCTTTTCAATACCAAATACACCACTATTAGATTTTCCTCCAATGTTACCTATGACTGTGTATACCTTAAGAGCAGGGCTCCATGCATATCCTGGGTCAGGAGAACCGCTTGAATCTAACTTAACCCAACCAAATCCTGAATGATCTTTTAGTGATGCAGTAGTTGGACTGGATCTAAAAGGAGCTCTCATATCAAAACCACCATAAATTCCTCTACCTATACCATTAAATCTAAAATTTGTACCCTCAAAAGTTGTAGTATATCCTTTTGGATTTGGCAAACCAGAATCTGTTGCAGATCTTACAAATTTATTATTTTGAAAATATTTAAAAAATTCAGAAGAAGGCCTTTCTACATAGTTAGATAATACACCTTGTTCCCACTGAGGACCATAAATATATACGCCTGATGTACCGTTACCTGTATATGATAAAGAACCACCAGGGCCTACTAAATAAATAAAAGTTCTAGCTTGAACATTATTAAGAGTACTTGTAGTATCTACACTATCTGTATACCATATTCTGTACCACCCTCCACCAGCATTTTCAAAACCTGAATCATCTACATTAATTGCAGATGTAATAGTATTTGTTGTAAAATCAAAAACTATTGTGGCAGCAGGACCTGCATTTGTATGTGATATTCTAATGTTTCTATCACTTCCTGGTCCTTGTTTAACATATAAAGAATATGTAATCTTATCTATTACTGAATCGCCTGCACCACTTGGAGGTACTACCTCAATTCTACAATTTAAAAATTTACTGCCAGTATCAGCAGTTTCAATAAATGCTGTAGTTAAATTATTACCATCTGGATCAGTTACTGAAGGTTCAATAGCTACTGTAGCTTTATTTATACCAGCTGTTGAGCCATTCCATGTTCTAAGTTGTACATCAGGACCTGTATTTGTAAAATTTGTTGTTCCAGCAAATTGATTTTTACCTTTACCTGCTATACTCATAGAGTATTCACCAAGTTTATATGATAAAGGGCTAGAAGGATCTAGCCACATGATTAATTCATCGGTGTCTATATTTCTTCTAACTGGAATCATATTAAGTTAATTGCATGTTTTCTAATGAAGTTATGTAAATTACAGTACCACTTGAAGTTCCTTTCATTAGTGTGGTTCCTGATATAACGGGTTGTAAACCATTATTAGTGTACATATTTGTACCACTTTGTAAAGTAACAATATGACCACCACTATTATCAATGATAAAAATATAATCCCCTATTGGAGATCCTGGTAGTGTCATACTTATAGTTGTATCTGCAGTTATAAGAATCTTGAAAGTATTACCTGTAGATAAATCTATTGTATCTGCTGGACCATTAAAAGTTAAAGCAACTGCTGGACCCCATAAGCTAGGTCCTGCTGGTCCAATTGGGCCAACTGGGCCTTGTGGTCCTACATCTCCTTGTATTGATAGTTCAGTCCAGTCTGCATTTGAAGCACTGGGTATAGTTCCTCCTGCCCCAACTGGATTTACACAAACCCAACTTGAACCACTTGCATATGCTACATCATCTACAACATAAGAATTAGCTGTATCCCAATCACCCCTAAAGTTTAATCCTGCTGCACCAACTGGTCCTGGAGGTCCTATAGGTCCTTGTGCACCTGTATTTCCTGTTAAACCATTTGCTCCTGGAGGTCCTGCGGGTCCTTGAGGTCCTACACCACCTGCACCACCTAATTGTGTTTCAAGATCTTTAAAACTAATTGCTGTATCTTGATATACAGATCTGTTAGTAACATCTCTTGTACCTATGGGTATCATATCATTATCAGCAAGTTGACTCTTAAGTCTACCTTTCTTAATGATATTAAAGAAATTACTTATGTTTCTTAATGACATAATTTATTATTTTATCTTTTTTATATTGGGTTTCCGTTGTTACAGTACCAGTTAGTGCCATCGCTTATACAAGTAGTTGTAGAATAAAGTGCTGTTGGTAATGCTTTTGTACCACTTCCGTTAATTTGTGCACCAACACTACCAGCTAATGTTGCAGTATTAGTATCAGCTGTTCTAATTAAAACAATCTTTTTTCCTGCTACGTTTAAAGCACTATTTAAATAAATTGTTCCACCAGGAGAAGACGCAGAATAAAATACTATATCTAGATTTACATTAGGATCTGCAGAAGTATCTACTGTAGCAGTAGTAGGATCAAGTAAAGGAGATAGATCAACTGATAATGTTGGCAAACCTTCATTTCTAGCTAACTCTAAAGTACTACCATTTAATACTGCTCCTGTTAAATATGAATCAGCAATACCTGTTACATCTACTGTTCCACCATCATTTCTAGTTAAAGTTATAGTATTGGTTGCATCATCATATGCACCACTAGTTACAAACGTATTAGCTGCTAATGAAGATAGATCTACTGTAAGTTGTGGCTGTCCTTGATTTCTATCTACCTCCAAGTCTGTGCCGTTCAATGCTACACCTGTTACAAATGTATCAGGAGTTTGTAATGAAGATAAATCTGTAACCAATGTAGATAAACCAAGTCTGGTTAATTCTAAATCAGTACCATTTAAAATAGAAGATGTTACATAGTTATTTGTGTCATCAACTAGTGATGATAGGTCTACTGAGATCTGTGGCTGACCATTATTTCTATCAATTTCTAAATCAGTGCCATTTAAAGACGCAGCTATTACAAATGTATCTGTTAACCCACCAATTGATTGCCATGTTCCATTACCTAAAGCATCAGAAGTTAAAACATAACCATCAAATGCTCCGTTAGATATTTGAATAGTTTCAGTTGAGATTTTACCAAACACTTGAACTTCATTACCTGATGCTTTTAATAAATTACTTCTACCACTAGAAGTATTATATCCATTACCTATAATAAAAGCTCCTTCTGTAGTATCCTCAAGGTTATATCTTCCAGTGACATGGGAATAATTACCATTAGCTATGGTGAAATGTCCTTCAGCATGAGAACCAATACCGTTTGCTATTGTGCTAATTCCCTCTGCATGAGCAGCAATACCAGTTGCAGTAGTCTCGCCACCTTCTGCATGAGAAACTACTCCACTAGCTACTGTTTGTTGACCTTCAGCATGTGAACCTTGACCACTAGCCATTGTTCCTTGACCTTCCGCGTGAGAATGAAATCCATTAGCTGTTGTATCTGTTCCTTCAGAGTGAGCATGTTGAAAACTAGCTGTTGTATTATTACCTTCAGCATGAGAATAATTACCAGTAGCATTTGTATATTGACCTTCAGCATGAGAAGCATATCCAGATGCGGTTGTATTATCACCCTCAGCGTGAGACTTGTCTCCACTTGCAGTAGTAGCAAATCCTCTAGTGCTAGAATGATCGCCACTTGCAACTGTTTGAAGTCCACTAGCAAAAGAAAACTGACCAGTAGCATCATTAAATGGGCCTACTTCCAATGAATCCTGAATCCTTACTGCATTTGGCGCAGTAAAACTACTTATTCCATCTACTTGTATTAAACTAGGCATAATTTGTTTTTATTAATCTGTTATTTTTAAGGTTGTACCTAAAGGTATAGTAAGAGTAGTGTTTGCTCTAACCAGAAGTGGACCTTTAAATTCATAATCATCATAACCTAAGCATATTTCATTTTCTACAGAAGGATCTTTGATAATATCAATATCTTCTTGAGAAATCTCTTGAGATAACTGAACTCTCCTGCTCGTACTTGCACTACTTCCGCTACTAAAAGATTTATAACTCATTTATAATTATTTTACTACATGAACAGCACCACTAGGTCTACTGTATAACTCACCTACTTTAAGACCAGCAGCTATTGCTGCAGCATCATCAGCATATTCTCTTTGAGTCATTCTTAATATTTCATTAAGATGGCCAAATTTAGCAGGAGCCATGTCAGCGCCTGTTTTTAAAAATGTATCTGGTGATTCTGGTATAAATTTTACTGGCATATTTTAATTTTAAGTTTTATCCTACTGATTTAACTGTGTCTGCGTCTATTGCTTCACCTGTGATAAAAGCTTTTTTTCTAGACTTAGCTGTAGCAGCAAATTCTTTTCTAACTTTCATTGTTCTTGATTCAGAAGGCTCTAGCTTAAACGTTTCACCTGGTCTACCCATGTAATCTCCTGGTTGTGCTTTAAAAGCTCTAACGTCAGTTCTAGATCTATACCAAGCTAAGTTTTTAGGAGTAATAGTTACTCTACGCTCTACCATTTCTTTTTCTGCTGGAACTTGTTCCCATTGACCATCCTCTGATTTTACTTGACCTCTAGCCATAGCTGAATCAGATACAACAGTAAAGGTTTGATCACCTTCATATCTAGCTTCTATTTTAACATCAGCTTCCATTGTTTGAATTCTCGTAGCTGCTGTCATTGTTGCATCATACGCAACAGCTTCTAATTTTACTCTTTCTTCTGCCATTTTTTTTATTTTAATATTGAATATATTCTACTTTAGCCGCTGCTTCTACAGCAAACTCTATTTTTACATATAGCTCACATTCAAGAGAAGTTAATCCTGTATTTGCAACAACTGCAAACATGTAATTATCGTCTTGACCTGTTATACTATTATCTTGATTAACATAAGCAAGAGTGGCAGATGCTGCTACAGAGGTATTTTGATTCTCAACTAATGAACCTGAATTTGCTATAGCACCGTTAGTAAATCCACCAACACCTGCAGCATCATCTGCAGCAATATTAGTAGATTGTTCAGTAATAAGCATAAATCCTTGAGATACATTAATAATACCTAAATCCTGGATATGTGCATTAGAAGCTACTCCATCCCAAGGAAGTACCATCCAAGATTGGAAACAATACTTCTTATAAGGTACTCCTCCTAAAACATAATCTTCATTTACTAACTCATATAGGTTAGCTGCAGGGTTACTTGCACTTGCAGTCATTTCTTTAGTAGACCTTAAACCTATATCTCTAAGAAAGCTCTCAAGGCTTGTATTTAAATATTGCCAAAGTTGCGTTCTCTTAGACGCAAACGTTGTTAAGATGCTAGATCTTTTTAATGATGTTGCCATTTGTTTCTTTTTTTTAATAAATATACAGTTATAATATAATAAAAATTTATGTAATATAAAAGTATACAGCAAAAAAAAGACCCTTGAGTAGACAAACGCAAGGGTCATAAACAACACCTGTGGGAGTGGATAAGATGTTGTTTTCGCAATTATTTAAATAAATAGTGATATAAGCCAAACACAATAGAAGCAGATATTACAAATCCGATCATACCATACATTCTTGCTTGGTTATCTTTAACTCTTCTTTTTGTTACTGGATCTACTATATCTTGCATAAGAGCACATGACAAGGTAGACACTATAATTACACACAATAATCCAAATAACGTAACTAATGCTTTTACTATCATAATGACTGTATTTCTTTTAATAATTTTTCTACATATAAAGTAGCATCCATTAACTCCTCTTGCAAGTGAGTTAACCATTGCTTCATAGTAAGATCTTTTCTGTCTAGAGTCTTACCATACTTTAATTTACCTATCTCAGATCTTTCTTGATATTTGTCAAGTACAGATTTTACTACAGTATCTTCATCTGCTGATGGAATTGGGACAACACCATCTACCATATTTGCATATACAGAGTTACCATGCATTTCAGAATACCAATCTTTAGCTGATTCCTTTATTGCCATACCATTATAATATCATGGATTAGTACCATCATCTTTAGCTTACCATCCATATCTATGATTTCAGCATTGTGAAGTGCACCAGTGCGGACATACACTTTGTCTCCCTCCTTAAGATCAGTAACATCTGCCCCTACAGCAAAGACATTAAGATGAGTCCATTCCTTCATCATGTCTTTCTCTGCTTCTTTTTCCATTTCATCAGTAAGTATAAGATCTAACTTACCTTCTTCTTTTTCTTTTTTCTCAGGCTTGTCTAGCATAACCCGATTTCCTCTCAATATAAATTTGCTCATTGTTGTGTTGGTTTTGAACAAATATAGTAAAATTTTAACGTAAACAAAAAAATACCATATTAGAGGTTGTAGTGGATCCTATGCTACAGCACCCCACCCCTTGACTGACTTGGTATGCACCCCCCTTAATTTTAAAACAAAAAACATTTTTTACAAAAAAGAATTCTATTTTTTTTTGACTGCTGGATGTTTGCTATGCCTACTACCTACCTAGCCTATAACTTAAATTGAATTTATAAATAAATATTTATGTCATACAATTGGAAAAAACATGTCAAGCATTCATCAAAGAAGAATGTTAACAAGAGAGTTGCAAAGCACACACAGCTAAAGCTGTTAGCCATGCAAGAAAGAGAGGTTCACTTCTTATCACAGCAAAATGCTGAGATGAAGCAGATGATCCTCAACATCACAAGAAAATGGAGAGATTAAAATCTCTCTTTTTCTTTTCCCCTAGCCTTTAACTTATATTGAATTATAAATAATTACAATATGTTAGCATACCTTACTATCCCTGGCGGGATACTTCCGTCTAACACTATCTACCTAAAGTTAAATAGTGCAGACAAGAACAGAGCCATTGAGATCTTCAATAAACACCACATAAAGTGGTTTCCCTTGAATACTCATGTTCTCTGTGTACCAATAACTTCTGACGAAGTATTTGAGCTATGTCACTTATGGGAAGATGAATGGATTCATCCTCACAATGTACCATATCCCTGGAGATAAGCCTTTGGCTTATTTCTTTCCTAGCCCTAATATTAAAATGAATTTTAAAATTTTAATAAAATGAAAACTATTGTTTTAATTGTATTTAATGCGCTGCTTAATGCAGGCATGATTGTCCCACAAGGTGACAATGAAGGTAGACCTCTTTATTGTGTATACCCTGAACCAGGTATAGCAATAGAATATGCCTACAAAGGTGAAATACTTCACTGGATTTCCACAGGCTTTAGCCAATGGGAATACAATGAGGATTTCCCTGATACATACACAAGTGATGTATTAACAGAAGTAAAGGCTGAATAAGCCTTTTCTTTTTTCTCCTAGCCCTTATCTTATATTAAATTATAAATAATTTCATATGAAACATCTACATCAATATGTGAAAGCACAAATTGCTGCACATGGTAAACCTGTTAGATTGCCTAACAGACAGCTGAAAATTGGTAAAGCCAATTTACAACAGATTAAAATCAATAAAATTGTAAACAAGTTTTAATGCTTTTATGAAAAAAGAAAGGGATAAACCCCTTTTTTTTTCTTCCCTTCTTTTTCCTCACAGCTAAAGCTGCTCGTCACTAGCCTTAACATTGTATTGCATATTGCAATATAACCTTTTAAATTTAACATTTTGGAAACACAAAATTCAAATTTAACTTTTATTGCCAAGTACTTGCGTACTACGGCAAGAGGCATGAATATCTTCACAGTTCACGGAACTGAAGAAGAATTACAAACCTATGAGCAGTCCATCCTGAAGGCAGGACGTACTCCTGCTTATCTAAAACAAGATGACCAAGTCACTCTTGTGTTAGATGAAGACACAGGACTGAAAATTCCTTTAGCCTTTGATTCACTATCATATGTGATAGATGAATTCTTCGACTATGAATTCCCTATGGTGAAAAACACCAAAGGGCAGTACAACCCTGAACTCACTGTTTGTGCCCATGCTGAGGAAATCCTCAACAGGTTCCCAAACCGTGATATTGAATGGTGCATTTCTCAAGCAACTAAAAAGTTGCAAAGAGAAAGAGCACGTCAATATGGTCAGGCTGTGCCTTCTGATTCTACAACTAAAGTTGAAGAATCTACTTCTGAATCTACTACTGATGCTAAAGCATTGGCGGAGCAGATTAAGAAGACTGCAAAGAAGAAGACAAAGTCTTAATCTTTGGAATCAACAAGGGATCATAGATCCTTTGTTGTTTCTTTTTTCTTTACCCTCTTTTTGCTAGCCATCAACTTACGTTGATGTCATTTGTCCACTGACAAAGCCTAAAACCATTGTTTTAGTCCATATTATATTTGACATCATAACAAAAAGTAAAGACACAGCAACAAATAGTCAGTAGTTAGTGGTCAGTAGGCTGTATTCTTTGTCTTTTTAATTTATTTTGCGGAAATACTTGTGTGTTTTAATCTTTATAAGATAGTACAACATCTATGTATATCATTGGTAGTAAGTTTATATTATTATTTATTAATAGTATATAGTATATATAATATTTTATATAGCTAACTTTGTTGTAAAACAGAGTGATGTTTACCTTATAGTATATTAGTACTCTCTCTATATAGAAGAAGAGCATCATAGTTTCCCGATTTCTATTTATCCACTTTCTAAAACTTAAAAAATTGAAAGACTTAAAGACAGTCCTTGAGACTTTAAACAGTAATAGCGTTTGTTTACCTGATAGTATAGTTAAGACTATATTATTTGAATCAGGTTTAGTGAATTTAGTTTCAGCCAAAGGTAATATGGAAAAGCATGAACTTGGTTACCGTGTTACAACGTTAGGTAAGAGACTTGTTAATAATAGTAAAGATGATGCTGTTATGCATGATATGTTTACTATGGAGGAGTATAGAGATATTCTCCTTGCAGAGGCAGAGCTTATCCAGTTTATTATGGAGTACCGTAAAAAGTTGGATGATAAGCCTAAGATCGTAGGTAAGGTTGACCTTAATAATATCTCTTGAGTTATGAAAAAGTATTTCGTAAATCCAGGTAATGAGCCCACATACATTGAAGCTAAGTGGGTGCAGATCACAAGAGGTATGTTGCAATTCTATGATAAAGATGATAAACTCATAAGAGAGTTTGAAATTCATGAAGGGTTGCATTTTGATAACCTTAATAATATTTAAGATGAGCGGGATTGGTGGACACCCGCGGGACTGATCACCCATGAAATCTCCACTAAAGACATAGGAAGTTCCTTTAAACTATAACAGCCAAAAGAACTACTTCCCGTCTTAATTAAAACCAAAGTGTCAGTTCCTGTTTAACTATAAACAGAGAAAGACATATCTACTTGCAGAGTTTGAAGGTAAATCAGACATTTATTACTGACCGTCTTACTGTGGTCTCTGTGGGGTAGTGTGTCGCTAAAGGAGGGTAATGCCTGAAAACTCCGTTACAGAGTAGGGCCGTGAGAAGATAGAGAGATATAAAATGTTCCTTTTTATAACCAGAAAGAATTACATTTCATCTCTCTTGATTCTTATTTTTTTCACTTAATAAAACTTATTGAATTATGGCAAAATTTGCTGAACTTCGTTTATTTGGTAGAGCACTGAGAAATACCAATGCTTCTAATACAGTTGACTCTGTACTTATTAGAAATTGTGCGTCTAGAGGATATGCTATGAATCCTGATTGTGATGGCCAAAGAGTCATGTCTTACATGAGGTCATTACCACAAAATATTAATTCTACTTTCTATGCATCATTTAAGAATGTTATAGATAGAAGTGGATATGAATTAGTTTTAGACCAATGTCTACACTATGCTTCTACCTATGGTACAGATCATACAGGTACACCTTATGTTCCTAATGATAATCCTAGTCTAGTTGACTTTTCTGAATGTAAGATTATTGAGCCTATTACATTGGCTGAACTTACAGGTAAGATCCAGGATATGTTACACTCAGGTATTGCTCTTAAGAATGATACTCTGAATGATATCTTTGAATTAATCGCTGAGTTTCAGATTGAGTTAGATTTGTCTGATATTAAGAACCGTGAGTTCTTGATTAGATATCACATCTCTGTAGGTATACCATTTGATACAGCTGAAGAGACATTGCAAGCAATTAACTTTATCATTACTGATAGTGCTTGTATTGTTAAAGATCGTGCAACAGTTAATGCATACCGTATGTTTGCTGAAGATTCTGCTGTAACATATAGCAATGACTTTCAGTATGTGGAAGAGTCTTTTAAATCACATTCTTTATTTGAATGGGCAGGTATCTTTAATAGATACAAGCCATTGTTTCTTGCTTTGAGAAATAGTGGATTAAGACCTGTGATTAACAAGATATCTAAGTTATCTAAGAAGCATCACCTTCCTATGAGAATACCTATGAGTACTGTATTTTTGACTCCTCAGTATTTGAATAATGCTTCTGAATTTGAAAAAGTCAAAGATTGGTTACTAGATAAATTTTACAAAAAGGAGATGTCTTTATTTGACTGCGTTAAGTATCATAAAGCTATACAAAAAAGAATCAAAGGTCAATTTACTGACACAATTAATATCAGAAATGGTAAAAGTTGGGTCAAGAAGAGTTCTTGGGAGTTTAATAAAGATTCTGCAGATAGATTAGAGTGGCTTCGTGTGTTGGTTACTGATCAAATCAGACAACTAATGAAGTTAAAATTTTCTGATAAGAATCCAACTTATTATTCACAAAGTGCTTTAGAAAATGGTTTGAAAATTGCTTTTCCTACATCAGAGAAGAACTTTATTGGTGCATTACCTATTGGTTCTTATATTGATGTTAAGCCTGAAGATAATCTTATTGTTGGGATTTATTGGAAAGGTGAGGATGGTGCAAGAGACCTTGATTTGTCGTTTACTGATATAGATGGTAATACTGTTTCTTGGTGTAATGCATATACTGATGAAGGTAATAACATTGTCTATTCAGGTGATATGACATCTGCTAACCCTGAAGCTGCAGAATACTTATTGTTTCGTAATGATATGCCTAATGGTGTATTTATGTGCAATAATTACTGTGCTGAACCAGGGTCAAAGTATACATTTATTGTTGCTAGACTTCCTGAAGGTGTAGAGTTTGATTATAATCATATGGTAAATCCAGATGATATTATATTTCAGACTCCTATGGTAATGACAGGTAATCAAATGTCTATGGCCATCTATGTTGATGGTAGATTTATCTTTACTGATAGAGCTATTGGAAATGGTAGAGTTGCTAGAGCAGGTGTTACTACTCGTGATATAATTCAGAGTCAGGTTGATATGGCAGATATGTCATTGACAGTAAATGCTTTTTTTCATTATGGTCATCATGATGGTATAAAGATAAATCTCACTGATGACAAGTCAGCTTTAATTAGCTTATTGTCATAAGACTACTGAGCAGGATGTAACAGTCCTGCTCTTTTAATTATTCACTTTTAAAAACTTTATTTTGACTAAAGAAGAAGCATTAGAAAAGACTAGAAAGAAATTCACTAATCTTTTTGGAGGAGATATCCTTCCAGGAGTTAGTGTCGGTAAGATTATATCTTATTATGAGAGTCTTATTAAAAATGAGGAGCCTGATCATGCTATGCCTATAGGAGGTATAGAGCGCAACTTCCTTGAGGAAGAAATTCAAGATGATGAATTTTATATGCGTAATGGTCATACCTTAAGATGATATTTAACCTGACACAGCGGGTTAATAGAGGTTGTACGGTCCAAATTTACTCTATAAAATCTCATGGGACCTAT
>WLWG01000512.1_pt1 | contig 39666 bp, 59 predicted proteins | sample 6712871 | NCBI WGS metagenome assembly WLWG01 (sample SAMN12718693, study PRJNA515312) | sponge metagenome | isolation source: marine sponge | host: Mycale hentscheli | place: New Zealand: South Island, Marlborough, Capsize Point | collected 2003-05-01
TTTTAAGGTAGGTCTCTCGTCTCACCTTGAGTGAGTCTAAGGACTTTTTATTTCTAGTTGTGTCTAGTTCTCTTTGAATGTTCCTAGTAATAGACTCCAATGAGTCACTATAACTATTCTTTAAATAACGATAGCAACCCATTCGGAATCCATATCTGAAAAAAACAAACAAACCATTCTCAATGGTAATTTCTTCTCCGATATCGCCATAAACCTTTGTGTTGTAAAGCGATATACCGTCTTTATCTTTCATAATTTTTAGTCCTTTGTACACATATGAGTCGTAATTCCTAGTGCGTATTCGCCTTGCAGTGAAATCTTGCGATGCCTGCTCCCATAGTTGTTCTTTGGTGTACATTTAAAAAGCTATTGTGTTCTCTATTTGTTCTCTTAGGTGTGGGAATGTTCGTGTAGCATCCTCGTAGTTAGATATATATCTAGAGATTGAAGGCGGAGATACCTTACACCCATAGTGTGCCATCATTTTTTGTATGTCTTTATATTTTAGCAAATTGTTTTTGCATATATAATAAAATACAGATTTTACAATACGAGAAAAATGCGATCTACTATCGTTAAGTATATCTTCTCTTGTTATACCCATTATCTCAGATGTTTTAGTAACACAAGAATTGAATAGGTAGTATTCTCTACTTTGCTCTATTGTTTCCATTGGTGTTTATTTTACGATTAGTAAACAAGTACTCTATTATGTCAGGATAAAACCTGATCTGCGTGTTTGTGATGTGGTTGTATGTGGCTTCACGCTCTCTATTACAAATGTCCTCATACATTTTTTTTGTTCTTCCCATTGTTATTGTATTAAATTTTATTGAATTGCAAATTTAAAAAAAATAAACTATAGATGCAAATTAAATTGCGTTTAAGTTAAAGTTTTATTTTATTAATCCAATTTTTAAATCTTCTTACAGTGCCTTTGAACAGCCACTTGTTTTCGTAGTTGTCATACACTTGTATGTGTAACACCTCTTTACCTTTTGAGTTCTCAACAACTTGTATGTGATACTCGTACTCTTGCCAACACTTTGTATCAGTTGTCGGATATAAGTATATGCCGCCTGCTTCTGCTTTGAAGTGACTCACAAGTTGAGCAGCTAGACAATGTACGCCATTGGCTATACGTCTTTTTTCTCCAAAACTCATGCCGTTTACCATGTGTAATCCGTCTAAGAATTCTAATAAGTCTGCACCCATGCCGCTTGGATATCCGTCATATTGACGATACATGTTAATGATTGGTTCGTTGTCTTGGTTTTTAACGAATGTTAAGGATCTTGTTCCCATAATAATTTAATTTAATTGATTACTAATTCTACTTTAACATCATCGTATCCGTCTTCGATGTACTCTTTAGCTAGGTCTTTAGCATCGTCAATGCTAAATGGTCTGTCAAAAGGCTGCTCACCACCAACCCACACTAGATATTGGTCGTCTTGGTAAGTCTTTAACTCACGTTCTAAGGCTTCAATCCTTACGTCTTTGAAATCGTTACTCATCGCTTAAGTGTTTGTCAGTTATTTTTTGTATGCTATGGTTTATGTAATCCCATATCTGAATAGATCGCTTGCTTGCTGCTATGATTTTTTCTAAATCTTCATCAGTTATTCCACCGATTGCACCTGATATTAATTCTGCTTTCTGTTGATCTAATTCTGCTTTAAGATTGCTAAGCACGCTTTCGGTGTAAGCCTTTGCCCTTTCTTTTATGTCTTCGGTTTCTAGTTTCTGCATATGTTTTCGTGTTTATCAATTAATTCTTCTAGTTCCTGATCTGAATACTTTTTATTGTACTTGTGTACAACAGAATAGTCTTGCGTGTACTGATTGCCGTCAACAAATGTTGCACCGCCATTGCCGTCATTCCATATGGATATGCCACGCACATTTGTCTTGCATGCGTACCCCAAACCTCTGCGAGTTTCAAAGTACCGTATTGATGTTACTTGTAATGGTTTCATAATTTATTTAATTTAAGTTAACAACAATCACATTTGTCCCATGACTTGCCGTTTCTACACGTTGTATTTTCTTCCCAATCTTCCCACTTGCCATATTCTTTCCACCAATATTCTCTTATCTCATTAAAGGTAAACCTTGAAACGTATTGTTCACATTGGCAGCTATACCGGTCCAATGATTTCAAGTAAATCACATTGTCTGATGTTAACCAATCCATAAATGATTCAAGCTGATCTAAAGTGTATTGTTCTTTTGCTTCCATAATATCAAATCATTTCTAATTTCTTTACTAAATCTTTAGCATAATATTCTGTGATATATTCTTTGTACCCTTCTATAATATTCTGACGAATTATTTCCTTTAGGTGTTGAGTTGTACCGCCAAGTTTATCATCCTTCCAATGACCATATTCGTCTCTGCATTTCCATGTCCATCTGTTTGTGCAAGCAGAATATGGGTGATACTTTTTGTCAAAACTATCGATCATTTCGCATAGTTGTTGTGTAAACTCGTTAATAGTTTGGTTTGCTTTGTCTTGCAAACGTTTTTCGATGTGGTTTAAATCTGTTTTACTCATGTCTATTTATTTTAAAATGGTGTTATATCTATTGGATCGTAATCTCTGTCCTCGTAATCTAATACAGAGTGAACGTCACCGGCATATTTGTATGCAAATTCCATTGCTTCTGTTCTTGTTTCAAATTCGTAATGGTTCTCTGTGTAATCCCCATCCTCATCGTGTTCTCTTAATTCTACTGAATATCTCATGATAATTCTTTTAAGGTATTTACTTTTATGTTTAATATTTTATCGTATTCATCATTAGTGTAAAACCAATGGCTGCCATATATTAATTCGACTTGATTAACACTATGGTAAGTAGTATTAGTAAATGTAACTAAGCAATGTACTTGGTGTATTGTAAGACTATCAAAATGAATTGTGCCTTTTAACCAACGCTTAATCTTGGTAACCATGTCACCATAACCTTCTTCGATATTGCTATCTAATTCAGATCTAAATTCCGGTTTCATTCTTTGTAATAAATTGTGTAACATAATATTAAATTTTAATTGTCAAATATTTCTTTTAACTCTTCACGAATATCGTCTGCGGCAGCGTTCTCGTTTTTAACTGCTTGCCAATACCATTTGGTAAACATATTTATGATTCTACTATTCTCTGAGTTAGACTCAGAGGCCCATGCAATTGCGCTTTTGCCTTTGCGAGACAATACTAGCTTTATCTGCACAAGAAAATCTTCCTTCATGCCTACATAGGGAGTTAATGTATCAACACTCATTCTAAGATCGTAAACAAAATTATTCATTCTAATCTTCAGGTGATTTGTATCTACCGACTCCTTCATGTAAGCAGTATTTAACTTGTCTAGTACTTTTTCTAATGTTCTCATATTATTTAATTTAATTGATTTATAATTAATATTATTCCAATGCTAGCTATTAGCATTATTACTATTGCTCTAAATGCTTTCATCTTACTGAGTTTACTAACATATCTAGGTTTTCATTTCTAACTAGCTCTTCAGCCTGCGCTATGCTATCTACATTAAAATATCTTTTATGCATAATCTGTTTTTCATTTACATCTAACATATAAATGTGCAGCGTTGAATCGTTATCTATGTAATAGTTATCTATATATCGCATGACTCAATTTGTTTTAAATCATGTTTTATAGTTGCTAATGCATTTATATATCCTCTATTAAATGCCATCCCTTCTTTGTGGTCTTCTTGTGTAAAGGCATCTAGTCTTACTCTAGCTAACTTAATTTCCGATGTTATTATATCTTTAATATCCATAATAATAATTTTCAAATTGACGTATTACTTCTCTTCCGTTTCTTGTTTGGAATCCATAAGACTTAAGATATAGACTTGGTATATCTTGGTTCTCAATAATAAAATGAAACACTTCTAAAGGTTTGCATTTAATTGTCTTAGCTACTTGCTTTGCTGCGTGTGCCATTGCTTTTGGATTGTGTCTACACTCTCCGTAGGTTTCTGTTAAGTATCTCTCAATACCTTTTGCAGTTAGTCTTTGCATAATTTCTATTGTTTTTTAAATGACCATTCCCATTCGCTATTCTCATCTTGTCTTACTCCACATATTGTGGAGTTATAAATCTCAGCTACACTTTGGATTTCATCCGGTGTAGACCAACAAGTCCATCGCTCATTGTTTGGAAATGAACCTTCGCTCATTAAATATTGCATTACGTTTTTCATGATTCTATTGTTGTTCTATGTGTTATATTCTCTAGTGTATATTTGTACTCGTATTCCCACCAATCTTCACCTTCATGCTTCTCAATTAACGAGTTAGCTGCGTCAAGACATTTTTGAGCATCAATCCATTTGTATGTTGGATTAAGCATATCAGATATATCGTAACCATATCTAACGTATGTTTCTATCAAAACTACATATGCTGCTTTTGTAAGTCTAGTACTCATGGCTTCTAGTTTTGAATAGTGAATGAATAATCCATTTTTTTAGGAAGCATAAATCTTCCACCAATCTTTAAGATGTTCCCATCAGAATCGTACTCTGTGTATTCTTGAATGAATGGTCTTCCGAAGCTATCAAATTTGATTTCGGTGTTTGCTTCCGCATTATAATGATATAATGCTAATTTGTTTAATACTTTTGATTTCATAATTTCTATTAGTTATTGATTAATACTTTTTTGAATGCTCTAGTTATCTGAGTTAAATCGTACTTCAGTTGGTCTAAGCTACCTTCATTGTTAACGTTATATCTCTTATCGAATCCATAACCACCTTGACTAGCAAATTCATGGATATAAACGTATTTACCTTTGACTTCAATTGGTCCGGTTAAGTCTATATCATATGGCCATGTCCCACCGGCATATGTATGTGGTATCTCTTCGCTATCTAGTACTTTAGGTAGCATATCGTTAATCTTTGCGATTCTGTTTAATAATGATTTTGATACTGATTTCATATTGTTTGTTTTTCAATTCGTTTGCAATAATACAATATATTTCTCTTAACTGCAATTTTTTTTGTCGTTAACTGCAACTTATTTGTTTAAATGCATATTTATTCGATTATCTGTTATGCAATGCATAGTATAGTTACCTGATTCAGTGCATATCTGTTATGCAATGCATAGTATATTGGTCTATAAATTACACGTTATCGATTTTTTGTGCATTTCATCAACGCTACCATGTTATGCATAGTACGGATTAAAAACATATTATATCGATTAAAGGCATTTTTACCCTATAAAACATTAGCAGCTAATTTATGTGGTGCAGTTGTTAAAGGGAAGGTTAACTTGTGTAAACTTTCAAATTGTCTCTAGATGTTCCCTTGTATCTAGGGAAGGAAACCATATACAATTGTTATCTGTATAATCGTATAGTTTATAAAACCATGTAGAATTCTGCAGCAAATACATATACACAATACCTATAGAGCGCTAGAAAAAAGTCAAAAAAATCAGCATAATAAGACAAAATCAATAGCCCCCCTATCGAAAAAAAATCGGTTTTGTTTTTGGCAGGTGTTCGTGTAATATAGTATATTACCCAAAAACTACTAGTATCTAAACCAATTATTTTGTAACAAATTTAGACAACATTTGTGACAGATTTATGTACGAGGCGTAGCTGAGTTCATTTTAGAAAGCCGTATCTTTGTTTTATGGACTTCGAGATCGAAATAGAAAATAGATTATTCATAGGATTCCAAATTGGATTCTCTTACTATCCAGTGGATGATATTTTTGACTACTCAGAGCTTAGTATTTTCTTAGGTCTTATTGCACTAAAATTTAGACTCTGGAAATAGTAAAATAACCCATGTCGATTTTAAAATCACTTTGACATTGTATGTCGATTTTCGACATGATTTGACTTCAAAACTGAAAATTTGTCGTTAACTGCAACTTTTTTTCTGAAAAAAAAATTTCACATTTAGTCTTTTTTGAAAATAAATTTTCACTTATACCTACTTTATGTCGATTTTCGACATTGTATGTCGATTTAAAAAATAAAAACGACATAACCTAACTTCTTTATTTACAGTACTTTAGAGCTTATTTTTTATTAAAATGTCGAAATGTCGATTTTTCATACAAAAAAAATAAAAATTTTTTTTTCTCAACAGTAAAATATTATAGTGGTAATAGGGAGAAATTTTCGACATGTTGACATTAAGACTATTTTTTTGTATATTTACTTCAATTATTTAGTTAGTGGTTAGTAACTTAAAGTCGGTACTCTTGATTGATGTTATCGGCTTTTTGTTTGCACATTATTTTGGTGTTTCATATCTTTGTAATACATAGACAACAATTTAATTTAATATCATGTTAGAACAAGGTTACAATCCAAAAGACTTATCTTTTGACAAGGATGGTCGTAATGAATTACTAGAGGGTGTGTCCACGATGGCTAAAGCCGTAAAGTCTACTCTCGGGCCAGGCGGTAATACAGTTATTATCGAGTCACCCTTCCACACTAAATCACTCACAGTTACTAAAGACGGAGTTACCGTAGCTAAAAACGTGGATCTGCTAGATCCGGTACAGAATATTGCGGTGCGTATGCTAAAAGAAGCTGCGCTTAATACAGCAACTATTGCTGGTGATGGTACAACTACTTCTATTGTGCTTGCAGAAAGCTTACTTAAAAACGGAGTAAAGGCTCTTGAGAGCGATAAATCAATCTCCAGAACGGATATTGTTAGAGATTTAAATAAATTACTCGGTGTATCTACAAAAATATTAGACAAATGGTCTAAAAAAATTACGAAAAAAAGACTGTTAGATGTCGCTACGATATCTGCAAATAATGATAAGGATTTAGGTAAACTGATTGCGCAGACTTACCACAGCGTGGGAAAAGACGGAATTGTGACTGTTGAGAACTCGCAGACGCATGAAACTTACAACTCTATAACACATGGAATTAAGGTCGATAGAGGGTACTCTTCTCCAGTATTTGTGAACAATCAGCGTAAGGATGAATGTATACTTGAGGATACTTATGTACTTGTTTCAGATGCAGAGATATCCAGAGTGTTTCAAATCGAAAGAGTGCTCAAGCAAATTATAAATGAAAACGATAAGCTTCTTATCATAGCACCATGCTCTACAAACTTTATAAATACATTGGGAGCCAATGTCGTAAAGAGTGGACTCAAGGTGTGTATTATTCAACCACCAGATTTTGGATACCGATCTACAGAGCTTATGCAAGATATCGCAGTGTCGGTTGGTGCAAAGTTCTTCTCCGAAAAAACTGGAGACAATCTGGATCTGATACAGATGGAAGACTTAGGATTTGTAAAGCGTGCCATTGTTGGATCAAAAGATACTATACTTATTCGTTCAGAGCAGTGTGATAACACCGAATCAATTGAGGATCGTGTCTCTGAGCTTTATGAGGCATTGGAGATTACCCCTGGCAAGGTTAATAAAGACTTCATCCTCCGAAGAATAGCAGGACTAAAAGGAGGAATCGGAGTAATCTATGCAGGGGGTAACTCTGATATAGAACAAAAAGAAAAATTTGACCGCATTGACGATGCGGTGTGTGCGGTGCGTTCAGCTCTTGAAGAAGGTATACTTCCAGGTGGCGGAATAGCGCTTTATAACTTATCCAAAGAATTAGAAAAAAACACCAGCGGTATATCTCTTGTAGCACTTGGTATATTTTTGCAAATGCTGCAGGAACCAATCAAACAAATACTTCGCAACTCTGGACATGCAGTAGACGCTGTTTTGGATTTAGTAGATGGGTGTTTAGATATCAATCATGGATTTAATGCAAAGACCACTGAACTTGGAGACATGTACCGTATGGGTATTGTCGATCCACTGAAAGTTACTAAGTCTGCACTTACCAATGCGGTATCTGTAGCAAGTACTATGTTATCAACTAATGCAATCATAACACTAAAAAGAGCATGAGCCTAGGTCAAATCATAATAGTTATAATTTTTTGGGAAGCATGTAAATATCTATATAAAATACTTATAAAATGAAACCAATAGGTAAATACATTATAGTCGATAAGATAAAAGAAGAGATCACTACCGATTTTGGATTGGTACTCTCAGCTGAAGAAACTGAAAAGATCAGGTATAAAAAAGCAAAAGTAATAGCCGCTGGAACAGATGTTACAGTAATCAAGAAAGATGATGTGCTATACTTCGATAGTGCAAGAGCACATACGATCATGCTGCAAGATATGCCTTATACTATTCTTTCGGAGTCTGACGTTGTTGTTGTCTTATAGACTCGTTCATTTTAATAATCATATTTCTGTATACCTTGTCTGTGTAGGAGCCACTGGCGAGAAACATTGGATTTCGTTCTGATATTTCTTCGCCATTGAGCTTCCTATATATTTGCTCTATAGCCCTTTTTCCTTTGTAGGAAAGTTCATACAAGGTTTTCTTTTTCTTTTCACGCTTTCTCCAAACACCTATCCAGCCATCACGAAGTAATCGATCAAAACGATTCACATCCCAAACCATAATAGTTTGGAACTCTTTGAATTTATCCTTTGAAAATATTTGTTCGCTGTATAAAAAGAACATCATATCCAGATCAGGTACGCCAAGTCCATAAGTGACTTTCGCCCAATGCCGGATCACTCTCCAATATTTTAAATAATCGTGTGTGGGAATTTTTCTATCGTAGTTGTTACGAATTTTTTTCTGAAATGCCATTTAATTAAATTTGTATCTTTGTACAAATATACGATTTTATGGGTTTAAGCAGAACGGCTCGATATTATAGAGACAATCCAAAGGCTAAAGAAAAAAGACTAGAATACCAGCGTAGGTATAACAAGTCTAGAAAGCAAATTAAAAGGAGAGTTGATAATAATAGAGAGAACAGACGATTTGGAACCTACGGAAATCATGACAAAAAAGACGTATCTCACAAAGGTGATGAGATAGTTTTGGAAGCTCAAAGTAAAAACAGAGCAAGCAAAACAAATACACCAGGAGATAGAAGAGCAAGAGGCGAGAAAGGAAAAGGAAGAAAAAACAAAGGTAATACAGGAGGAAACTAATGGCTAAAAAAGGAAGAACAAAAGGAAATAAAATATGTGCCGCAGGAATTGCGTGGGCAAAAAGAACATTTGACACCTATCCATCAGCATATGCTAATATGGCTGCGAGTAAATATTGCAAGGATCCTAACTATGCTAAAGGAGCAAAAAAGAAATGACAAATCTAATGGATATAATAATAACTTTAACAATACTAAATACTTTTGCAATCGGACTGCTTGTAGGGGTAACAATTATTAAAAACAAAAAATAAATATATTATGCCAACAGTAAAGTACAAATGCCCTACATCGGGTAAAATGAAAACAAAATCATTCCCTTATAGTGCAACAGGAAAAGCTCAAGCTGCGTCTTTTGCAAAGGTAACAGGCGGAAGCATGAAAAACAATCCAGGCTACGGCATGGAGAAAAAATCTGTATAATGAGTGAGCTTAAAAAATGGCGTGACGAAAAGTGGGTTCGTATTGGAACAGATGGTTCTATCAAAGGAGCATGTGGTACTAGTAAGGATAAGAAAAACCCAGATCGTTGTTTGCCGTTAGCTAAAGCTAAATCTATGACTAAAGCAGAGCGAGCAAGAACTGCACGCAAAAAAAAGAGAGCTGGAGCTAAAGGTAAAACAGTTGTGCCAAACACAAGAGCAGGAAGAGTAACTAAAAAATTTACTAAGCGATGAAAAAAGCAGATTTAAATAGCATGGCGATGAAAAACTCCGCTATAAAAAAATTGACCAAAGGTCAAAAGTTTATTGCTTCTCAAGGTGGAAACCCAAATAAGATAGAGGCTATAGATTTTAGAATTTTGAAAAAGAAAAAGAAGTAAATGGGAAGAATCCAAGATTATGCTATAGATGCTAAGCCATCGTTATCGGATAAGGTTATTGGTACTGATAGTAATAATTCTATTCAGAACCGTACTAAAAACTATACCCTTGGTGAGATTAGTGACTTGATCAACGAAACTAACAGTTTAGCTGTTGCCGATCAATCTATATTTGAGTTTCAGTACGATCTTACTAGAGGAAGAAATAGTGGAACGATTAGTTTCCCAGCTGGTGGTGGAGTAGACACTAACTTTACAGACATCACTACAGTGATTATTAGTAAGTTTGGTGCAGGTGGAAAAGATATTAGAAATTTTTTACCGCTTTTCAGCGGTAAGGATATTATCATTGCTGAATCTGGAGGCATAAATCAATTTGGTTCTTATAGAGTAACTTCTATTGTAGAGTATTCATCAGATACTAATTTCTTTGAAGTTAGCTTGACACTGTATTCTGGTAATGGAAAAATAAGAGCAGATAAACATTATATATTCAGTGAGTTTGTAAATCCAGCTGCAACAAACGGAGATAAAAATTTTGTATTTACACAAGCTGTTGCTTCAGCAACTTGGAATGTAAACCACAATTTAGATAAGTTTCCTTCTTGTACTATGGTCTTATCAACTGGACAACAAGGATTTGGAGACGTAACGTTTATAGATGAAAACAATTTAACAATAACATTTGCCGGCCCAGAATCTGGCAAAGCATACATCAATTAATCATGGCAATACCTTTTTTAAATAACATTAACCTCGATGATAATCAGTTGCAGAATGCAAAGCTGCATGTCACTTCATCAGCACCAGCAAGTGAAGCTGGTCAAATATACTACAAGAGTGATGTAGGAGAAGTAAGATACTATGACGGTATAAGTGCAGCTTGGATTACACTTGGACCAGGTACAGTAACAAGCGTTGCGTTATCTATGCCAGCTGCATTTAGTGTATCGGGATCACCAATAACTTCCTCTGGAACATTTACTGTAACTGGAGCTGGAACAAGTGCTCAAGTTATTTTAGGAGACGGAACACTTGGATCCTATACAACTGGAACAGTAACAAGCGTTACTTCTGGAAACGGTATTGTTATTACTGGAACAGCAGCTGATCCGGTGGTAAGTGTAGATTATGCTGGAGGCGATAACTACATTTTAGCTAATGGAGCTTCAGCAACTGCAGCAGCTGCAGATACTATAAACTTTTCAGACTCAGACGACACTAACGTTAAGGAAACTACATTTGGTGCAATACCAATGACAGCACTTACACTTGTAAAAACTTATGTAGATAATGCTGTAGCTGGTGGACTTGTTTTTCAAGGATCGTATGACGCTTCAACAAACACACCTAACTTAGATACCACTTCAAATATTGCTGTATCTCAAGGGGATACTTATGTAGTTTCTGCAGACGGATCGTTCTTTACAGAGCAAGTTCGTGTAGGAGATCTTATTATTGCTCAGCAAGACATACCAGCAAGTGACGCTACCAACCAGTTGGGTTATTGGGTAATTGTAGAACAAAACCAAGACCTAGCAACTTTATCTACAGTGGGTATTGGAAATGTTAATGCTGCTACGGATACTGATTTATTGGGAATCAATGTAACTTATAGTTCTGGAACAGCATCTGTAGGATTAGATATAGAAGGGTTAACAACTAATGCTTTAAATAATTTAGATGAAGCATTTTTAGCGTACTATGAAGTTGATGATACTACTAACCATAAAATAAGTCTCGAAAGCTTAGCAGAAGGCATCAATAGTGAAACATCTTATGCTGTAACAATTTCAGCTACAGCAACTATAACTCATGGTTTAGGAACTAGAGACGTTATTGTTCAATTGTATGATAACGTAACTTACGAAACTGTTTATGCAGACGTTGATAGAATAAATACAACACAAGCCACAATAACATTTGCAGCTACACCTACAAATGATGTTAGAGTGTTAGTTCAAAAAATAGGATAATTTTATGAAATTTAAAAGCGATGTAGAATTAGAAGCTGGACTTCAAGATAAAGATGGAGATTTAGGATCTAGTGGATTTTTATTGTCATCAACAGGAACACAAACTGATTGGCTAGATCCGTCTGCTATATCGATAGGTTCTGCTGAAAGTGTAGAAATACTAGTAAAAAACACAAGCGGATCTACTTTATCAAAAGGCGATCCAGTATATATTATAGGTAGCGTTGGAGCTAGTTCTCGTCTTGAAGTAGGTTTGGCAGATGCTGGTAATGCTTCTCATATGCCTGCTGTTGGATTATTAGATCAAGATTTAGTTAATAATGCTGAAGGCGTTGCGATTGTTGTAGGTAAGTTAAGAAACTTAGTTACAGATCCTATAGATGGCGTTACTCCTACGGAAAATGATACATTATACGTTAAATCTGGTGGCGGCTTAACAACAACAAAACCAACTGGCTCTACAAATCTTATTCAAAACGTAGGACAAGTTGGTAGGGTAAGTTCATCTTCGGATGGAAATATAGTTTGTTCTGCAATTTTAAGATCTAACGATGTTCCTAATTTATCGACAGGAAGAATTTGGGTTGGTGATGGTAATACAATAGAATCTACAGTTGTTTATATAGATGAAATTAATAATGAGTTTGGAATAAACACTGCTTCTCCAGGAGCTGCTTTAGATGTTAATGGCGATATTGCTTTAAAAGGTGATAAAGCTTTTCAGTTTACTTCTCCAACTTTAAAAATAGGAGACATAGATGGCGGTGGAGCTATAACTTTTATGGACTTTATAGTAGATGGTGCTGAAGCAATGCAAATAGAAGACTCTGCTGAAATTTATATTGCTAGTAGAATTGGTCATATAGGAGACCAAAACACTTACTTTGAATTTCCTTCAGCTGATACGATTACACTTACTACTGGCGGATCTGAAAGAATGAGAGTTTTGTCTAGTGGCAATGTGGCTATAGGTCAAACAACTGCAGATGAAAAACTACATGTTAACGGAACAATAAAGGCTGAAACTGGATTTAAATACGAGTATTCAGGTACTGACACTTTTCAAATAACCTCAATATTTGGAGCTCCATATATTTTTATTGATTCTGGAGACACTTTAAATATAGGCGGTGGACCAGGTTCTGTTGCTAATAACTTACAAGTAGGTAGCGGCTCTGTTACTGCAGATGCATTTTATACAGATGACAAAATAATACACACAGGAGATACAGATACTTATTTTTCTTTTCCTACTTCTAACGTAGCTTCTATAGTTACAAATGGAAGTACACGACTTTATGTTGAGTCAGACGGAGATATAGGTGTAGGTACTACAACACCTCAAGAAGCTTTTCATATAAGTGGTTCTGGAGACAAAAGACTCGAAGTAGAATCTACAACTACAGGAACTGTTGGATTAAAAACAACAAATACTTCTAGTTCATATGCTTGGTTTATATCTGGAACTGATGGTAAGTATAAATTATTTGACTATACGGCTAGTCAGATTATTTTAGAATTTGAACCAACAACTGGTAAAGCTGTTTTTATAGACGATGTAGAGGCTAATAATTTTATAGGTCAAAAAACATATATTAACTGGAGAGCGTTTATGAGTGGAACTTCTTTATATACGCTTTACAATACAGGACTTACCACATCATTTCCGTATGCTTATGGTACTATAAATCCACCGTATGATGGATATGTTTCTAGAGTTACTATGTCAAATAATGCATTCGGCTCATACACTTCCGGCCCAACTGGAACTTCTGTAACATTGTATGTTTATAAAAACGGAACATTATTAACTTCAGATACACAAGGATACACAACATCAACGCCAGACCTTCAAGTTGTATTTGATTTTGGAACTAACGCCATATATTCAGCTGGAGATAAAATAGCACTTAGAGTACAAGCTAATGGAATATGGAGATATATAAATTGGGGAATAGAATTAACAGAAAGATAAAAATATAAGATATGATTAATTATACTTGGAATTGCAAAACAGTAGACGTATACGTTTCTGAAGGTGGAAACGAAAACGTAATATACAATGTACACTGGCATCTAACTGGAGAGGACTCTGAAACAGCAGTAAGAGGTGAGTGTATAGGCACTCATATTTTAGATATAAGTGATATTGAAAACTTTATTAACTTTGAGGATATTACTCACGAAAAAGTAATAGAATGGGTTGAGAGTTCTAAAGGAACTGAAGTAATTGACAGATTAAAAGAAAATATAGCGGATCAAATTTCTGAACATACAGAACCTATTACTCAAACATTGACAATAGAAAAATAAAAACATGGCAGATAAAAGCAAGATGAAGTGCAATGTCGTAAAAGCAAGCGACAGAGCTGGAAAAAAGAAAATGGTAAAAGCCTGTGAAGGCGGTAAAGAAAAGCTTATTCACTTTGGAGCAAAAGGTTATGGACATAACTATTCGGCTGCAGCTAGAAAAAGTTTTAGAGCTAGACATAAATGCAGTACAGCTAAATCAAAACTAACTGCTAGATATTGGGCTTGTAAAAAATTATGGGCTGGTAAAGGCGGAAGCACCAAGTCTTCTCCACAATCTAGACAAGGAAAGTACTAATGCCGTTTAAAAGTCAAGCACAGAGAAAATGGATGTATGCCAATAACCCAGAAATGGCAAAGAGGTGGGAAAAGGAAACACCTAAAGGAAAAAAACTTCCAAGTAAAATGCGTAAACGTAAAAAAAAATAGATATGTTATCACCTAAAAAAGTAAAGTCAAAGAAGAAGAAAATGATGAAAAAATCATTAAAAAAGCTAAACCCAAATTTTCAAGAAATGATTGACACTGGTAAAGCGGTTTATCAAAAAAGCGACATGCCGCACCATGACAAAAATTTTTATGACTCTATTGCGTTTAAAAATAAAGCCATAGATAAGATCTTAAAAATTAATAAGTAAAATAGTATTATATTTGTAAAAACAATTAGTTATGAAAAAACAAGGTTACAACTCTAGATTAGACGAGTCTTTAGGAGCTAAACATGGGAAAAAATCTCAATCTTTTAAAGACCGCAGAGACGAAAGCAAAGCAATGTCTAAAAAAATGTATGGTCATGCTTATGGCGGAGATCATTCTATGGGTTACGAAAAAGGATACCCATCAAGTGTTAAAGGACATTTAAGTAAACTAATTAAAAAGTAAATGGGTAAATTTTTAGTAAGAATAGGGCAGCAAATATCTTTAGCTTGGACTAAATTTGTTTGTTGGTATAACTCACTTGTTATTAAATTAATTGTAAACATTGAGGATTGTCCTCACAAAGTATGCGCATGCAAAAATAAATAGTATGAAATCAAAAGGTTTAGGAGACACTATAGAAAAAGTTACAAAAGCAACTGGAATCAAAAAAGTTGTAAATGCTGTAAGTAAAGCTACAGGAAAACCTTGTGGTTGTGCAGAAAGAAGAGATTCACTTAATAGGAAATTTCCTTATAATAATAAATAAAAATGGCATATCAAAAACTCAATACAGTTAGAGCTTGGGAGGTTATAAAAGACGATAGCGTTGACATTCCTAATATTTCTTCGGGATCTCTATCTGGATCAGCATCAGCAACTACTGCAAACAAATTAGTAGATGCAACTCTAAACCAATTTTTAGTATCAAGTGTTCAGATAGGAGACATTGTTGTAAATACTACCGACTCAACTAAAGCTACAGTTACAGCTGTAGATAGCGTATCTACATTAAGTCTTTCTGCTAACATTATGGCTAGTGGAGAAACTTATGAAATTTATAGTGGCAACCAACAAGGAGCTTTACTATATACTGGAACTGGTGGAAACATAAAAGTAATCACAGCAGGTGGCGATACGGTAACTTTCGCTAATACAAATCCTGGCGAATACTTATTAACTCAAGTTAAAAGAGTTTTCGATACTGGAACTGCAGCTATTGGAATCGTAGCTACTTGGTAATAGAAATAATATTTTAAATTTAATACAATGAAAACAATTGATTTAACTCAGTTAGAAGAGTTACAAGGTTTAAAGAGAAAGTTTGATGAATTAAAGAATAGCATAGCTGATCTTGAAATTCAAAAACAAGTAAAGGTTAATGAAATATTGCAAGTGCAAGTTCAATTTCAAACCATAGAAAAGAAATTAGTAGAACAATACGGAAGTGATGCCGTTTTAAATCTACACACAGGCGAAATTAAAAGTAAAACATGAAAATAAGTAATACTACTGCGTATCCTAATGAGTCTCCAGTAAGTCTGTCGGACTATTTAATTGGAACTGAAACAACTACCGGAGATTTAGAAACTAAGACGTTTACTATCTCTGGTATGTTTGGTTTAATACTAGACGGAACGTCTTATAATCTTCCTTTGTTTTATGCCGACACATCTGGTAGTGCTGCTACTAAGATGGTTAATTCAATCATATCACAATCTAGTGACACAGCAACACTTGCTACAGTTACAGGATCGCTTAGTATAACTTCTAACACAACAACTAATACTGCTGTAATAAGCAATAATTTAGAACTTGACGGTACAGTTACAGATTCTGTAGGTAGTACTGGAACAGCTGGACAATTACTTTCATCAACAGGAGTAGGGTACACAGCATGGACAGATCCTATTGCTTCTGGACTTAACTTTGTTGGTGGATGGGATGCTAGTGTAGCTGGCGGTGGCTCTCCAGATTTAACAAACTCAGCACTTCAAACAGCAGGAAATTACTACATTGTAACAGATGGTGGAACTGCAGAGCCAAACGGACCAGGGCAACCACCTAGTTCTTGGGCTGCTGGAGATTGGGTGATTTTTGCAGATGCACCAGCTAATAAATGGCAAAAGATAGACAACACTAGTGGAGCTATCGCTGGATCAGGAACAGTTAACACCATTCCTCTGTGGACTCCAAGCGGTGTTCAATTAGGAGACTCAAACATAAAACAAGACGGAGCAACTGGAGATATATCAGTTACATTTGGCGGAGTAAAAGCGTTGAATGTAATTAATACTGATAAATCTGTAGAGATAGGAGAAATATCAACACTTACAACTACTGGAGATTACTCATTAAACGTAGGAGAAAATAACAGCGTTAGCGGTCAAGGATCGATAGCGGTAGGTGATTCAAACACTGCAAGTGCAACAAACTCTATAGCACTTGGAAGCGGAAACGTAGCTAGTAATGATGATACTTTTGCAGCAGGAAATGCTAACAACGCAACCGCAACTTCTTCGGCATCATTGGGTACTGGAAACACATCTTCGGGAGAAGCTTCAATAACATTAGGTGAAGGTAATACAGCAAGTGGAATTAAATCCATAGCACTTGGTCGTGCCAACGTAGCTAGTGGAAATCAATCCACCGCTATGGGGTATTCTTCTACTGCAAGTGGAGACACATCTACTGTAATGGGTAGAGATAACACTGCAAGTGGCACTTATTCTTTATCAGCAGGACAAAATAATGTATCAAGTGCAGATTGGTCGACTTCTATTGGATTCAATAATACAGCTTCTGGAATAGCAACTTTAGTTGGTGGTCAAAATAGTACAGCGGCAGCAGTTAATTCTGTAGCTATAGGAAACGGTGCTGTAGCAAATTCTACAGCTGGTGCGTCTGTAGTATTCGGAAATGGACAAGCAAGCGGTCAATACAGTTTGTCGGCTGGATATAATGTAGAAAATTACGGAGCTGCTACTGGAATATTTGGATCAGACAACATACCAGAAACAACTGCAGAACAAGATATAAACAACATAGGTAAAACAGTTACTCCAAATCAAGGTTTATTTATAGTAGGTAACGGAGACGGAACAACTGCCTCAAATGCCTTCAAAGTGAATTGGGATGGTAGAGCAACTATTTACGGATCATTAGAGCTTGAAAGCACACTTACAGATGCAACTGGAGATATTGGAACATCTGGTCAAATATTATCATCAACTGGTTCTGGCGTAGAGTGGATAGACGCAACAAGCGGAGTAGGAACTATAGGGGGATCAGGAACAGCAAACAGCATTCCTATTTTTAGTCCAGATGGAGTTACTATAGCTGATTCAGTAATAACTCAAGACGATACAGCTTCCCCTACGGAAGTAAACATAAGCACTATAGGTAAGTTTGATATTACAAACAAATCTATAACTGGTGGTGATAACGCTACAAACAGCGTAACTGGAACTAACTCTGTAGGTATAGGTACAAACATAACTGTTGGTGGAGACGAAGCAGCTGCATTTAATGGCGGCACTGTAGCTTCTAAAGACTACTCAACAGCACTGAACTTTTATTCAGCATCTTTTGGATTCGATTCCTTATCAGCAGGTCATGAGTCTTTATCGTTAGGACATGCTTCAATTGCTTTGGGATATGATGCAATATCTGGATTGATTGCAGATGGAATTATGTCTAGCGGTTCGACTGCTTCAACTTCAGCTGTAATTACTATAAGTGCTGACGAAGAAACAATATTAGATAACGCTAAAGATTCAGCTACAGTAGATGGAACAACTGGAACGATAACAGCTGGAAGTACAATACAGATAAACCCACTAGCTACTGGTAATTTGGTAGCTGGATTTTTCGTATACAGTGCATCTGGAATACTCGATGAAACAGAAGTTGTTTCTTATGATGCTGGTCTTAGTAGAATTACACTTAATAAAGATGCTACCGTTACTAACTTACAAGCTTTAAATTTCTTTAAGCCATATCAAATGGTTGTTGCTGACACTTCAGCAGTTCCTATTGATATTGAAACAACAGATCCAGCACCTTATATAACAGATTGGGATAGCGGAACAAACACCGTTACACTTAGTTCAGCTCAAACTTTAAGCACATCTTCCAATGTATATATTTTTGATTCTGACGATTCTTACGGATCCACAGCATTTGGATATCAAACAAGATCCTTTGGAGCTGGAGCGTTTGCAGCTGGAACCTCAAGTAAAGCTGTAGGACAAAACTCAGTGGCTTTAGGAAACAATTCAAATGTAACTGGAGATAACGCATTTGCAACAGGAGCTTCAGCTGTAGCTAGTGGAGAAACCTCTATCGCTATGGGTAATAATGCTCAAGCAACTGCAACTGAATCTGTTGCTATAGGTAGAGCTGTGACTGCAAGTGCAGCTAATTCAGTTTCTATAGGTTATCAAAATACCGCAACTGCTAGTTCTTCAACAGCTATGGGCTTTAGTTCAAACGCAAGTGCAACTGGATCGGTTGCTATAGGATGGAATGCAGAGGCAACTTCAACATATGCAGTAGCTTTAGGTATATCATCTACAGCTAGTGGAAGTGGATCTTTTGCGGTAGGATCTTCCTCTGAGGCAAGCGGATCTTCCTCTATAGCTTTAGGATTCCAATCTACAGCTAGTGCTAATTATGCAAAAGCTATAGGTAATGGTGCTACTGCTAGTGCGATAAATTCCACTGCAATAGGAACTTCAGCTGCAGCATCACAGCAAGACGCAGTAGCGATTGGAAAAAACGCAGCAACAGACTCAAGTATAGGAGCTGATCAGATAGCTTTAGGTGGATCTGCCACTAGAATATTTATGACTGCTTTACAGTCTAGTACATCTTATGCGGATGATACAGCGGCAGCAGCTGGTGGCGTAGAGATTGGAGAATTATATAGAACTGGAAGTATAGTTAAAATAAGAATAACATAAAATGGACTGGGTTCAGACAACAACATATTTAAGAAATTTAGAAGTAATTTATGAAATAGTAAATCCTCAAGAAAATGGAGATCAGTAAAGACACCAAGTTTACATTATCAACAGAAACACTAGTAACTATAGGAATTACATTAGTTACTGTTACTGGTTTTTATTTTTCACTAAAAGCAGAGGTAGCTCAAGCAATGGAAGAACCAGTTCCAGTTATAAGTAGAGAAGAATACGATTTAAAGGACAATGCGATTCGATCTGAGATCATGAATAATAGGGATTTGATTCAAAAAAACTTTAAGAAACTAGAAACAATAGAAGAGAGATTATATGAATTAAAAAGATGAAAGCTGTAGTTTCCATATTATTTTTACTAATAACTTTATCTTTAGGTAGAGCAACTTCAGAGGTTTTAAAAACAAACAACAATGAAGTCAAAAACATTGTAGTTCTACACATAAACACTAAATGGAACAAACACAATTCATTAAACATAAAACAGTTAAATAACTGTAGAGTTATATACAGTTGGCTGGGAGACCAGCCGCCTTCAGTTAGAGAGGCGATACAAAAAGTACCTTGTGTTATAATATACAAAAATAATGTAAGAAGGTATATTCGGTCTGCTGATTTATCTTTTAAATTAAATTTTAGCAATGAAGAAATTCAAAAGCTAGTAAATCAATTAAATAATGAGAAAAATTGACAAGTTTATTATCCATTGTTCAGCTACAAGAGAAGGACAGGATATATCTATTGACACTATTAGAAAATGGCATGTCGAAGAAAATGGCTGGTCAGACGTAGGATACCATTATGTCGTAGACTTAGAGGGTAGAATACATCTTGGAAGACCAATTGAAAAGTCGGGAGCTCATACAAGAGGGGAAAATAAATCTAGTATAGGTATTTGTTATATTGGCGGATGTGATGCGAATATGCACCCAAAGGACACCAGAACAAACTCTCAAAAAGCAACACTTTTAGAGCTTCTTAGAATATTACACAAAACATTTCCAGAATGCATAACTTATGGTCACAGAGACTTTTCAGATAAAGCGTGTCCTAGTTTCAATGCATTCGATGAATATAAAAATTTAATATGAGCACAAAGCCAAAGAAAAAATTTAAAGACACTAAGGTAGGAAAGTTCCTAATTGGTAAATCTGGCGTAGTAGATACCATAGGAAACGTATTACCAGATAAAGGTATTTTAGGTATTGTTAAAAATTTAATAAAAGGCGATCCCGATTTAACTTTAAAAGACAAAGAGACCGCATTGAAGCTTTTAGAATTAGATATGCTTGAAATGGAAAGCGTATCTCAAAGATGGCAAGCTGATATGAACTCAGACTCTTGGCTTTCAAAAAACACAAGACCTTTAACGTTAATTTATTTAACGGTTATTACAACTTTATATATAATTCTTGACTCGCTTGATATCGCTTTTGACATAGATAGTGCATGGGTAGAGCTACTAAAAACATTATTAGTAACTATTTATGTGGCATACTTTGGATCTAGAGGATTTGAAAAGGTTAAGAATATTAAAAATTAAAATCTAATGGACATAAGAAAAATATCAGTTGGTGCTGATTATAAAAACAGTGCCATGCATTATATAGTAAATCAAGAAGTTTTAGGAGGAAACTACTTTATTCATTTGATTAAACAAGACTTGAAATCTAACTCTGTAAAAATATGGATAGAAAGTAAGGTTGGGGAAATTTTGCTATGGAAAGAATTTAACAGTCAAATGCCAATAATAATAGAATATAATATAAATTTTTAATGAAATCTCCATTTTACTTTATAGTCAAACCTCTCAATGGCAGAAGGTATGACTCTGTAAAAGAAATAAACGGAACTGAATTTATAACAAGTGTATCTGTTGAGGACTACACAGTGTCTAATAGATTCGCAGAAGTTGTTTCAACGCCTATAGATTATAAGGGCGAGATAAAACCTGGTGATGTATTAGTGGTGCACCACAACGTGTTTAAGTACTACTACGACATGAAGGGTAGAGAAAAAAGCGGAAGGTCTTTTTTAAAAGACGATTTGTTTTTTATAGAAGACAATCAATTTTACTTGTATAAGTCTGATGAAGATTGGAAGGTAAATGGATCGTTTTGTTTTATAGAGCCAGTGAAAACTAAAGAGTCTATTTATACAAAGATGAACTCAGAAGAAGATTTAACTGGAGTCATAAAGTACATTGATCCTAAATTAAGTAAATATAATTTAAACGTAGGTGATGAGGTTGGATTTACACCAGACTCAGAATATGAGTTTGTTATAGAAGACCAAAAACTTTACAGAGTAAGAAGTAAAAACATTTGCATAAAATTCTAATGGACTCGAAAGAAATAAGAATAAATATCATTGATGCAGGTTATAAGGCTGTAAAACAACTAATAAAAGTTGCAGAAGAGAAAATAATAAAACCTGATCCAGATGATGAACTAGCTGCAGACAGATTGAAAAATGCCGCAGCAACTAAAAAACTAGCGATATTCGATGCGTTTGAAATATTGGCTAGAATTGAAACAGAAAAAAACATATTAGAAGAAGATAATTCTAACGATAAAACAAAAAGCCTTCAGGGATTTGCAGAAAGAAGATCAAAATAAACTGTATGAGATATCATACGATCATGTATCAAAACCAACTTTGCGTAGGAGAAATCATGCAAAAAGCTGGAAATATGGATATGACGAAAAGTATGATATGGTTGTTATATCCAAGACAGGCAAGATAGGAGACGTATACAAAATACAAGGTCTTTATGTTGCGCTTCCTTACCATGAAGGTAATGCTTACAAAAGAGATAGCAGAAAAGAAAAACAATATTGGGAAAGAAAGGAACTGCCAAAACAACTGGAAAAAATCAAGACAATATTTCAGTGGAACGAAATGCCTTCTTCATTTAAAAATCAATGGATTGATTATATAGAGTTAGAGTTCGATAAAAGAGAGCAGGGCTATTGGTTCAGCAACAACGGAAAGCCTACATACATGACAGGCTCACATTATATGTATTGTCAATGGACAAAGATAGACGTTGGATATCCAGATTTTAGAGAGGCTAACAGAATACTTTATCTTTTTTGGGAAGCGTGTAAAGCCGACAACCGCAGCTTTGGAATGAATTATTTGAAGATCAGACGTTCTGGATTTTCATATATGGCATCTGAAGAGTGCGATAATATCGGAACGATAACTAAAAATTCTAGGGTAGGAATACTTTCAAAAACAGGTAGCGATGCTAAAAAAATGTTTACTGATAAAGTCGTACCTATTCTTAACAATTATCCTTTTTTCTTTAAACCTATTCAAGATGGTATGGATAAGCCAAAAACAGAATTGGCATTCAGAATACCAGCGAGTAAAATTACTAAGAAAAATATGTATGAAGTTCATAATGACGAGCTAGACGGACTTGATACAAGTATAGATTGGAAGAATACAGACGACAACTCATATGATGGCGAAAAGCTCCAGCTCCTTGTTCATGACGAATCGGGAAAATGGCTTAAGCCAAACAATATACAAAATAACTGGAGAATTACCAAGACTTGTCTTAGGTTAGGTAGAAAGATAATTGGCAAATGTATGATGGGATCTACATCTAACGCTTTAGATAAAGGCGGTGAGGCTTTTAAAAAATTATACAATGATTCTAACGTAAATAAAAGAAGTGCAAACGGTCAAACTAAAAGTGGATTATACGCTTTGTTTATTCCTATGGAATTTAATATGGAAGGTTTTATAGATATCTATGGAAACCCGGTGCTTAGAACTCCAGAAAAACCAGTGATGGGAGTAGACGGAGAAATGATTGATCAGGGAGCTATTGAGTATTGGGAAGCTGAAGTTGAGTCTTTGAAAAACGATCCAGATGCACTTAATGAATTCTATAGACAGTTCCCTAGAACTGAGTCTCACGCATTTAGAGACGAGTCAAAACAATCTTTATTCAACCTAACCAAGATATATCAACAAATAGATTATAACGACTCACTTATAAAATCTCATGTGCTAACCAGAGGCTCTTTCAGTTGGAAAGACGGAATAAAAGATTCTAAGGTGGTTTGGACTCCAAACGATAGAGGTAGATTTATAGTGTCTTGGATACCTAACGTTAATCTGCAAAATAATTATTATATTAAAAATGGCAGAAAGTATCCTGGCAATGAACATATCGGAGCTTTTGGTTGCGATAGTTATGATATCTCTGGAACCGTAGGCGGTATAGGATCAAATGGTGCTTTGCATGGACTTACAAAGTTTAATATGGATGATGCTCCAAGTAATGAATTCTTTTTAGAATATGTAGCCAGACCTCAAACAGCGGAGATATTTTTTGAAGATGTACTGATGGCATGTGTATTTTATGGAATGCCTATACTTGTGGAAAACAACAAGCCTAGACTTTTATATCATTTAAAGAATAGAGGCTATAGACCTTTTAGTATGAATAGACCAGATAAGGTGTTTAATAAGCTATCTACAACGGAAAAAGAGTTAGGAGGTATACCTAACACCTCTCAAGACGTAAAGCAAGCTCACGCAGCTGCTATTGAGTCTTATATAGAAAAGCATGTAGGCTTGGATTTAGATAATAATCATAGGGATGCAGATGAAATGGGTTCTATGTATTTTACAAGAACACTAAATGATTGGGCTAGGTTTGATATAAACAACCGAACTAAGTTTGATGCGTCAATTAGTTCTGGTCTAGCTATAATGGCATGTCAAAAGCATTTATATACACCCCAGAAAAAAGAGTCAAAAATAAAGATTAACTTTGCAAGATACAACAATAGAGGTTCTATAAGTCAAATAATAACATAATAAATGAAAGATGTTAAAATAAACATATCAGAAAACTACTTTCCAACACAGTTTGCTTCTGACTCCGAGAAAAAAACTATGGAATATGGACTTCAGATAGGTCAAGCCATACAATACGAGTGGTTTAGAAAAGATGGTGGAAACTGTAGATTTTATTCTAGATATGAAGACTACTGGCGACTTAGATTATACGCTAGAGGCGAGCAATCAGTTCAAAAATATAAAAACGAATTAGCAATAGATGGAGATTTGTCTTATCTAAATTTAGATTGGACACCAGTACCAATTATACCAAAATTTGTAGATATCATAGTTAACGGAATGTCTGATAGGCTTTTCAATGTAAAAGCTTATGCTCAAGATGCGCTTTCTGCGGAACAAAGAAACGAGTTTCAAGAACAAATAGAAGGACAAATGGTTGCTAAAGAATTGCTTTTGCAAATATCTGAAAACTTCCAGGTTGATCCTTTTGCTGGAGATCCGGAAGAACTTCCTAACTCTGCTGATGAATTGAACCTCTATATGCAGCTTAATTATAAACCAGCTATGGAGATAGCTGAAGAGGAAGCTATAAATACATTATTTGACGAGAACCACTATCAAGATGTTAGAAAGCGATGTGACTATGATTTAGCTGTTTTAGGTACAGCTATGGTTAAGCATGAGTTTTTATTAGGTGACGGAGTGCGTATTAATTATGTGGATCCAATAAATGTTGTACACAGTTATACTGAAGATCCTCACTATAAAGATTGTTTCTATTGGGGTGAAATAAAAACAGTTCCAATCACAGAGCTTGTAAAAATAGATCCAACAATAACTAACGATCAATTAGAAGAAATAAGCAAATACAGTCAAAACTGGTATCAGTATTTTAATACAGCTTCTTTTTATGAAGACAGTATGTTTAATAAGGATACCGCTACACTTCTTTACTTTAATTACAAGACAACCAACAAGTTTGTATACAAGAAGAAGATATTAGAAAATGGCGGCTCTAGAATTATAGAGAAAGACGATCAGTTTAATCCACCAGAAGAGGTGATGCAAGAAGGAAACTTTGAGCGTATAGAAAAGAATATTGATGTTTGGTATGAAGGAATTATGGTTATGGGAACCAATATTATTCTTAAATGGGAAATGTCTGAGAATATGGTTAGACCAAAATCAGCTACTCAACATGCTGTACCAAATTATATTGCTGTATCTCCAAGACTTTACAAAGGAAATGTAGAGTCTCTAGTTAGAAGAATGATCCCTTTTGCAGATCAGATTCAAATTACGCATTTAAAAATGCAGCAAGTAACTTCAAGAATGGTTCCAGATGGTGTGTACTTAGATGCCGATGGGCTTAATGAAGTTGACATGGGTACTGGTCAATCATACAATCCAGAAGATGCGCTTAGACTTTATTTTCAAACAGGTAGTGTAGTAGGTAGAAGCTATACTCAAGATGGAGACTTCAACAATGCTAGAGTTCCTATTCAGCCTTTAGTTGGCAACACAGGATCACAAAAAATGGCAGCACTTATAAATAACTACAACCATTATCTCAATATGCTTCGTGATGTAACAGGCATAAATGAGGCAAGAGACGGATCAACACCTTCTCCAGATGCATTGGTTGGTGTACAAAAACTAGCTGCTGCAAATTCAAATACAGCAACAAGACACGTTTTAGATGCAAGCTTATATTTAACCAGAACCTTGGCAGAGGCTTTATCTTGTAGAGTTTCAGACATACTAGAGTATGCTGACTTTGCAGAAGAGTTTGCTATGCAAATAGGTAAATACAATGTAGCTCTTTTAGATGCGATGAAGGATCTTTATTTATATGACTTCGGCATATTTATACAAGTAGCTCCAGATGAAGAAGAAAAAGCTCAGCTTGAAGCCAATATACAAATGGCATTATCTAAAAATGATATTAGCCTAGAAGATGCTATTGACATTAGAGAAGTCCATAATATTAAAATGGCTAACCAGCTTCTTAAAATCAAAAGACAAAAGAAACAACAAGCTGACGAAAAGAGAGAAATGCTTAAACAGCAAATGCAAATTCAAGGTAATATGCAAACTCAACAGATGGCTTCAGAAGCTGCTATGCAAAGAATTCAAGTAGAAGGTCAAATGAAGATGCAAGAAAAGCAGGCAGAAGTAGCATTTGAAATTGAGAAAATGAAAAGCGAAGCTCAGCTTAAAGCTCAATTAATGCAGCAAGAGTTCCAGTACAACATGGCTATAAGAGGCGTGGATGAAAAGAACTTAAACATGAGAGAGCAGTCTAGAGAAGACGCTAAGTCTGAAAGAATTAGCCAACAAAATACACAACAATCTAAATTAATTCAGCAAAGACAATATGGATTGCCACCGCAAAACTTTGAGTCTAATGAAGATACTTTAGATGGATTTGACTTATCAGAGTTTGAGCCTAGATAATAGCTTAAAAAAGTCTTGAAAATTTTGTATAACTTTGTAAAAATTTAAATCAAATGGAAATTAAAGTAAGAGCTGTAGACAGCAATGGAGAAAAGTCTGTTCAAGAAGTTGAAAATGAGTTGCTTGAAAAGCACGAACAAGAAACTCAAGATAATGAAGAAAGCACTGAAGTTGCAAGTACTGGAGAGACAGAAGTGGAATCAAGCACTGAGAGTGCCGCCACCGAGGAAATCCAAGAAGATGTACAGCAGGAAACAGAAACACAAACTCAATCCTCAGAGTTAAATGAGGAAGACGTTCTTTCGTTTATTAAAAATAGATATAACAAGGAAATCAATTCGATTGACGACCTAGTTGTAGAACAAGAACAAACAGAAGAACTTCCAGAAGATGTATCTGCTTTTTTAAAGTTTAAGAAAGACACTGGAAGAGGTTTGGATGATTTTATTAAAATCAATACTGATTATAGTAAATCTGATCCAGAAAAACTTTTGTTTGATTATTATAAGGAAATGGAGCCAGACCTAGAGGATGATGACATTTCTTTTATATTGGAAGATAAATTTTCTTTTGATGAAGATCTAGATGAAACATCTGATATTAAATCAAAGAAGTTATCTAAAAAAAGAGAACTTGCAAAAGCAAGGAATTATTTTAATGACTTAAAAGAAATTTACCTAAAACCACTTGAGTCAAGGGTTAGTGAAGGGGTTGATAATAAGTCTGCAAAAAATTCTAATGCTAATAAAGATATTGATGCAGAGCAAGAGCTTAATCGTAAGAAGAATGAATACTATGCAGAGAAGACTAACGAATTGTTTAACGACTCTTTCAAAGGTTTTGAATTTAAAGTCAATGACAATAAAAACGTAGTTTACTCTCCAGGTTCAGTAGATCAGTTAAGAAAGAATGATATTAATTCATTTATTTCAAAACATCTAAACGATGAAGGTTTTTTAAAAGATGCAAGTCAATATCATAGAGCTTTGTCTATAGCAAGTAATCCAGAAAAGTTCGCTAAGTTTTTTTACGAGCTAGGAGCCTCAGAAGCTGTGGAAGATGTATCCAGAAAAAGTAAAAACATAAATATGGATATACGACAATCTCCACAATCTACTCCAAAGCCAGGTATGAAAATAAGAGCACTTGATCAGGATTCAGGTAAAGGCTTAAAGATTAGAAGTATTAAAAAAAAGAATTAAAAAATTTTAAAAATTAGAAATTATGGCAGGATCTGTTCAAGCAACCCCAGGATTCGACTTACAACCGTCAGCGGAACAAGTCGCACTATCCACAAATTATATCACTAATTTCGATTTCTTAAACCAGTATTTACCAGATACTTACGAAAAAGAATTCGAGAGATATGGAAACCGTACTATCTCTTCTTTCCTAAGATTAGTTAGTGCTGAAATGCCTACCAACTCTGACCTTATCAAATGGGCTGAGCAAGGTAGATTACACACAAAATATACGCAAGTTGGTTCTGCAGCAACAGCTGCAGATGATACTGCTATATTCACTGTTAATGACACTCTAGATCCAGGTACCGGAGGTATAGCTATCAGAGTAGGTCAAACTGTAGTTATCAACCAAAATGACGCTAGTGGACAAAACAAAGCCGTTGTTACTGCAGTTGATACTACAGCTGGAACATTCACTGTAGCTTTTTACGAGGCTGGTGGTTTAGTAACTACTGGTACTGGAGCAGGAAGCTCTGATGTAACTGTATTTATCTATGGTTCTGAATTCAAAAAAGGAACTGATGGAATGAGTGGTTCTTTGGAGTCTGATGATTTCATCTTCGACAACAAGCCAATTATCATCAAAGATAAGTATGCAGTATCAGGTTCTGATATGGCGCAAATCGGGTGGATCGAAGTAACAACTGAAAATGGAGCTTCTGGATACCTATGGTATTTGAAGTCTGAGCACGAAACTCGTTTACGTTTTGACGACTACTTAGAAACAGCTATGATCGAAGCCGTACCTGCTGAAGTAGGTTCTGGTGCTGCTGGAGCTGGCGCACTAGGTTCAACTGGTGGATCTAAAGGTCTTTTCTACGAAGTAGAAAACAGAGGAAACGTTTGGGCTGGTGGAAATCCAGATGCTCTTGGAGATTTCGATAGCATTATCGATAGACTTGACAAGCAAGGAGCTATTGAAGAAAATGTTATCTTCTTAAACAGAGATTTCGGATTCGATATTGACGATATGTTAGCTGCTCAAAACTCTTACGGAGCAAACGGTACTTCATATGGTCTTTTCGATAACGATGAAGAAATGGCTCTTAACTTAGGTTTCACAGGATTCCGTAGAGGATATGACTTCTACAAGTCTGATTGGAAATACTTAAACGATCCAACAATGAGAGGCGGATTATCTTCTGACTCTGTAAATGGTATCTTAGTACCAGCTGGATCTACAAGTGTATACGATCAGGTTCTTGGTAAAAACGCTAAGAGACCTTTCTTACACGTTAGATATCGTGCTTCTCAAACAGAAGATAGACGTTACAAGTCTTGGATCACTGGTTCAGCTGGTGGAGCAAGAACTAGCGACTTAGATGCAATGGAAGTACATTTCTTATCAGAAAGAGCACTTTGTGTATTAGGAGCTAACAACTTCTTCTTATTTACTGACTAGTAAATATTTAACCTAAATATGGGAGGCGAAAGGCAAGCATGCAAACGCCCTCTGAGTAGCCTCCCTTTTTTTTAACTTTAATTTAAATGAAATGAAAAAATCAGTAACACTTACCGATAAAGTGTATAAACTAAAAAGAGACGTAGCACCTCTTAGCTATGTTATTGCTTCTCGCAATAAAAGAAAAAAACCCTTATATCATTTTGACGGAACTCAAAACAGAGCTCTTCGTTATGCTAAAAACCAAAAGAGTCCATTTGAAGATGAACAAGATGGAAATCTCATTATGGAACCTATAGTATTTGAAGATGGCTTCTTAAGAGTACCAAAAGAAAATCCAGTACTTCAAGAGTTTTTATCGTTACACCCAGATAATGGAAAAAAGTTTATTGAAGTAAACAAAGAAAAAGACGCTCAAGTAGATTTAGAAACTATAAACTACGAAGTAGACGCTTTAATTGCAGCAAAAGAACTTAGCATATCTATTATGGAAAACCTAGGTAGAGTTATGTTAGGGCTAAATGTAGACAAACTATCCAGTGCTGAATTAAAAAGAGATATCCTACTTTACGCTAAAAGAAGTCCTAGAGAGTTCTTAGAAGCCATAGATGATCCAATGGTTAAGGTTCAGAACATGGTTGTAAGATGCTTTGAGAATTCATTACTTGGTATGCGTAACAAAGGCAAAGATGTTTATTTCAACTTAAAAGATAACAAGTCAAAACTTCTAACAGTTCCTTTTGGAGAAGATCCGATATTTATTGTGGCTTCATACTTGAACTCTGAAGAAGGACTTGAAACTTACAAATTACTAGATAGTAAATTATCAGAATAAATTTCTCTCGTTTTTATTGTTCTCAGTTGAAAGGCACTCTAAAAAATTTAGGGTGCTTTTTTTTGTTTATCTTTGTAAAAACATTTATAAAAATGATAAATGAAGTAAGAAACATAGTACTTGCTGTAATCAATAAAAATAATTACGGATACATATCTCCAGGAGATTTTAATTTATATGCACAACAAGCTCAATTAGATATATTTGAGGATTACTTTTATTTTTACAACTCACAAATAACAAAAGAAAATCTAAGATCATCTGGAAGTGGATACGCTGATATCAAGAAAGGATATGAAGAAGTGATAGACAGCTTTTCTAGCGTTGCTACGATAACCAATACTGGCAGCAATACTTATTCATTACCAAGTGATTATTATTTGATAAATACGCTTATTTACAATGGAACGACAGAAATTGAAAGAGTATCTCAAGCGAAAATTACAATGCTTAACATGTCTAATCTTACAGCTCCTAGCACGATATTTCCAGCTTATGTATTAGGCGGTGCTACTTCAAGCGAGATAGGCAATACAGTAACTGTTTACCCAGAAACTATCACTGGTGCTAGTCAAGTTATGGCTAATTATGTTAGATACCCTAAAGATCCTAAATGGACTTTTGAAATTTTAGTTGGTGGAGAACCTATATTTAACCCTAACAAAACAGACTTTCAAGACTTTGAGCTACCTAAGAGCGATATGATAAACTTGGCTTATAAGATATTACAATATGCAGGAGTTTCGATTAGAGAGAATGAGGTTTACACTTACGCTCAAAACGAACAAGTTGAACAAAACAATGAAGAAATAAGATAAGATGGCATACTTAACAGGATATCAATACTACGAAAACAATGGTAATGTTCCAGAAGATGAAAATTGGGGAAGTTACCAGTATGTTTCTTTGAAAGACATAGTGAACAACTTTATGTTAATGTATCAAGGTAATCATGAACTTATCAATAACATTGATAGAAATAAGGTTACTTTCTTTGCTAAACGAGCAATACAAGAACTAAATTACGATGCACTTAAAGAAACCAAGGTATTACAATTAGACGTTTGTGATAACCTTAGATTTGTATTGCCCCCAGATTATGTTAATTGGGTTAGAATGTCTATGTTTAAAGACGGAGTACTTTTGCCTTTGACTGAAAACATCCAAACCAATTGGGCTAAATCTTATCTTCAAGATAATGATTGTAGAATTTTATTTGATCACAAAGGAGACATACTTCTTCCTTCTGATTATAGCTCTTTGGTTGATAGATTTAGACTAGATAAAAAAACACCAAGCATATACCTAAATGAAGGTAGTCCATACTACGGAGTTGAAGGATACTGCTGTGATGGAGATTGGTACTTTGAGTATCCTATTGGAGCTAGATACGGACTTAATACGGAAACAGCAAACCAAAACCCAACTTTCAAGATCGACAAGGCTGGTGGTGTTATAAACTTTAGCTCTGGTGTAGCTGGAGAATCCATAGTACTAGAGTATGTATCAGATGGTATGCATGAATATGAATATGTATCAGACGGAAACGGTGGATATAAGGTTATACCAAATGATGATAAAGTAGGTGTTAACAAGTTATTTGAAGAATACGTTTACGCCCACATCAAATACATGATACTAAGCAATAAATTAGGTGTTCAAGAATACATTGTACAAAGATCTAGAAAGGAAAAATCAGCGTTGCTTAGAAACTCAAAACTAAGACTGAGCAATATACATCCAGGTAGATTATTAATGAATTTAAGAGGTCAGCAAAAAATAATAAAATAAATGAAACTATCTTCTAATTTTGTATTAGGGAGAATGAATAAGTCTGTAGACGAAAGACTTATTCGCCCTGGAGAATATATCGATGCGGTAAATGTTAGACTAGGTTCAACTGAAGATACAGAAATAGGTTCAGTAGAGAACTCAAAAGGAAACACTTTACTTGTTGACGCTGGGGCATATAATGGGATAGCATTACAAAACCCAAAAACTATCGGAGCATATGAAGATGGAACCAATGAAGTTTTATATTGGTTTGTGACTTCTGATGATTATGATATGATAGTATCATACAATGTAAGAAACTCACTATTTACACATCATGTTGTTTCAACTACAGTTTTAAACTTCAATAAAAAAAACCTTATCACTGGCGTGGCTTTGGTTAATGATTTGTTAATTTTTACAGATAACTTAAATCCACCAAGAAAGATAAACATAAACAGAGAATATCCTACACCTATCGCTGGCGTAGATCAAATAACAGCTGAAGATTTAAATCTTATTGTTAAGCCACCAACTAATGCACCTGCGGTATCTTTATTTAACAGCCCAGGTACTGAGAACTTTTTAGAAGATACTTTCGTTCAGTTTGCTTACAGATATAAATATAGAGACGGAGAATATAGTGCAATATCTAGGTTTTCTCAAGTGGCTTTTCAGCCTGGTCCATTTTCTTATGATGCCTCAAGAGCAGGTAACACTGGAATGGAAAATACATTCAACTCAGCTAAAGTTACCTTTAATACTGGAGACTCAAATGTTGTAGGTATTGACTTGCTTTTTATAGAAAGTGACAAGCCTTCTTTAAATGTTATAGAAAAATTTGACAAAACACAATTCGGTTATGCAGACAATCAAGAAGTTGATTTTGTATTTAGTAATGGAAAGGTGTATACGGTTTTACCAGAAAGCGAAATACTAAGACTATTTGACAATGTACCTTTAAGAGCTAAAGCCTTAACACTTATGGGTAATAGATTGATGTTTGGTAATTACGTTGAAGGGTATGATTTGGTAGATGAAAACGGAGCACCAATTAATATATCTTTTGAAGCAGATTTAATTCAGCAGGAATTTGGTTTTGTGGATCTAGATGTAGTTCAAAACACTACAAAGTATACAATAAATAGCACTGTAAGTGTTCCAAATGCTGGATTAGGTGTTCGATTTGAGACAGCACCAAACCTTGTTAGTGGAGCAATATTAAGTGTATCTTTCAATATAACTGGCGTAGCGACAAATGGAGCTAGTGGGAGCTTTAATAATGACGTAAATTTAATAGAGTTTGCTTACACTTTAACAAAGTCTTATGATACTGTTTATGATTTAGCAAGATCTCAAGAGTTTATAGATGCAGTTGTAAGTGATCCGTTATTAGCTGTAACTACTTGTGGAACATCAAGCCAAGGAACAACTTGGACAGATATATTGATTTGTACTTTATCTGGAACAGCACCTAGCGGAGCAACCTATGTTGCTAGTGATTATGGAATTACATCCTTAACTCAAGGGATTAGTATATCTACTAATATAAACTCTCCAAATGAATTTACACTTACGCTTCCAGCAATGCAGTTTGAAGATTCTGGCAGCCCTGGTACTTATATATATCAATACTACGCCACTTCAGCAGTTGAAGGACAATATCTAGAGCAAGGTAATCCAAGTTCATTACATAGTAATAGAGATTATGAGGTAGGTATTGTTTATATGGATGATTACGGAAGAAGCTCAACAGCTCTTACTTCTGTAGGTAATGCGGTTTATACGCCACCAGCTTCTTCAGTTACAAAAAACAGTATACAAGTAACTATTCCAGTGCAACAAAAAGCACCAAGTTGGGCGACTAAATATAAGTTTGTACTCAAAAGAGTTCAAGGTAACTACGAGACTTTATATTCTCAGTTTGTTTATACATGTCCAGAATGTGAAAACATTTACTATTATAAATTAGAAGGAGACAACCAAACCAAAGCAGCTAAAGGAGACATACTAATCGTTAAGGCAGATGCAGATGGTGAACTAACAACTGAAGTTCAAACTGAAATTTTAGACATACAAGCGGAAGGTAAAAACTTTTTAGCTGACGATCCAACTAGTCCAGGAGATCTTGTGGCTCCAGCAGGTTTATACATGCAATTAAAACCATATGGATTTACTGGACAATCAGACGATCCTTATGCGTTGGTTGACAACGGAAGAGAAGGGGCTGGAAATAATCTTCCTCTTATAGAGTATCCAGCTTATGTATCAACCTTACCTAGTAATGATCCCTCAGAGCCTTTTGGAGTAGAGTACGATCTCCCTCAAGGAAGTAGAGTTAATTTTAAAATAAACTTTAATAGAAATGGAAGAGGATCTAAATGTGGAGAAGAACGTTATTTATACGACAAAACATTTATAGCCTCAGTTGATTATGACAATTTATATGAATTTGTTTTAGGAGAAAATATAGACTTTACTGGTGGCACAGAATTATACACAGATGAACAGCCAAGTGAAAACATATTTTATCCAACATTAGGAACCACTTCTTCTAACAGTTTGAATGCTGAACAAGGAAAGAATAAATACCAATTCATACAAGATCCACTAGAAAATAATAGATTGCTTTTAGGTGTTAGATCAGGCACAAAAAGATGTGGTGGCATCAGTCCAAAGGGCGCATATCTAAACGTTCAGATTATTGTACAAAGAGCAGATAGCTTATTTATATTTGAAACCAAGCCGCTTAATGCTGATTTGGATCTTTACTATGAAGGATCTGAAGCTTATGATATACAAAATGGCTTCCATTTATCTGGCGGAGATACCAGTAATGGAGAGCAAAACCAAACCGCCTCAGATCCAGGTGTAGTTAATTTAGAATTTTTTGATTGCTACTCTTTTGGTAATGGAGCTGAAGGCTATAAGATTGTAGATGCATTAGATGGAAACTCTTTCTCGTTAGGAGCAAGAAGCACTTCTGTTGCCGCAGAAGATTACAAACAAGCACACAGATTAGCTTCAATAACTTATAGTGGTGTATATAACAATGAAAGCAACATAAATAAGCTCAATGAATTTAATCTTGGTCTAGCTAATTTTAAAGATCTAGAAGAGTCGTTTGGTGCTATTCAAATATTAGACTCCAGACAAACAGATGTACTGGTATTGCAGGTTGATAGAATATCTTATGTACTTGCTGGAAAGAATTTACTTTCAGATGCTGCTGCTGGTGGAGCTATAGCTTCTATTCCAGAAGTATTAGGAACCCAAATAACAAGAGTTGAAGAGTATGGTATTAGTCAAAACCCAGAAAGTTTTGTTTCTTTTGGTTCAGACAGATACTTTACAGATGCAAAAAGAGGTGCGGTACTAAACATCAAAGGAACCACATACTCTTCGGATTCGCTTATTCCTATTTCAGAACTAGGTATGCGATCTTGGTTTAGAGATTTATTTGTAGCTTCATACAATACTTTTAAGTTAGGTGCATTTGATCCTTATATGAATGAGTATGTATTATCTAATACTACGACAAACTTCATAACAACACCTCAACTTGTTTCATGTGGCTCTCAGTTAGAAACTCTAACAATAAACAATGGTGATACCAAACTATTTTTAGTTGACGTAGGAAACTCTATAGGTGATATGGTATTTGATTTAAATACTGATAGAACTGTATATGTTGTAATAACAGCTGGAACAAAGACACAAGACTATACAGTTAATACTGGAGACTCACATACATTTACTAAAGATATACCTTATCCAGAACAGCTTACTGTTGCTATAACGGCTTCTAATGGACAAACCACTATAAGTCCTCTGTTTAATTGTATTCAAAACGATCAACTAACAGTTATTAGTATTTGTTTAACAGAGCCAGAAGATAAAGACCAAACTATTACAAATCAATACTATTGGGGTGTCACAGGGTTTGATTCACCAGTTCAGTCTGAACTTGTTACTTTCAATGAAGGCACAAGTCAACCATTAATATCTAGTTATTCATCTAGAACTGGAGACGAGTCTACTAATGGTATACCAGCTGATGGATCAACAGTTACGATTATATCAAACAAACTAAGTGCTAATGATTTTGTATTTAACAATAATGCTCAAAATAAACTTAGATACTTAAGCTCTGATACGCTTTATTCTAATAATCAATTAGACATATTAAGTCTTCTTTCAGATAGTGGACTAACAAATGCGGTTCCAATATTAAACCCTTCTAGTGGAAAATATGAAGCTTCATTTACTTACAATTCTTCAAATACTTATTTGTATTTAGTATGGGATTACAGAAGAAGAATATTACAAGACCTTTGTTTTGATGCAACCAGTACAACTACAGCTTGTACAGACTGTACAACAGCAGCTACTAATTATAACATCACCAAATGCTCTGATGAGACAGGTGGAGTTTCATATGTGGCATCATCAAATATAACTGTTAGTGTAGGAGACTTTGTTATTATAGACGGAGAACCTACATGCGTGTATGTGGTGTCTTCTGTTAGCAGTGGTGTTGCAACCAAAAATATAACAGCACTTAGCGAGTATACTAATTGTACTCAGATATGTAATACATATGACTTATCTACAACTGTTGATGAAGAAATAACTTTCAATGATTGTTCTGGAATTCAAAGAACATTTACGCTTCAAGTAGGTTCTCCAGAGACAATATGTGCGACTTCTATAAATCCAACTAGCTCTAATGTTACAATTGCGTTAAACCAATGTCAATGTGCTACACCTCAGTTTGCTCAGTGGAATTTAAGTTCTTGGGGATTTGATCAGGATACAGCGTGTTCAAAAATTTGTTTCCCAAATGCAGTTTACACTTACGATACTGATAACTTATATAGTGTTGGAACTCAGATATATACTGATTCAGAATTAACTATACCGTACAGCTCTGGCAATGGATCTTCTTGGGTTCAAGTAGATAGATTTTCTCCTTCTAATAATGCAGCTGCAACCGATCATATTTCTAGAATTATACAGATAGATAGCGATGGAAAAGTATCTGGAGTTAACACATGTCCTACAGCGCACTGGAGTATTTCAACAAGTAGAGTTAATAGCCCTACAAACGCTTGTGGAATTAATTCTTTTGGAGGCTGTTTTGAGTACTCAGGTCACGCTTGGACTACCGCTGGAGATAGTATTCTTACAATAGGAACTATAGCATATAGCGATGTGGATTTAGTCAATCCTTTAGCTCCTAGTCCAACTATAAACTGGTATGCGCTTAATCCAAATCAAGGTGGTGGCGTTAAGAATGCATTTGAAGTGAATGCAGCAACTGGAGCAATAGATACCGTACAAGCATGTACATAAATTAAAATATAAAAAAATGGCAGAAAAAACAGTTTACATAGACGGAACGACTTTATCAGATTCAACTGGAGCATGGACAGATGAAAATCTAACAGAGTGCGCTGAAGAAGGATTTTACTCTGATGCAAATGTAGGTGGCGATACTGTTAGGTTTTTAACAGTAGTCAATGGAATTTGTACCTTTACATCATCAGAACCTTGTCCTTAATATTATAATAAATTATGTCAACATATCCAACACCAACAGCTTCGCCTAATGGCAATCCAGAAAACTACACGCTAAGCTATAGTGAGTCAGTTAAAGGGTGGCCGGGGTTTTTTACATTCGATCCAGACTTTATGATTGGTATGAATCAGTATTTGTATACCTTTAAAGATGGCGCATTGTATAGACACAATACCAATGAAACAAGAAACAACTATTATGGTGAACAATTCAATTGTCAGATCACCGGAGTTGTTAATGCTTCTCCATTACAAGTTAAGCTTTTCAAAACACTAGAGTTAGAATCAGATTCTCAGTGGACAGCTTCTTTGGTTAGTGACCTTCAAGTTGGGAATATAGACGCAGAATACTTCCAGGAAAAGGAAGGTTCTTACTTTGCTTTTATACGAGCTGATGAAGAAGTAGATTTTAAAATGCGATCTGTAAATGGATTAGGCGTAGCACAAAGTGTTCAAACCAATGGAACAACATCTGTGGTTAGCTTCTCTAGAGACGTTGGATCAATACCGAGTGTAGGTGATTTGGTGTTTAGAGGAACTACTACACCAGAAAGAATAGGAACCATAACAAATATAAGCGGATTACAAATAACCATAGATACAACTACGTTTTCTGCACCAGTTACAAATAACTTTTTGATCAGTGTAAAAGATCCAATCGCAGAGTCACATGGTGTAAGAGGATACTATATGGAGTTTACTTTAGAAAATACAGATACTACAGCTACAGAACTGTTTGCAGTAAGCTCTGATATATTCAAAAGCTATCCGTAAATATTTGTATATTTGTAATAAATTTTAACATATGGCAGTACAACCGCCAATATCAAGTCAAGAAACACCAAAAAATATGGCAGCAGGAGTAGGCTTAGCAATAGCAAGTATAGTAACACAACTAGGTACATCAGGAATGTCTTTTGGTCAAGCGTCTAGGCAAGCAAGGATGCAAAGAGAGGCTGAAACCAAAGCTAATCAATATCTTGCAAAAGCTAGAGAACAAATAGAAAGACAAAGAATGGAAGAGGTGCAGTTGCCTTTAAAACAAAGACAGCTTACTGAAAAAGCTAGAGCCGTAGGCATGAAGCAGGCACTGGAAGCTTTCCAAGAGACCGGCCCAAGAGCTATTATAGGTGGTGTGCCAAAAGCACAACAAGTTGATGTGGCTGCAAGAGCTCAAGAGCAAGCTCAAACAGAACAGCAATTACTTCAAAGAGAAGAGGCTATAGCAAAAGCAAAAACACAGCAAGATTTTTCGTTAGCCAACATAGAGCTTATGGGGTTACAAGGTGCGGCTCAAGCGACAGCAGACGCTCAAAAAGCAATGGCAGCTGGAGTAACTGGTGGATTTACTGCTTTAGGTGGTGCAATACAAACTGGTGCTGAATTAGTTGATTTGTATCCACAAAGTGCATTAAGCAAACAAGTAGGCGCTTTAACTGGTCAAGCTGGATCAGGAGAAGCTATGGCTGGCGTATTACAGCAAGCACAACAAACTGGAGCTATAACTCAAGAGCAATTTAATAAGTTAGATTTACCAGCTTTACAAGGCTTAGAGGGATATCAGTTAAACCAAGCGTTAGAAACTCAACTTGGCGGTGCTGGTATATCAGCAGGTCAATTAAGAGGATTCCAGTTTGATCCAACTTTATTACAAACCACAACACCAACAACTCCTATTGTAACGGATTCTATGAATGAATTTGGATTTGATTAATTACAGTAAAAAATGGCAGATAAAAACTATGTAGGATACGTTAAGAGAGAGGCAGACTCTTTTATAGATTGGTCTAGTATCGGTAAGCAATTATCAGATACTCTTATTAATGTCCGAGATTCTAGGGAAAAGCAAAAAGGACAGATACAACAGCAAACTGATGATTTAGTAAAATCTATCAACGAAGCTGAACTTGGTCAAGATTCAACCTTCAATCAAAAAGTATTAGATGGTGCAGCACAATCACAGCAAGCACTGTTAGCTGCA
>WLWG01000515.1_pt1 | contig 39595 bp, 62 predicted proteins | sample 6712871 | NCBI WGS metagenome assembly WLWG01 (sample SAMN12718693, study PRJNA515312) | sponge metagenome | isolation source: marine sponge | host: Mycale hentscheli | place: New Zealand: South Island, Marlborough, Capsize Point | collected 2003-05-01
TACGGGTTGCAACCTTAGAATTAAAGTAATAAAAGAATCCCATTCATCACGGGGCCTCCGGGCCCCAAATCCAGGAGAATAGTATGTCTATCAGAGCAATGATCTCATTTGATGTAATGAAAGAAGATCGTCTTTATCATGTTCTTATTCCTAATGGAGCACCTTTTCAAGAAGCAAAAGAGGCACTTGCCCAAGTTTTAGGAACTCTTGAATTACAGGAAAAAGCAGATAAAGAAAAAGCACAACAAGCTACCCCCATAGAAACGCCAGAAGTAGTTTCTTAAAGAGAAAAAGGAGAGTAGTAATGGCAAAATCTTTTGTTAAAGCAATCGCTGCTACCCAAGTAAATTCTAATCTATTTGGTGCTGGTCTTGTTCCAATAAATGTAAATGGTCTTGATCAAGCATGCTTTTTAATACGTATTATTAACAACTCTAATATGACCGTATTTATATCATATGATCATGTTAATGCTGCAGACATAATCCCACCTAACAATACGCTTCAATTAGATTTTCAAACAAATTCAGCTCCTAATGGATATATAGCTAATCTAAGAAAAGGAACTATCGTATATGCTGATGCAGCAGCTGCTGGTGTAGGCATTGTCTATCTAGTTGGTTACTATCAGGAGATTTAATATGTCATCATCTTCTATTGCACTAAGATTAGCATGTGATCCCGTTAGAACTATTGCATTTGGTGGTATTTCTCCTGTATATGCTGGAGTAGGAATAGCGTTTACAAGCCCTGTTCGTATATTCCATCTACAAAATCTTACTGATACCACCTTAATGTTCTCTTATGATGGTGTTAATGATAATTTTCCATTAGCTTCTCAATCCTTTATTGTCCTTGATATTACAGCAAACCAAGCACTTACTCAGGGATTCTTTATGGCGCAAGGCCAACGTCTTTATGTAAGGAATATGGTAGCAGAAGGACAGAATGCACCAACTATAGGAGCAGTTTATCTTACTTGCTATGTTGGGAGAACGTCATGAGTTTTCAAGGACAGAATAGATTAGGTGGAGGTGCTGGAGGCGCTGTTAATACACTTAAAGGTGATACAGGTGGATTTGTTGGACCTGATGGCGGTGGTAATATTAATATTATTGGTGATGGTGCAACTATCGATGTTGCCGGAAATCCCGGAACCAATACACTTGTTGTCAGTGCAACCGGAACAGTGGCTCTGTTCTTTACTGCTGATGATACTAATGTGGCTTCTCCTGTCGGAGGAAATTTAAATATATTTGGCTCTACTAATATCAATACTGAAGCTCCAGGATCATTAGATACGATACAAGTTAATCTTAATGATTCTATTCTATTACCAACTACAACAGATGCTAATCATGGTGTTATAGCGCTTGGTGTAGATTTAACCACCGATAGATTTATTCATAATTTTGGTACACGATCCAGTTTTATAGGAAGAGGATCGGGTAATTTTACTAATACTGGAATAGATAATCATGGACAAGGTAATGGAACACTAAGTGCCTTGACAACAGGTCAAGCTAATGATGCTTTTGGGACCGAAACATTAAGTAGAGTAACTACGGGTTCAGGAAATTCTGGATTTGGAACAGCATCTCTTGCAGAATTAATAAGTGGAAATTCCAATATAGCATACGGTATTTTATCAGGATCTACATATACTACTGAATCTAATAATGTTGTTATAGCTCACAGTGGCACCGCAGCGGATGCTAATACTATTCGTATAGGAACCCAAGGAAGTGGTAATTTTGAACAAGATAAAACGTATATAGCCGGTATTTATAACACAGCTTTTGGAGCAACGAATCAAATTGTTTCTATTGATGATCAAGGTAAGTTAGGTTCATCTAAGGGAAATAATGGTCAAATTCTCATTGGATCTACTGCAAGTTCACCAGCGTGGGCTAATATTACTTCTCTAGATAATACCGTTACTATAACCAATGGTGCTAATACCATAGATTTATCAACCGGAGGTGGCGCTGTTTTCATGGTTACTACTAATGATGCTACGCCAACGGTTATTGCTTCTCATACTATAGCTACAAACAATGCAGTAACTGTCCGTGCAACAATAGTCTCTGCTAAATCAGACTTTTCTGAGTCTCTTTTTGGCGAGACTGTTTTTGGTGCACGTAGGGCAGGAGGAGGAGCAATCTTGGTTGATATCCCTATCATATCTTTTGGAGATGATTCTGTAGGATCACCTGGTTTATCATGTGATGTTAGTGGAAATAATGTTCGATTGTTGGTTACGGGTGTTGCTGCTTCAACATGGAACTGGAAAGCAACTATTAGCTTTATCACACAAACATAGGAGATACAATGGCACGACAAGGTTTTACCAGTAATAGTGCAGGAACTCCTGGAGAAGTAGATCCATATGTATATCAGGAAACTAATTCTGGAACGTCTTCTTCTCTAGGCTTAGATTCGGGCGATGCTAGTTTTAAAGTATCAGTCTCCGCTACATTTGGAGCTTCACCCAATTCGCCAATAACTCACATAAAGATCGATCCAGCAACAAATAATATTACATTTAATCCAGACACCGGAAAAGTAATAATAGCGTCTCCGGGAATTGTTCAAATAGCAGCACTGACTACAGGAGTTATGCAGACAAACTCTACAGGAATCGTTTCTTCATCTAATGGCACATCAGGACAGCTTCTTATTGGAGGAGGATCAGCTCCTGTCTGGGCTAATCTAACCTCTTCTGGAGGCTCTGTAACGATTACTAATGGCGCTAATACTATTAACGTAGAAGCTTCTGGGGTTGGAGGACTAACACAACTTAATGGTGATACCGGTTCAGCTTTACCATCGGGTGGAGTTATTACCATAGCCGGCGGTAATCTACTAACTACAACAGCATCAGGAAGCACCGTTACCGCTGATGTTACCGGTGGAACTAATGGCCAGGTCATAGTTGCATCTACGGCTGGATTGCCGTCTTTTTCTACACTTTCTAGCACCGGAGGAACGATTACATACACTCTTGGTGCTAATACGCTTAATCTTGATGGAACTCCAGCAACAACAACCCAACTAGGCGTTGTAACCTTCGCTACAAACGCTGAAACCATAGCCGGTAGTGTTACGACTAAAGCAACCACTCCCGATGATCTTAAAGCCAAACTAGGAACCCAAACTAATCACGGAGTTCTTGTTGGAGCTGGTCAGACAGCAGCGGTAACAGCGCTCTCAGTAGGATCTACCAATACTGTTCTTCTTGGAAATACGGCAGCGGACCCATCTTTTGGCCAAGTCCCTAATGCTGCATTGGCATTTAGTACTATTACGCTTAATAATGGTAACAATATTACTGTTATAGGATCACCTATATCTCTTGGAGGCTCAGCAACAGTAGCAGTTTCTGGAACAACTAATCATGCAGTACAGAGTGGTAATGTATCGGGAAGTTTAACGTCATTAGCGGTTGGAAGTAATGGCCAGGTCCTTCTTGCAGCAACTTCAGCAGATGCAGCATTCGCTACTCTTACTTCTTCAGGTGGAACCATCACCTATACCACAGGGGTTAATGCACTTAATCTTGATGGGACTGCTGCAACCACAACACAAGCTGGTGTACTAGCTATTGCTACTAATGCAGAAACTATAGCCGGTACTGTTACCAACAAAGCAGTAACACCCGATGATCTTAAGGCTAAGCTTGGTACACAAACTAATCATGGTGTTCTTGTTGGAGCAGGAACTACAACAACTATAACAGCGCTAGCAGTAGGATCTACTAATACCGTATTACTTGGCAACACAGGTGCAGACCCTTCTTTTGGTACTGTCCCTAATGCTGCGCTTACTAATAGCTCTATTACACTTACCGCAGGCAATAACATAGCGGTATCGGCATCCCCAGTTTCTTTGGGGGGATCTTCTGCTATCTCTGTTGTTGGAACAACTAATCATGCAGTACAAGTAGGTAACGCATCGGCGTCGCTTACCTCACTTACTGTTGGGCTCAATGGCCAAATCCTAGTGGGAGCGAGCGGTTTAAACCCAGCTTTTACTAATCTTACATCATCTGATGGCAGTATTACTATAACTACAGGAGCTAATACACTTGATATTAAAACGACTTCAGCCACTGGGGTAAGTTCTGTTACAGGAACCACTAATCAAGTTACAGCCAGTCCAACAACGGGCGCAGTAATCGTATCTACACCTTCTACTTTTATAGCACCTGGTTCTATAGCATCAACAACAACTAATGCTGCTGGTACTAACTTCTTATTACCTACTACAAGTTCTACTGCGGGACAACTTCAAATCAATAGCAATAGATTCCTTCATGCTTATGGAACGGATAACGTATTTATAGGTTCGCTTGCAGGAAACTTTACTACTACATCAACACAATGTACTGCAGTTGGAGCTAATGCAGGAAAAGCCTTAGCATCAGGCGCTAATGCTACTTATATCGGCGCTAATGCAGGACTTGTTGATGCTGGAGGAGATCCCAATGATGGTAACACTGGAATAGGATCGAATGCGCTTGTGGCCTATACGGGAAGTACAGGAGCTCGCAATACGTGTGTTGGCTATAATACATTAGGCTCAATTACTACTGGACAACGAAATGTTGCTATTGGATGGGGATCAGGAGATGGATTAACAGGAACTGACGGTGATAATATTATCATTGGATATAATGTTAATGGTACTGCAGGCCAGAATAATAGTATAAGAATTGGATCGGGAACAGGAACGGGAGCTGGTGAGTCTAATAATACTCATATTAGTGGTATTAGAGGTATTACAACAGCCACAAATAACGCTATAGCAGTTCTTATTGATTCTGGTAACCAGTTAGGAACCGTATCTTCCTCTATTCGCTATAAAGAGAATGTTAGGGATCTGGGAGATTATAGTAATAGACTTTATGACTTACGCCCTGTTATGTTTAACTATAAGACTTCTCCTCAATGGCAACAAACAGGTTTAATAGCTGAAGAGGTAGAAAAAGTAATGCCAGAACTTGTTGCTTATGATGGGAATGGGATTCCTGAGTCAGTTAAATATCATGAACTACCCACACTCCTTCTTGCTGAGATAAAAAAACTACGTTATGAACTTGATATGTTGAAGGAGTCTCTCAATGGCCAATAAACAAACAGGTGGAACTAAGCTTACAGGAATTAATCCACTTTCTTATATGGGTGTAGAGCCAGTATCTCCTCCTCAGCTTGTACGTTATCAAATTCGTCCAACAAATAGAGATTTCAACTTTAATATTGGTGATCTTTGGCTTGTTCCAGAACCCTTCGAAGTATGGATGCTTCTTGAAAAACCACAAAACGTAGCCTTCTGGGCGCTCATCTATCCACAAGGTGGTGGAGGCGGTGGTATTAGCCTTATTCATACAGGAGGACCTGATGTTGAAGGTGATGTTAATGGAGCCATAAGTATTCTTGGTGGCGAAAACATAAATACAACTGCTTCAGGTCCTAATACACTTATTATTAACCTCAACAGAACTATACAATGGCCTACTACTAATGCTGCAGGAACTGAGGGCGTTATATATCTTGATGGTCTAAGATTTATGCATAATGGAGCAAGTTTAGGATCATCTGATGCGAATACCTTTCTAGGAGTTGATAGTGGTAATTTTTCATTAATTGGTGATACCAATACAGGTATAGGTGCATCTGCATTAACTGCTATCACTAATGGAGATGGAAATACCGCTGTTGGTGTTGCCGCTCTTACTGCTCTTACGGTTGGTCGTAGAAATGTATCGATAGGTTCTGGATCTGGTATTAATATTATCGGTGGTGATTCCAATATTATGATATCTAATCCAGGAATTATTGGAGACGATAGCAAGATTCGTATTGGTGAAGAAGGAGTTCAGACTAACACATTTATTGCAGGAATAACTGGTATAAATACCACCACAGTAACTCCAGCATTTGTTATGAATGTTGGAACTGATGGTGAACTTGGTGAAACTCATTTAATCTCAAGTGATGCAAGTATAACTATTCTTCAAACTACTGATGGATCAGGTAATAATGCTATAGATTTTACGACTGCTGGTGGTGGTGGCGGTGGTGGAAACCCATTTGCATTTTCAGTAGTACAAGTTGGAGATAGCGCTGCAATAGCAAATGGTACAGATTATCCTATGGGAGCTTTTGTTGCTTTAACAAAACTGTTTGATGTAGGAAATAATATAACAACTGGAGATGGTGCTGGTATGCCTGCTATATATACAGCTCCTGTAACTGGTAAATATTATTTTGAACTTTCATCAAATAGCCCAACAAATGCCACAACTTTTACTCAAGCAATCTCAACTACTACGCATATATATCATACCGATGGTGATTGGTCTAGCAATACTAGATCAACTGAATATTCAGTTATAACAGATATGAATATGGGAGATACGGCGACATTTTCTTTTCTTAATCCTGTTTCCACAGCATTTGGTACTTATGTAGTATCAGGAAATGGTGGATCTCTTGGCACGCGTAATATAAACTCCACTCGTATCTCTGGATTTCTTATCCCAGAAAGCGCATCTGGAGGTAATTTTAGTCAGCCATTCTTGGGCATTCAGCAGGTTGATACTAATGTAGATGTTGTTGGTGGACTTATTGGACCATATGCCCTTGGAAGCGGAGGAACTGCCCCACTTGTTGAACAATTTGATGTAGGAAATAATTATGATAGTGGAAATGGAACAGGAATACCGGCAACATTTACTGTACCAGCAACAGGAATATATTCATTTACTATAGCTTTTTCAGGAGGATTTACTGGTAGTGTTGTAGCTGCAATATTTGATAATGGTGTTCAAAGTGGAAGTGCCATAGGAAACACTAATTTTCAACTAGCTGGAACATTTTCTACTGAATTTATTAGATCTTTAGAAGTTGGGCATATAATAACATTTGTAGTTAATGTGCGCCAAGGAACAAATCCTGCTGCAACTTTTCCAATAAAGGTAAGTCTACCATCAATAGTAACAGGATTAACATTAACTAATTTAACATATGTATCAGGATATCGAATAGCATAAAAAATCTTCATTACTACTACTCTTCCATTCTTTCACGTCTACCGGACTCTATTCTGAGTCCGGTTCTTTATTGATCTAATAAGTTTCCATTCTTGCATACGTAGTACAAAGCTGGGCTATCATCTGTTCTTGGTATTCTATAGAAATAACAATGAATGCATACTAAATGATCGGGGTCATACTGAAAATGACTATCATGAGAAAGAATACCATCACTACAACTACAGCATGAATTAATCTCCTCCCATTCTTCATCGTGAATACTTTCTTGCATAGCATAATTCATGCCTAGAAGCCCTGAAAATGCTACGATCAAAGCAAATGTTTTCATAATGTTCCTTCGTTAAAGTCGCCTATTAGGCTCCTTTGTGGTAACTACTATGATAGTTTTTGATACATTCATCGAGAAACTCTTGGTTAGAAAGCTTATTAGAAAAAGCCCTATAGAGAAAATCCCCGACGGAGACCCATTGAGGATTAGTTTCATCATCATTAAGCTGAATATATTCATGTACTACATCACATTCCCCTTTTACCTTATATATTGTCCTATATGGGGCATTATCGTATCGTGTTGGTGGGAATATCCTGTTCATTCTATGTCCTTAGCTTAAACAACTCAAGCTGGTTATCTCGTTCAGGTTTTTTATTATGCTCCTTACAAACATACACCTTTTTCTTATTGCGATATATAAGTATGTCTGCAGCTTTATAACAACCTTTTGAGCCACAAAGCGCCGATGCGGTTGATAACATTACTTAGTCCCGCTCCTTAAAAGCTTAATACTTCGTATCTTGTTAATAGCAGTCATATACTTAGCTTTAGGCATATCTGCTAGTCCCTGTAGCTTCCATTGATCAAGGATCATTTTAGCTAAATCTTCATACTCAGCTAGCTCATATTCTAGTTCTTCTAGTTGTTCCTTAGTTATCGTGTCACGAGATAAATTCTCGTGGGTGTGGTTTATTGCGGTCCCAATTTCAGCCTTATTTCTTATAGGTTGCATAGCCATATAACCATTGTCATCGGCTATATCATTAGTAATGCTTACTCCAAGGAGACTTTGTAGGGCAAGACTTTTCTGAAGATTAAGTTCACTTGCATAAATAGCTACACCATCTTTTGCAGGAAGTATTCTACTCCTACTCTCCATCCATTGACCACTCGTATGACTAAGAATGGAATGAAGCATAGTAAGACCACCATCGTGTATCCTTTGTTGTTGTACTACTGCCAGACCATGGCTAGATAATATAGGACGTATAACAGACATTATGGCATTAAAATCAGCATACTCTTCCTGAAAGTAAGCATCTTTTCTATTGAACCTAATCTGAGGATACTCCCCCTGTGCCTTAGCTAAACTTGTTATGAGTTCATTGGTATTCTCTGAGCTATAAGTATCTCTGGGACTAAGTTCAGCTAGTTTGGATGCTTTTTTGAATATCAGCGCTTCGAGCTTGTCGAGATACTGTAATTGTTCATCGAAGTTCATTGCTCTTTTCCTCTAATTTTTTAATTCTTCTATTAAATTCAAACTAGTGTATCTTGTTTTTATTAAGTGAAGGACAAATCAATATTTGCAATGAGTCAATAATATCTTTTACTTCCATAGTAGCCGCATGACCCATTTTCTTCTCAAAACACTTCATGATGTCTGGGTAACGCTCTATCATATCTTTAAACATAGTAGCTTTTGCAAAAAAAACATTAGCCGCTTCCTTAACTTTTTCAGGTTGAGATTTTATCTTATTATAATAATCTATAGATTCTGATATATTTATGCTTTGTAAGGCCTTATTTTTAGATAGTTCTTTTTCTAATTCTTTTTCATCAATAAGATCTCTAAAAAATGATACTTGTGCAAATGCAAAAAGGGTATGTTCGAAAAAATACATAGCTATATTAGCCAATGTTTCTTGATATTTATTATCCATTATCTATCCACCAAAAAATCAATTATATGAAACATTAATATTGCCTGAGTAGTAAACATAAAATTTATGAAACTGAATCCAAGAAGATCGTTAATTATTGAAAGTATTGTAAGAAAGAAAAGTAAAAAAATAGTATGTCGTTTGTCATAACTTAAAAATTTTAGAAAAATTAAACCTACTACTATTATCATAATTAAACGTATTAGATCAATCATTATCTATCCACATCTATTGGGCCGCTTATTTTTAAATTACTCCACTCAAAATCTAGATCGGGATATTTTTCCTTGAGATCTTTCATGGATTCATTTAACTGATTAATTACCTCTTCTTTTAAGCTTTTTCCGCCAGAAGGATTCACTATTATTTTCACGTCATCTATCCACATCTGTTGGGTCATCTGCCTGACCTATTCCCAAAATAGCCAACAATGCATATCTACGCATATAGGTAATAGAACTTCCAAACTGTTGGTTAGAACTCTGAGATCCTACTTTATCCATTTTCAATAAAGTAACAGACTCATACCACTCACCACTTTTATGGGAAAGTCTGGTTATCAATATATCTTCTCCATATTCATTGTAAGACAATATCTGCTTAATGGAGAGATCAAACTTGGCCAACAAAGGATTTATATATTCACAGCAATGCTCTACCTTGGCATAGGTGCTTCTATTTGCTGTGGCCGATCTTGCAACGTTTCTTAATTCACTCAACGATAAAGCATGAGCAGCATCTATTTGAGCAGTATCGCTTGATGTATGAGGACTTACAAAATATCTCTTTTCTTGGGGAGGATTAAAATGTTGTCTAAGATCCAAAAAAGCCTGTCCCATTTTATCAAGTCGTTCATTTATTTTAGCGAGCATCTCTATTTCCATTGATCTCCTCCTTTTCTATTTCTGTTTCTAAGAAAGCTATTCTATCTTCAAGTTCTGCGCGATAATCCTCACTGCTAACATAGCCTGATGATTCTCTCTTGGATCGTTCAAGAGAATTCTTTACCCTCTCTAACGCCTTTTCCAACGCATCCAACTTAGAATTATAGTTCATCATCATTCTCCTTGCTTTCTATATAATCTCTGACCTTTCTTAATACACTCATGCTAACTGGAGGAGTTGCGGGATCCATGATCTTTTTATAAGTAACATAGTTTATTCCTATTTCTAATGCCTGTTCCATGGGACCAAGAAGTTCATTTCTCTTAATCTCTTCAAGCCTAACAAGCCATTCTTCCCTTGTTCTTAACATATAAACCTTTCAGGTGATTCTTTTAACATACTATCATTATACTAACATAAAGATATTAGTACAGTGTTGACTTGCTAGTATTTATGTTATATTCTTATAATATGTAAGTAATAATTATAACTCATTACGCCGGGGGGCGAACACATGAATAAATACATAATTTTATTATCAGTTTTTTTAGCAACATCAGCATCATGTATTACGATAGATGTAGATCTTGATAGCATTAATCTTCAAGATATAGATCAGGCTATTAATACACTTAATTATATTCGTGAAGAGAATAAGATTGCTGCTGATAGGCTTCAAGATCTTTATTCTCAAACAGAAGACGCAGTAGAACGATCAAGTCTTAGTAAACTTATTGATGTCTTGTTACAGTCCTGTATCTATTTAGCAGAAAGAATTAAACATTTTGAAGAAAACTTTAAGAAAGATGTCTTTAAGCAAGTAGGACTTAACGAATAAGTCTATCAACGCGTGTTTTACGGTCTCAGGCTATACAATACGATCTAATCGTTGATAGACTTATCGCAGAATTATATCAGTTTCATTATTATTTACAATAAAGAAGCCCGTAGGCGACTTTAACGAAGGATCAGTATGTATAGCAAAGGAATCATCATGGGCTTTTTGGTTAAAGACCCAGAATCACGAACTATCAACGATAAGATGGTATGCACCTTTACCGTAGCGGCCAATAACTCAAAAACAGATGTGTGTTTTATGACCGTAGAGGTATGGGATAAGCGCGCTGAGTTTGTCATGAAATACTTCACCAAGGGTAAGCCCATCATAGCCGAAGGCACTATCAAGCAGAATGTCTGGGAGAAAGACGGTAAGAAGTTCAGTAAGCACTTCATACTAGCCGATAAGATTGCGTTCGTTGGTGGTCAAGATAGAAGCCAAGAAGGTGATTCTGTTCCAGATGCACAATCCACTTCAGCACCGATGCTTAATGAGTCTAAGCGTGTTGCTTCTAGTTCGACTGATGCTATTAATAAAATGTTTGAAGATAACTTACCATTTTAAGGATACCCATGAAATGGATTAGCTTTAAAGATAAGCTACCTCCTAGTCTTAATGATTTTTTACTATGGGATTGCGATATAAAGCATGGTCAAATGATTGAATTGGCATGGATGGATAAGGAGAAAGAAGTAATACATCGTTGTTGTTCTCTGATGTCTATTCGGAAGTTAATTTATGTATCAGAAGTTCTTAAAAAAGATTTTTATTGGATGACTGCTCCTAAGGGACCTAAATGAAACAAAACAAATATAAAGAAGCGCTAGAAGAGATATTTGAATTAGTAATTAATTTTAAATTACATTCTATAGCGATACTGACATTAGCTGGTTTTGAGCGGCTAGTTAAATCTGATATGAGACTTTCTAGAGACGTGCTCGAAGAATCAATTAAAGAGATTGATCCTGAATCTATTAAAGCAGCAATAGCCAAAGACCCTGAGGCTGTTGCTGCAGCTTTAAATACTATTGTTATATGTGAATCACTAATAACTCGTAATCCAAAAGTTAAAAAAATTATAGAAGAAGAATATAATGGAACAAAATAAATATAAAGATGAACTTTATCGCATACTTTTAATGGCAACCTATCTAAAACTAGACGCCATTGCATTACTTGCTGTGTCTGGAAATGAATCTGCGCGTAAGACAATTTCTCCCGAACATCTTGAAAAAACACTTGCTAAAATTCCTAAGTGTATGGTTGAAGCAGCAAAAAATAATGACAACGAAGTTATATTGATGGCGAAACACAATATGATATTGATTGATATGCTTATTAGTGGAGAGAACGACCATAGCGACTTCATTAAAGAATTTTCTCCTAAAATGGAATTAGATCTAAATTATGCATTAGATCATCAAGATCCTAAATAAAAAAAGCCCCAGAAGTTAATTCTTCTGGGGCTTTTAAAGTTCTAGAGTAAAGTAATCTAGAAAATTGATATAATTTTTTCTTACAGTTTTTCCCTCATTTCTTAATCAGCTTTCAAGTAAAATTCCCTTTTAGAAGAATTTTACTTGTCATCTCTGATAGATTACTTTACTCTTTTGCTTTAACATTTTTATCAATTTACTAACCAGTTTATCTTACTTAGCGTGATAGCTTGACCGGCAGGATCGCTCAGTAAAACGAGTAACCGATGCGCAAAACTAATCTTCAAAATCTTCGAAAACATAGTCGCAACAACCGGAGGTTTTTCAATTGAAGACGAATTCTAACGCATCTAAGCGTATTAATCAAGTATTTTCTGCACAAGAGCTTATAGAAAAAATAAAAGATTTAATTGATCAGAGTAGTCAGTTCCATTCTTTCTTTGCTCCTCTTCTTGCCAAGCTAACGATGTGTAATATTACTATGCAAAATCTTGAGATGAGTCAATCGTGGCTTGCTCGGCAAACAGGTTGTTGTGATAGAACTATTCGTCGTCATCTTGATACGCTTGTCTCTTTAGGGTTTTTAAAGAAGAAATTTCGCTATCACGGCAAAGGCAAAGAGCAGACCAATTTGTATACGATTAACCCTATCGCTAAGACAGAAGAGTTCCTAAAAGTTCTAGCAGAACATTTCCATGAAGTAAGACTCTATCTAACCCGAACAGCACGAGAACGCTTACGTAAGGCTATGGATGTTGTTTCTCAGAAAGCAATCTTAGTGAAAGACGCTGCTAATGCACTTATTCAAAAGGGTGTCCTACCATTTAAAATAACGAATTATTTATATAAAAATAATAATAATAATATTAATAAGGAAGAGATTTTAGTGGATTATTCTCAAAAAAAGAATGAGTTTCTTATGCAACGGCTCATTACTTTATTTAATTGTTCAGATGAACAGATATTAAGCCTACAAAGATATACTAACGAAGTGCTTATGTATGCAGAGAAAGCCTATGTAGCAAAGGGAGTATTAGATAGAATCGCACCCGAAGATAGATTTAGATACTTTATGGGTATATGTAGGAATAGGTCGCGGGTTGTTGGTCACATACCAAACTCAGCTTCTGTCAAGGAGCTTGATTTAAGAATAAATCGACTATCAAATGAAAATGGCTCTCTTCCTGGTAAGATTAAAGATGTTATGAGTGGAGAAAATCTAAAGAAAGCCCAACAGTATCATGCTAAACAGCAAAATGCGTTGCATGAGGAAATGATGATTGGAGAAGGTGAACGAAGATATAAAGAGTATTTAGGAGATGATGAAGACACGGTTTATTCCCAAAAAGGGGGATCAGTAGCGCAATCTTCTTCGCTTAATGCCCAGTTATCATACCGTAAACCCTCGGGGGAACGCCCCTCGGTTACTACGCCTGTGGTTAAAAACTTATTCGCAGAGCTTTACAACACGGTATTCGGAAAGAAAACAACATGATAACCCTATTACTTTTATCATCCGTATTAAGCTTAGATATCCCAGAAGATATTACCCAAAAAGGGAGAATGGATGTGACTGTAACTACTACAAAGCCTATCAATGTCGATAGAACTAAATTTTATACCAAAGAATTTAACTGTCCCTGTAATTACCGTAGAAAATTGGATAAGGATTATATATGCTGGGGAGTTAGATGCCCCATGCAAGGAATTCATGACCTCGTGGATGAAGATCCACTAGAGATCAGTGATGATGTTCCATGGAAGTTTCTATAGAGCTGTCAAAAATGACCTACAACGATTAAAAAGGAGTTGAGGAGTATGGAGACACCAGGAGCAACAAAAGGGACACGCATAGGCCGATATTTGATTAATGGTAATCCGGTGGCGTTGGCTAGGGCCCGATTTGGGGATGGCCGCGTTTACGATTCCCAGAAGAATATCAAGGTTATTACAACGATTACGCTTCAAGGGCAGCATAATGACGCACCTTTCTTTGAGGGACCTTTGAGTCTCAATCTTTCTTTTTATCTACCAATAGTTTCTGCTCGAAAAATCAAACTAAATACGTTGCCTCATACTCAAGCACCAGACTTAGATAATCTTATTAAATACATAGCAGATGTTGCATCCGGCATATTGTACAAAGACGATAGGACGATAGCATGCATCGTGGCTCGTAAATATTATTCCACCAACCCCAGAACTGAGATTATTATCAGCCAGATAGCAGAGGATTCATGGTAAAGACGGTAAATTGCGTAGATTGCCTCCAAGAACTTAATGTTATTAAATCAGGTAATGAATGGATATGCGCGTGTTCCCCTGAATGCTTTCAATTAAATCTCCACGAAAAAAAAATAGTACAAGAAGAAAGGAACGCAATGAAGGAAGATGTATGATAAAAAAGAAACAAAAAGAAAATAATCTTAACACACGCGACATATTATTGTCTAAAAACTGGAATAGATCTATACGTCATGAGATTGAGATGAGGAATATCATGTCTAGAAGCGAGCTTAAAGAGCTAGTCATATCATGGATGCTAGACTGGATCGCTAAACCGGAAGCTGAGACTATTTTAGATTTTTGTATTGAATATAGAATCCCACGCTCTACTTTATCCTATTGGACAGCTAATGACGAAGAGTTTGGACGCTTTGTTGATAATATTAAATTAATATTATCAAATAAACTGTATAAATTAATGCTTCATCGAAATTGTGATAGAGAAGCTGTTCTAAAGGTTATGCACAAACTAGATCCAGAATGGCTTGGTATTGATCAATACCATAATGATCTTAAAAAACAGATAGCGAGTGCTCAGCAAACAGTTGTTATACAGACGTATCCATCAAGCGATCTTGTACCACCATTGAAAGATTAATATAAAAGGAGGGAGCGATGAGTACGATAAAAAATGTTGGGTGTTATTGTGATAAGTGTATAGATATTATAGACAATGAGACTAATCAATCTATAGATCGGTTAATTCTATTGTTACAACTCACTATACTTTTTACTGTCATAAGTGATGTTGTAATGGTTTTCTCTATTGTTGCTTTATGTTTAGGATGGGCGTGAAAGATACAAAACTACCGTTAGAAGCTTTAGCTTATGAATTATCTAATAGCGCAGTATTCCCGATGCCTATTAATGAGAATGTATATAATCAAATGGGAGATGTTTTACAAACTATTAAAGAAGATGAGGATTATAAAATTCTTTTTAGTTCTTCATTGCGTGATTTAAAGAAAAAAGAGAAGTTGTTGTATAAAAAAATGATGCGGCTTTGGATGTTTGATGTCCTTGAACGTGAATATTACTATAGAAAATCGATTGAAAAAGACGCTTCGTCATATTACATTAAAAAAGATATTCCTTCTTATTTCTCTGCATATTTTCATGAGATTATGTTTAATCTTATAAAGGATGATATAAAACGCTTTCAGCCAGAAAAATATCGAGAAAGACTTGAAGCTATTTATATATCTCCACAGCAACGCACAGCAATGAACAATGGGCGGTATATAATTACAGAGAGTGGGATTGGCATTATAACAAAGCCTAAAAAAAATAAGAAATAATGAAGATCGAAGAAAAGATACATTTGAACAAATTCCAACCCCGTCCCTACCAGCTTCCAATCTGTGACGCGCTTGAAAATAAAGGATACAAGAAGATCATATGCGTGATGCCTAGACGGGCAGGCAAGGATGTTCTTTGTTGGAATCTTATGATTCGTGCTGCATTTAAAACAGTAGGGGTCTGGTTCTATTTTTTTCCAACTTATTCCCAAGCAAAGAAAGTAATTTTTGATAGTTTGACAAATGATGGGATGCGATTTCTTGATTATATCCCTTCATCACTTATTGAAAGTACTAACAGCCAAGAAATGAAGATACGATTAACTAATGGTTCACTAATACAGTTAATTGGGTCTGATAATATTGACTCTATCGTAGGTACCAATCCCCGGGGCGTGGTATATTCTGAGGCTGCCTTACAGGATCCCCGTGCGTATCAATTCATACGGCCTATTCTTGCTGCTAATGATGGGTGGTGTATTTTTATATCAACGCCACGTGGTAAGAACTGGTTCTACGAATTGTTCCAGATAGCGTCACATACACCTTCTTGGTTTGCCTATAAGCTCACGCTTGATGATACCCAACATATTCCCTTGCGGGAGATAGAAAGAGAACGCGCTGAAGGCATTATGTCTGAAGATCTTATACAACAAGAATATTATACCTCCTGGGATATGGGCGTAGAAGGCAGTTATTATTCTCGCTATCTCGATCGTATGAAACTCCAAGGCCGAATAGGGGATGTTCCTTGGGTTAGTGAGCACAAAGTGCATACTTCCTGGGACTTAGGGATGCGCGATGCAACTTCAATAATCTTCTTTCAAACTATAGGACAAACCATACGACTTATTGATTGTTATGAGAATTCAGGGCTTGGTCTTGATCATTATGTTAAAGTGTTACAACAGAAGCCTTATGTTTATGGCAAGCATATTGGACCCCATGATATTAAAGTTCGTGAACTTGGTACTGGAATGTCTAGGCTAGAGAAAGCTCGGCAGATGGGATTGTCGTTTACGGTAGCACCAGACCTATCTATAGAAGATGGTATAGAGTCAGTCAGAGCAGCTACTTCCAAGATGTGGATAGATTCTGTTAAATGTATTGCACTAATCAAGGCACTCGAAAACTATCGCCATGAATATGATACCAAGAAAAAGGCCTACAAAAATAACCCACTCCATGATTGGTCTTCCAATTTTTCGGATAGTTGTAGATATTTATGTATCAGCTTACCAAAGACACGCGATGGCGCTAGTCCAGAGGATATAGAGAGAAATTATAGAGAAGCAATGGGCGGATCCCAAACTCATTTACCGGCTGTTTTTAGGGATGATTTACCAAATTATTAGGAATATATGGGATATAGAATAAAGATATTTGATGGAGATATTCTTTCTCACGTTGAATTTAAGGTTAATACATGGCTTAAAGAAAATGACATTGATGCTATAAATATTAGTATCGCTATTGAAACATGGCCTGGAAGAGTTATGCATCAGACTAAATACATTATTTTAGTCCATTATTAAGAGGGCTTGATTTGTTTATTGCATTTCTATTATTATAAGATTAGCGATTATATCTTTCTAAACCTCTTACAAGTGAGGTGCCTATGAAGAAAGTTTTCATGTCGTTGTTCTTATTACTATCGCTAGCATTACCCATATATTCTTGTGGCCAATCTTTTGTTATAAAAAAAGTATCACATATATTAGATAATATTCTTCGAAGAATAGAGAAAGATTCTTTAGATTTTACTGAACAGGAAGTAAGAAATACTATAGATCTTTTTCACAATGAATATAGATTAGCATGTTCTCAATGTAGATATCAGGCAGAAATGCGGTACTTTCATATTGTCCATATCTTAAGTATACATCTTAAGAATTTTAAAAGAATCTGATTAATATCCTGTAACTTTGAAGTTTAATATTGACATTGTGTTAAAATATGTTAATATAATTATATGAAAGACTTATCAAAACTATCTGAAACAGACATTGCTTATATTGCTGGCGTATTAGAGAGATGTGTATTTAGTATTACAAAGCTCAACAGGTCAACAGAAAATGCCTATAGAGTTTTTATATTACTATCTTTTCCAGATGCTACGCTTATAAAATGGCTTATAGAAAATGTTGGAGGAAAATCGCTTAGAAACAGTAAAATTCAAAAAATGGCGCGATGGGATTTGTCTGGAAAAGATTGTATTAATCTTTTGTCATTATGTTATAAATTTTTGAAAGCTAAAAAGCGACATGCAAATGTTTTCATACTATATGGATCAACATTTAAAAAAAGAGGCACTAAATCTTTTTTAGTCAAAAATACAAGGCAATCTCATTCGCCTCATGAAATAGCTTTTAGGAAAGAGTTGTATAATGAAATTAGATATTTAAATTCTAATTCTGATCATTCTCCACAATCACGAAAACAGAAACATTTATTAAATGATATTCCTGCTGTCGCATCAGGATTGTTTAATTTCACAGATGATTTTGATGGTTTTGGTGAAACATTATCTGTGAATAGTGGATTTTTTGATGAGTTTATTAACAATTTAATTGAGATAGAAGATGAAAACAATTAGAGAAATTATTTTTGTATTAGAAGAAAGAACCGAAACTCTTCTTAATGAATTCAAGGAAATTGAACGTCTGATTAATGATTGGACAACGCAAAATCCAATGGAAGATATCGAAAATAGTCCAGAAGTTAAACCCTACTTAGAAGATATGGTAAAAATTTTTGTTGAACTAAGGCCTATTGAAAAACTTATTAGATTTAAATTCAAGGAATATAATATTATCTTTGATAAACTCTCTCAAATTATACATGAAAAAGATAATGGGAAATTCTTTTCCTTGCTATCTAATTCACCTGTTTTAATGAAAAGAAAATATACTAAAAAATTAGTGGGTATTCAGGAAATTTCTAACAATTCTTCTGATAGCAATGAATATTCCTCATCTAGGGTAGAAGTTCATGATATTAAACAATAGATCAATTCAAAGAACATATAGTCTTCCACCAAGTATAGTAGATAAATTAGAAGAGTTATACATAGATAGCACCATTAAAAAACTCCATGTAAGTAGATCTGGAATTGTTGCTGAAGCAATTTCTGAATTATGGAGTCAAATCATAGAAAAAAAATAACTTTATACCCTGTAATTTTTAAATCCAATATTAGAATTACAGGGTATAAAGTTATTTTTTTTTGGTGGCATAGGATCGCCAAATCCAGAGTAGCCCATTCTTCCATGAGGATGATTATTGCATTTACATGGCCATAGATTACATATTCTAATACGTTCTGGAAGATCTATTTTTGTCCAATGAGTCATGGTTTTAATAAGTTCATCTTTATTTATTGTTGGATTTATGAGCTTGTGAAGAAGATAAAATCTTTCATGGTCAACATAAGAAAGATAAACTTCATCCCCATCTGTTAGAAGGATTCTATCATTATCTCCATAAAGTAAAAGTGGGTTTTCATTAGGGTCAGAAATTTCTTTCCATTTCATTTTAATCCTTATTTTCTTTATCAGAAAGCAGTAAAATAGCCTCAGTTATTATGCCACCCTTTTTAGGTTTCTTCCCTTCTATGATTCTTAATGCATACAGATGATCGATCAATTGTATAGTCTCTTCATTCAAATAAAAAGTAACCCTTTTCATACATCACCATTATTAATCTTAGACTTTTTAATAAAGTTTTGATACAGTTCTCTAATCGTAAAAAAAGAAGGAGAATTCTATGTAATATAAACTATTTACACATGTATCTTTATGCAGCTATCGTATCTTCTCTACTTGCAGTTTCATATCTAGGAAAAATACAATGAGAAAGTTATTATTAATTTTATTGGTACTATTTTCACAACCTGTAGTAAATTGTACTAGTGGTAATGATCAAGATCAAGTTCTGATACATTTTAAAGGACCGCTTAAGGGTTCGACCGTTCGTCATGATAGAGATGGAAGCTTTCATGTTATTCATAAAGGAATGGAAATAGCGGTACAAAATTGTTTTGTAGATACATTAGTAAGAAATTGTTCTACAAAATATATCATCGAGTTTTTTAGTAATGGTGGATATCTCATTGTTAACGAATTTGATGATGGAGAAATCTATATCAAGGCTAAAATGAGGCTTCTTGGTGGTGGAGTTGTTTTCTGCGTGCTCGCATCCTGGGCGATCTCTTGCTCGGGAATAATAGTAGCAGAAGTAGCTCGTGAGTCTCTGGATAATTTTGCTGAAAGAGCACACAGAAAGAGAGAAATATTTATTCGTAAGCGCGACATTGCTCTAGCAAAATTAAATAAAGATAAAGTAGAAGATGAGATTAAATGTGTTATTGGTCCCGGTGTTCCTATTGGACCATGTCCATGGCCTATTCCTGGAACAAGCCAACTTCCATATCCAAAAATACCAAAAGAAGTAGTTAAGCAACCGCAACCAATATTTATTGGTAAAATTACTCACGTTTAATTTAATAGCCCGGAGAAATCCGGGTTTTATTCAAGATCGTGACAATGTGTCACGATCTGATTATTTTTTCTTTTTTTTGAAGTAATCGATAACGCATTGCGGCGGCCAGAGAAGAGCAATACTCTCTCCAGTTATTAACCAAAAAAATCCTGCAAATAGTTCAAAAATCATTTCTTTTCTCATAATGCACCCCATAGCATCGTTATATTTAGTTCTATGGTACTTCTTTTTTATTAAAAAGTATTTACACTAATTACTACGTCTTTGTCTCGTCAGAGTCACAAACCCCTTTAGACTATTATATAGTTTCTTGGGGTTTTCTTTATATAAAATTTGCATGTATTCGATCTCCATTATATCCTTCCCCCAAAGTATGAGATATCATTAAAAAGGAGTAGAATACATGCTCTTCCCCCAACTTTCTACCGAATATTACGATGAAAAAGATAAAGGCATCATTGATCGCATGACCGCTTTTTATTCTGAGTCTATTACGATCAATCAAGCCTTTTGGTCAGAAAGTGATACTGACACAAGATTTTATAATGGCGATCAGACAATATTTAATGATCTCTATGGAAATTTACCTTCCAATAGACGCAGACAATTCTCTTTCAACAGAATTCGACGCGTTGTAAATATGATCTCCGGTCATCAACGACGTAATCGTAAATCAACGATTGTTACTCCTGTTGAGAACGCAGACTCAGATACTGCAGATCAATTCAGTAAAATTATGCTATGGGCTAATCAGCAAGATGGCATACTTGAAACTATCTCAGAATCTTTTGAGGGAGCCCTTGTCACCGGTATGAACCTTCTTCATGTATGGATGGATTACCGAGAAGATCCTGTTTCTGGTAATATTAAAGTAAGCAATTGTTCATATAATTCATTCCTCATAGACCCATATTTTCGTCGCCCTGATTTATCTGATTGTAATGCTTTATGGAAGAGATCTTTTCTTACTAAGCGTGAATGCATATCATTGCTTCCTGATAAGGGCGAGATAATCTTGGGCCTCATGGGACAAGACAATAGAGATGGTAAATTTCAGTATATGCCAGAATCTTATAATTATGGACTCAAGAATCTATTAACGTATGATGAATATTATTATCGAGACTACCGTACACAGAAGATGCTTGTGGATACTCAGACCGGTGAGACCTTTGAATGGAAATCCCAAGATACAGAAGCGCTTAAAGCTTTTTTAGCTGCTTATCCGACTATAACTATTATAGACCAAGAAATACCGACGGTACGACTTGCTATCGTTGTTCAAGGAAAGGTGATGTATGATGGGCCGCAACCCATGGGGATTGATAATTATCCTTTCGTTCCTGTGTTCGCTTATTACTCTCCACAAAGTCCATATTTTCCAAACAGAATTCAGGGGGTAGTGCGCGGAATTCGTGACAGCCAGTATTTATTTAACCGTCGCAAGGTGATCGAGCTCGATATTTTAGAGTCACAAATTAATTCCGGATGGAAATATAAAGAGAATGCCCTGGTAAATCCTAAGGATATATTCCTTTCTGGGCAAGGCCGTGGGCTTGCACTTAAAGAAGAAGCTCAAATGACCGATGTAGAACAGATTATAGCTCCAGCTATTCCCGCATCTATGATTCAGCTTTCTGAAATTCTAGGTAAAGAGATATCTGAGATATCAGGTGTTAATGAAGAGCTTCTCGGTTCTGCTATGGACGATAAGGCGGGTGTTCTTTCGATGCTTCGACAAGGAGCTGGGCTTACAACATTACAAGGTCTATTCGATCAGCTTGATATGTCACAGAAGCTTTTGGGCAAGCTGATGATCAACCTCATTCAAGCTAATTTCATGCCTGGTAAAATTAAGAGAATTATTGAGCAAGAACCGTCTCCACAGTTCTATAACAAGGCTTTTGGGAAATACGACGCTGTTGTTGAAGAAGGATTTAATACATCTACTCAACGACAGATGCAATTCGCACAACTTCTTCAACTTCGTGAAGTTGGTGTTCAGATACCAGACGATGTTCTTGTTGAAGCATGTACCCTTCAAGAGAAGAAGAAACTTGTTGAAGCGATACAACAACAACAACAAGCAGCACAACAAATGCAACAACAACAGATGCAAGCACAAATGCAAGAGCAACAAGCTAGAACTGAATTGGCACAAGCTCGTGCAGTTGCTGATCAAGGACTTGGCATGGAGCGCGTATCTCGCATAGAAGAGAATCGTGCACTTGCTGAAGAACGTAGAGCCGAGGCTCATAAAGATGAAGAGATCGGGATGCTTAATCTTGTAAAGGCGCTTAAAGAAATAGATGGTATTGATATAGAACATATAGAAAAACTTATGGCATTATCTCAGATGATTAAAACACAATCTGAAGTTATGAAGCCACAACAAAACTCTAGCATGTCCTCCGTCGCACAGGGCTATGGCGGGACAGGTAGTTAGAGGTTTTATATAACCTTGCAGCCTTACTTGGCTAAAGTTTCGTAGGGGACTGCAGTAACTATGAGGAGCCACAATGGCTAAGAGACATCACATGGGACAGTCAGAACACCGACGTCATAGGATACATGAGGGTCATTATGAAGGACATGATCCACGAAGACGTCAGGAGTTAGAAGATGCTGGTATGATTCAAGAAGATCATTCAGCTATGGCTAACATGCCTCAGAATGTAATTATGCGTCCTTATCCACAGGATAGAGACTATACTCCTGAAGGTCTTGATGACACCATTTCTGGTATTGATCGTCAAAAAAGTATGGATCACGGCGAAATGATGAAACATCTTAAGCCCAAAAAGGTTTAATATGCCTGCCATGATACGACCAGAAGGAAAAGCTAAGAAGATTGCTTATAGTATTTTAGGGGTTCCGGCTAATATGCGCGATAAGAAAAATTCTAAGAAAACGCGCGAAGACAAAGAGCTTGTTTTTCAGGAAACCGTACGGGTACGATAAGTAAAATAGTTACACTTGTGTGGGTCCATAGGGACCCGTTACTTTATAAGGAGAAAGAATGCCACTTAAGGGAACGCCTAAGCAAAAGGTTAAGGCCGAGATGAAGAAATTTAAAGAAGGAGAACTTCATAGCGGTAGTAAAAAAGGACCAGTAGTTACTAATCCTAAACAAGCGATCGCTATTTCGCTTTCTGAAGCAGGACTGTCAAAAAAAAAGAAGAAAAAAAAACTAAAAAAAAAGTAATAATGGTTTTTGAAGAAGGGAGGAGTAGTAAGATGTTTGCCCTTTTGGCGCTTATATATACTAAAATAAAAGATTTTATTACGAACAAAAAAAAACTATCATCACAACAATCATCTAAACGATTGGGTAAAGAGTCATGACATGTGATCTTATTACCAATCAAGTAAAACGAGATACCGTTGGAAAGACATCGTCTGATCTTTACCAAAAAGCCCCTGAAACACGTAGTCCTATAGAACAGATGCAAGAGAATCTTACAGATTATGATAAGAATCTTCATGAATGCATTGAGCGTGGCAAAAAAGATATGATTGGAGACTTCTTTATTGAAGTAATTACTAAGCAAGAACCTTTAATGCCAAATGTCATCAGAAACTATTTTTCTTATCGAAATTCATGTTCAACTCCGAATTACGACCAAGCCCTCTATAAATATACCCTGAAAAACGACCAAATCACCTTTTTATGGATCATACCATCAAGAGGTATTTGTCATTTATTGCTTGAGAATCGATTAGCTGTTCCCCCGGAAGAATATGGCTTATTGGAGTTTGTGTTAAAGTTTGAGCGTGGAGATCTTTTTAAACTATGTAAGACCCTAAACGGAGAAGAGTAATGGAAGAAGAAAAAAAATTAGAAGAAGTTCATGCAACAATATTTGATCGAACTGTCGACAATCTGTCGACGGTTGAATCTCCAGCTACCGAGGATTCCTTGCCTGTTGATGTAGAAAAACCAAATCAAGTTTCTGCTCCTGATGTAGAAAAAACAGAGTCTCCATCAGCTAAGCACTTTAAGGCTGTTCGTGAACTCAAGGAACGTGCTGAACGAGAACGGGATGAAGCTATAAAACGAGCCCAAGATCTTGAAGCACGCTATGCAACACCTAGAAACGATCAGCCTTCTGAACAAGATACAGATTTTACTATTGGTAATGATGAGCTTGCTGAAGGTAAACATCTTAAGGCAGTAGTTAATGAAGTTAATAAACTTAAAAGCCAACTTAAACAATACCAATCACAATCATCATCTTCTCTTGTTGAAGCGCGCCTTAAGATGGAATATCCAGATATAGAGAAAGTAGTATCTAAAGAGAATATTGAAATATTAAGCATGCAATATCCCGATATTGCTGATACAATAAATTCATCACCTGATCTTTATAAAAAGGCTGTATCGGCATATACCTTGATTAAAAGACTTGGTATTCAGCCAGATGATACCTATCAAGAAGATCGTTCGCGTGCTCAGGTTAATGCTGCTAAGCCCAGACCTTTAACCAGTGTAAGCCCACAACAAGGTGATAGCCCATTGTCTCATGCTAATGCATTTGCCAATGGGTTAACCGATGAACTTAAATCACAACTTCTCAAAGAAATGATGAATGCTCGTCGATAAATATGCATAGATGCCCTGGGGTTTCAACCTTTCCTCCCTAGGGCAATGCTCTCAAGAAAACAATCATAGTTCCATGAAAATAAGCTTTAGGCCCGTGAAGGTCTTTGGAACTATGATTGTTTTTTATTCGATCTTTGTTCTATACTCCTTTTAGCAAAATTCAGGAGTTGCTCTCCTAAAGCCTTCAGCATTATCGGGATTTGCTATCCGAAGACAATATGACAAGCTTTGTCAGCTTGAGGTATATCGTATATATATTTCAAGGAGTTAGATTATGTCTATTACGACTACATCGACCTTGCCTGCTCCCGTTCAGCAATCATTTAGCTATAAGCTACTATCGGTTCCAGTTCCCAATATGATCCATAAAATACCAGCGATGCGTAAGAACATGCCACGTAATGGCGGTACGACTTTACGTATGCGTAGATACAATCCATTAGCAACAGCTATGGTACCACTTGGTAATTCTGGGGTTACACCACCTCCACAGAATCTGACTGCGGTGGATATCGATGCTAAGATTAGTTTTTACGGAACTTACGTACAGATAAATGAACAAGTAACCTTACAAAACCAAGATCCTGTTCTTAATGAATGCGCAGCACGTCTTGGCGTCTCGCTTCGTCAGACAGAAGATCAGTTAACTCGAGATATGCTAGCAAGCACAGCTTCATTCATTAACTGTACTGGCGGTGTGAACGGTGATAATCCAACAGAAATCACACGTTCTGACGTAGATACTGTAGTTCGATCTTTGCTCAATAACAATGCTTATACCATCATGGATAACATTGAAGGAGAAGATAAGTTCGGAACGGCTCCTGTGCGTGATGCGTATTTTGCGCTGACATCAACTAACCTTACAGGTAATCTTGATTCAGTAGCAGGATTTGTTCAAAAGAATCAATATCCATCTCCTATGAATGCTCTTCATTCAGAGTGGGGTGCTATTGGTAATCTTCGTTTTCTTATTTCATCTATCGGTAGCGTGACTGCTAATGCTTCGGCACTTGGTGCAAACGTATACAACATTTTCTGTGTTGGTATGGAGGCCTATGCTTGTATCGAACAAGATGGATATTCCGCGGCGTTTATTTATCGTCCACCAATTTATGATGGCCCACTGGCTCTTAATGCTTCAGTTGGTTACAAGTTTGCTGAAGTTCCACGAATCACAAACGATTTGTGGGTTATCAATCTTCGTGCAACATTAATTTAAGGAGAAATCATGGACGGAACTATAATTCAACAAGGTTCTTTTATTTCTGATGGAACAAATAAGACGATCCAGCTTAGGTCTGGCGTTGATTGGATGCGGGTTATAAACTATTCCAATGCAGGGGCAGCAGTTCAGTTTGCTGGGACAGAATTTTTCTGGCAACGTGGATTTGTGGCTAATGATGGATTAGTACAGTTTCATGCTGCAGCTACTCAGGTATTATCGCAATCAACAGCTTTAGTTGGTGTTGGAGCAGGTGCTATTGGTGGATTTACTCTCGTAGATTCATCGGTACAAACTCCAGGAGCAGCAGTTGCATTTACTGCTATTTCAGTTGCTAATCCCCCACGAGTAACTGTAGCTAGTACAGCACTTTTACGTGATGGTGATGTTGTAAGGCTTAGTAATATTGCTGGTGCTCCACAACTTGCTGGTATTGATTTTGTAATCGATGTATTTGATGCTACACAATTTGATCTTGTTGATGCTCCAACATTAGCAGTTGCTGGTACTACAGGATTTTATCGAAAGATAAACTTCGATCCTATATTCTATCCAAGAAGACGATTTATCATGGATATAACTGCAGCGAATCCAGCAGTTGTGACAACATCAGTTTTTCATGGTTACACTGTCGGACAAGAAGTGCGTATGCATGTTCCAGCTGCATTTGGTATGGTTGAAATGGATGGTCTTTCAGGAACTATTCTTAGTGTTACTGATAATACATTCTCAATAAATATTAATAGTTCTGCATTTACGGCATTTGCATTTCCTCTCGCAGCAGCTGTTCCATTTACACCAGCTGAAGTAGTTCCATTTGGCGAAGATACTGGCTTTGCTCTTATCAATGGTGAAGATATCTTAGCTGATTCTACAATCGATGAATCCTTTATTGGTATCATTCTTGCTTCAGGTAATGCTTCTCCTGGTGGTGCTAATGGCGATCTAATGTATTGGATAGCAGGTAAATCATTCAACGTTTAGCTTTTCACATTCTGGGCTCCTTAGGGGGCCCTTTTTAAGGAGAAAATCATGGCAGAGCAAAAATTAATAAATAGCACAGCTTCAGAAAAGGCACCTACAATCAGTGCGATGGAAGCAAAGAAGGAATCAGTTAAAGCTAATCTTCGCTATCAAAGAGACAAAGATAGAGAAATGGTTAAAGGCATCTTCAAATTCTATGAATGTGAAGGTGGAGGAATGAGTTTTGTATTTAGAGTTTATAAAGATGATCAAGTAGAAAGATTTGATCTTGTTGATGGACAAATTTATACGATACCACTTGGAGTAGCTAAGCATCTCAATAAAAATGGGTGGTATCCTGTTCATGCATATCAAACTAATGAGAGCGGTATTCCCACTATGAAAATAGGACAGAAAGTAAGACGTTTTGGATTTCAAAGTTTAGAGTTTGTTGATATCGATGATCTTACTCCTGTTGGTGGACCACTCATAACTGTTCAGCATATTTAGGAGATTTTAATGGCTGTTTTGGATGTTTGTAAAGCATTTAACCAGAATCCTTCATTCCAACCTGCAATGCGTGTTATAACTGCAATAACTAATGATCAAATGGCAGAAGTAACAACGATGTATAATCATAACTATCATGATGGACTTATTGTACGTATTGATGTTCCTAATGCCGATGGGATGTTTCAAATTAATCAACAGACTGGTGTAATCGCTGTAACAAGTCCAAACACCTTTTTGATCTCTATAGATACAACCTTTTATGATGCATTTATTATACCTGAAGATGTTAATAATCCTGGACTCCCACCACCGGGAGTCCAGGTATGTGCATTTGCGGTCCCTATTGGAGAAAGCAATAATCAACTCTCACAGGCAACACGTAATGTATTACCTCTTTAACAGGAGTTACTATGCCCGATAATACGTTATCTACACTTAATAAAATTATTATAAAAATACGAAGACTTACACGAAGTATGTCTGAGGATCAGCTCTCTAATGATGAAATAATAAATTATGTTAATACATTCATTCTTTATGATTTTCCTGAACATCTAAGGCTTCAAACATTACGAAGCACTTTTACCTTTTATGCATCGCCTAATATAGATGTTTATGACACAAATACCACTGATCCGCTTAACCCTCTCTTTAATTTTAAAAATAAATATATATCGGTTCACACTCCAATATATATAGCTGGTTATCAATCTATGTTCTCACAATCACGAGAACAGTTCTTTGCTATATATCCCATGGTTAATAGTATTTTATCTATAGGAACAGCCGGTGATGGCGTTACTACAGCTTTTTCAGGAACGATAGCCAATATTCCTTTTTTGCAGAATAATGTTCTCTTTTCTTCGGTTGATATCAATGGAAATGCATTAGCCGTTATTGATCAGCCGGTAAGTTCAACACAAGGAGTACTGGTTAATGCTAATGATGGTAGCCTTGCAGGATTTTTGCCTGCAGTAAACTATGTTACAGGTGAATTTGATTTTACCTTTCCTACTGCCCCTGCTTCTGGACAAGCGATCAATAGTCAAACAGTTCCCTATGTTGCATCACAATCACAAGCGCTTCTATTCTACGATACCAAGTTCACCTTACGACCTGTTCCTGATCAGCCCTATAGAGTAGATATGGAAGTATACCTTAGACCCGATGAACTTCTCGATCAAGATCAACAGCCATTACTTTCTGAATGGTGGGAATATATGGCATATGGGGCGGCCAAGAAGATATTCGAAGACCGTATGGACCCAGAATCTGTAAGTACTATCATGCCTGAATTCAAAAAACGGGAATCATTAATCAATAGACGCACGATTGTTCAGCAAACCGATCAACGTACAAGTACAATTTATACTGAATCGACAGCGGGGATGTACGGATCTGGCTGGTGGAATGGTGGCGGTTCTTTTGTTATAATGCTTATTTCGTTAATATCTTCCAGTTTAATTTTTTAAGGATTTATGGCATGGAAAAGAAATGCAAGCATTGTGAAATAACATTAACTTCAGAAAATGCAGCCAAGAAAAATACAAAATACTTTCGCAATGAATGTAAACCATGTCGTAGTAAAGATAGCACCAAATGGGCAGTTCTAAATGCTGAAAAAAGAAGGGCTTATATAAACAACTATGTAAGAAAAACAGGCAAGGTTAAGCAATATCCATGCAAAACATGCCAGTCTTTGTGTTACAAGGTCTATGCACATTCTTTTTGTTCTGTGAAATGTAGATTTTTGTTTTATGTGAACAAGACAGAAAATTGTTGGCTTTGGACAGGCGGAAAAAACAGAAGTGGATATGGCAAGTTTATGATGGACAATATATTAACTGTTGCTTCAAGGGCTGCTTTTATTTTATTTAAAGGAGAAATAGATGACGAAAAACTTGTTTGTCATACTTGCGATAAACCATCCTGTGTCAACCCAGATCATTTATGGCTAGGAACCGGAAGTGAAAATCAGCAAGATTCTATAAAAAAGGGCAGACATCGTCATCAAAGAAAACTCATCGGCGGAAGCTTCTAAAATTACTCAATACAGTGAGTAAAAATTAAAAAGGAGAAAAAATGGCGTACAATCCTGCAATTCCAGCAGCTAATGATCTATTATCTCAATCGCAAGCCGATATTCAACAAAACTTCGCGGCAATACAAACACTTGTTGGTATAAATCATATTAACTTTGGTGCCACTGGAGAAGGTAAGCATCTATATTTACAACTTCCCGAGCACGCAGCCCCTGCAACAGCCGTTAACGAGGCTGGTTTTTATGCTAATGTTGGTGCAACATCTACCGTTACAGAACTTTTCTTTCGTAGAGAAAACAATGGTGCTTCCATTCCCATGACTGAGCGCCAAACCGGAGGTGCTCCTGGTTGGACCTTTTTACCATCAGGTATAATACTTCAATTTGGAACTGCTAATGTTAATGATCATACTACTGTTACATTAACGAGGGCTATGCCAACGACACTCCTTTTTGTAATAGTAAGCAGTAAAAGAGTAGCTAATCAAACCAATGTCGTTTCTTTAGAAAGTATTACTGATTCGCAACACTTTGTTGCTTCTAGTAGAACGGTTAACAATAGCCCAACATATGAAGCTTCTGATATTACCTATATAGCGATAGGGATTTAACATGGCATTTGATAGGTTCCTCATAGGCCCTGTCAGTATAGGGCTTCAGACAGATTTGAAACCATTCATGGTCCCCGATGAAGCATTCACCCAGCTTAATAATGCCTATATATTCCGTGGACGTGTAAGAAAACGATTTGGTTCGCGCTTGATGGGAACCGATCAAAGATTTTCTCGTTTTAGAGTAGCTCTATCGGGAGGAGCAGCGGTAGGAATAACCGATGCGGGGGGAGCAGCTACTGGAACAGTTCCTGGAGTAATCTTTAAAGTTGGTCAAATGTTTTCCATAGGCACAGCCCTTTATACCGTTAATAGCTCTATTGCAGGAGCTCAACCTATGTTACAAACGGTAGCAACTACAACAGCTACTTATAACATTGGAACAGGAGCATATGTTTTTAATGGGGCCCCGGCCCTTACTCAGATTTATTTCTATCCCGCTGAGCCAGTCATGGGCCTTACACTTTATGAGAAAGGTTCTGTTAATAATCAAACCGCTTATGGATTCGATACACAGTTTGCCTATGTTTTTTCTGGTGATGCTTGGGAAAGAAGTGGAACAGGTGTAACTCCTATTTGGCATGGGGATAACGCAGACTTCTTTTGGATTGCTAATTGGGAAGGTATTGCAGACAATCAAGTTGCTATGTTTGTTACTAACTTTCAGGTTCTTAATTACAACGGCGCTGTGAATGCTAACGATGATCCTTTGTGGACATTTGATGGAACTAATTGGGCAATATTTACTCCCCAGTTTTTAACCGCAGGTAATAAAGTAAAAACAGCCAGAATGGTTGTAGCCTTTAGAAATAGACTTGTCCTCCTTAACACCGTAGAACTTGATGCCGCTGGCGCTAATAACATTAACTATGTTAATCGTGCGAGATTCTCCCAGAATGGATCACCCTTTGAGGGGGGACTTCCTAACTGTGCAACTGCATGGCTTGAGCAAACCCAGGCAGGATCCCATCAGGCTGGATTTATAGATGCAACGACTGAAGAAGAGATAATATCTGCCGAGTTCATTAAGGATCGTCTCATCGTATATTTTGAACGCTCTACATGGGAGCTAGCATATACAGGTAATGAAGTTCAGCCTTTTATATGGCAAAAGCTTAATACTGAACTTGGATCAGAAGCAACATTCTCCACGGTTCCCTTTGATAAAGAGGTTCTTACTGTTGGAAATGTCGGCGTGCATAGTTGCAATGGATCGAACGTGAGCCGGGTAGACAATTTGATCCCGGACCAAATCTTTCAGATCCGTAACAAGAATGAGGGCGTTGCTCGGGTAGCAGGTATACGAGATTATTTAGCTGAGATGGTATATTGGACGTTCCCTAATAGCGCTCAGGCAGATCAACAGATCTTTCCTAATAGAGTTCTTGTCTACAACTACAAGAATGGTGCATGGGCTTTTAATGATGATTGCATTACTGCTTTTGGGTATTTTGAACAACAAACAGGTTTAACCTGGGCTACGGCTAATTTTTCATGGGCGTCCACAAATGCTACATGGTCCAGTGGAACGATACAGGCTAACTTCAGAAATGTCATGGCCGGAAATCAACAAGGATTTACCTTCCTTGTTGAACCAGATATCAGTGCTAATGCATCTGTTATGCAAATCACCGATATTACAGGGCTTGCGGGAATAGTAACACTTGTTATTAAAAACCATACATTATCTAGTAATGAGTTCATACGTATAAGCAACGCTAATGGTGTAGATATAGATGGTATTTTTCAGATAACACGTGTTGATGCAGATATTGTTACCACTATGTTTACTATGACGGGAGTATATCTTGGTGGAGGAACCGCTGCCCGTGTTTCACGCATAGATATAAAAACAAAACAATGGAACTTCTATCAAAACCAAGGTAAAAATGTTTACATTCAGAAGATAGATTTTAATGTTACTAAAACTACATCAGGACAAGTCACCATAGATTATTTCCCCTCTTCAACGGCACAATCTATGTTACAGGAAGCAGCTGATACAGGGGCGGCAATGGGTAATGGTGTTTTAGCAACATCACCGTATGATCTTGTACCGCTTGAAAAACAACAGACACAACTATGGCATCCTATATTCTTTCAAACAGATGGTGAAACGGTTCAGTTACGTATCTTTCTTAATGATGATCAAATGAGAGATATAACAATATCTGAATCTGATTTTGAACTTAACGCTATGCTTCTTTATGCACAACAAATATCGAGGCTTCAATAATGGCTAATCGAAACAACGTAGGAGCTTTTGTACCAAGTTCTAATGTGTGGGATGTATCTGAGATCTATTCAACTGAAGTTACCTCACCAGCCTTTAAGGAACTTTTGGTACGTCTCTATCAAAACCTTAACCTGCTATCTCTTGTTACTAATGTTAAAGACTCAGCAATGTATGTTGATAGTGAGTTTGTAACAAGTGGACAGTATTTTACCAATCCAGCTCTCAGTTCAGCTACGCAACAGAACCCAGCATTACGTGGTGTATTTCGCAAGGTCATCAACTTTGGAGGTCTTCCTAATGCGGCTACTAAGTCGGTTGCTCATGGCATAGCACCTACTGCATCATTTAGCTTTACACGTATATATGGATGTTCCACTAATCCCTCTACAAGCTACATCCCATTACCATATGCATCACCAGTTTTAGTTAATAACATAGAGCTTAATGCAGATGCAACTAATGTTAATGTTATAACAGGATCTAATAGAACGGCATATACTATAACGTATATCGTTTTAGAATATATTAAGACATAAAAAGACCGATGGGTAGTATCCATCGGCCAAAAAGTGAGAAAAGGATCTCAAAAACTTTGGTTGGGGCCAAAGGTTTATAAAAACAGTATGGCTTGTCTTTCGTTCAAATGTCAATCTAGGCTATACTAAAATTATAATCACCGGCTTTATAATGAAAGGATAAGCCATGCCATTTCCACTTGCAGCGCTAGGTATTACCGCAGGAGGAGCCGCCTTAGGTGGACTCTCTTCATTATTTAAAAAATCTCCTCGACAACAAAATATATCACGACTTACACCACAACAATTGGGATGGCAAACTCAAGCTGGTAATCTTGCTATGCAAGGATTACAAAACCCCTATGAAGGATTTGAACCGATTGAGCAGAATGCCCGTACACAGTTTCAAACGTCCACGGTGCCTTCTATTGCTGAACGGTTCACTTCTATGGGTTCTGGGGGCCAACGATCATCGGCATTTCAAGGAGCTCTCGGGCAGGCTGGTGTTGGCTTAGAGAGTAACTTAGCGGCCTTACGTAGCCAATATGGCCTCCAGAATCGTGGTCTTTCACAGAATCTTCTCGGGCAGGCATTACAACCTAATTTTGATACCGTCTATCAACAACATCAGCCAGGATTTTTAGAATCATCTCTTGGGGGATTATCTGGTTCCTTGGGGCAGTATGGTGCTATGCAAGGATTGGGCATGTTTGGAAATTCTGGATCTAATCAGGCCCCAGGAAGTTTTGGTGGTCTTGGTGGACAAGCTAATCAAGCTATCTTGCAACAGATATTGCAACTTCTTCAACGACAGGGAGCAGCATAATGGCTATTTATTTTCCTAATCAAGTTCCTTCAACGGGACAGAAAGCTGGTGAAGCATTTTCAGGAGGAATTGGAAATGCATTAAACATGCTTGCACAACAAAAAGTTGCGCATGTACAACAACGTCATCATGCAACACAAATGGGGCACGCACTAGAATCTTTGGGGATACCAGCACAAGTAGCTATGTTACCTGAAAGCATTCAACAAGCTTTTATAAAGCAGCACTTAGCGGCTCCTCAGCAACAGGCTTTTGCAGAAGCTCTTAGTGGCCTTTTGGGTGGAGAACAGCAAGGGGAACCATCTCAACAAGGTCAACAAATCGCTCCTCAGCTTCAGCAAGTCATGGGACAAAGGGCCCAACAAGGACAACAATTACAACAACAGCCTGGAATGCAGCAAGCAAGACCATCGGGAACTAATATTCCAAAAGGGCTCAATCAACAACAAGCTATGCAATTAGCACAGGTTGGACTTAAGAAACAGGCCATTGAGCAACAAAGACAGCAATTCATGACTAAGCAGGAACTTGAACAACAAAAACGACAAGATAGAAAACAGATGCATTGGGATAAAGAAACGGCTCCTGCATATAAAGAAATAGAAGATCTTGCAAAGGCTGCTAGTGATAGTGATATGAGACTTGGACGAATGGAAGAACTCAATGAAGGCGGTGGACTTAATAGCACAGCATTTGAATCCGTTTTAAGAACAGCAGAGGGGATATTGCCTTTTGGAATGCATTTAGATTTAACGGCTCTTCGATCAGCAGATTCACAAGAATTTAATAAATTAAGCACCGATTTTCTAAAAGATGCTAAAAAGTTTTTTGGATCTCGTGTAACAGACTCAGAAATAAAATTATTTTTAAAGACGGTTCCGCAATTATCTAATAGTCCAGAAGGACGAAGAAGAGTGATTCAGAATCTTAGATTATTTAATGAAGCCGCTAAGATTCGGGCTACGATAGCTGATAATGTTATCGAAGAAAATGGTGGCGATCGACCTTATAATTTTAAATCTCTTATTGAACGAAGAGCTAAAAAACAATTAGATGATATAGCAGAAACCTTTAGATTAGGTGTACGTAAACCTAAACGAGATATCCCTGAAGGATTTGAAGATTTTGCTAATGCTCAGTCACCCTAAGTAATTTAACGAAATAGATAGTTCCAATAATAATTAAGACCATTGGAATAGAATATGTAATGAGGCATAGAAAGCTTAATGTTAGCGCTATGCCTCCTATAAATGATAGGACTCCAGCAATCCATATAAAAGGAAAACAAAAAACAAATAACAGCGAACGTATAAAATAGTTCATAGTATATCCAATTCTAAAAAATCACATTGAAAAAATTACACAATAAAGGAATGTCATCCAAATTAAGAACAGTAAAACCTCCGTAGTGCTTGGGTTTGTTTTTTCTTTCATTGAAAATCCCAAGTAATGTTGTTCAATTCTTTATCTATTCTTTTTGCCTTAATGATTTTATCGGTAATATCTGGTGATGAAATAATATTTAATTCTCTATTTATTCTATCTGCATCAAGTATTTTTTTTGATTTAGTTATAATATTATAATTATAGAATATTTTAAATATACGGCATGATTGATATATCATATATAAAATTATTCTAGTTCCTCTATTCATCATGGTTCACATGCCTTACATCCATCGCACTCATAACAAGTTTTATTCTCTGGGCATATTTGGCACAGTAAACAACCATCATGTGCATGATATGAATCGCATTCAAAACAAATTATTTCGTCTTCATGTTTGCATGTATTATATTCATGACAAATTATTTGTTGATCATGCTCACAAGCAAAATATTTTTTTTCTTCCATCTTAAGCCCCCCCGGGTTTATCTATTTTTCTTCTACACCATTCACTGACTTTTCTCTTCTCAGTGCATCTCCCACCACCGCAATAAGCCACGCCCTCAATGTCATATGCCTCTTTAGGGCTGCCATCCTAAGTTCATATCTAAGTTCTTCTGGCAGATCTATCGTCAACTGCTGTCTTTTTGTTCGCATTTCAAACTCCCTTGTTTTATAACTTTATAACTCACTGTACCACATACAAAAAATTAGTCAATATCTTTTTCTCGCGCTATACAAGATTAGTTATAAAATTTTTCTTATTAAGGAGAAACACATGTCAGTGAGACAACAACAAAACGTTGTTTATGGGTTAACGAATGCTCTAACAAACGTTCCACTACTTCCAATTGTAGCTAATAGAGCCCCAACTACGGGAGATATGGCTGCCTTAGGTACTATCTGGGATTTTAAGACTCAAAACATAGCTTATATCCTTACGAGTATTGTAAACAATGAAGCAACATGGGTAAATATTACTCAATCTCCGGGTGATTTTGTTCAATTTAATGTACAGACTAATGGTAATGCTCCCACGGCTATTGCAACATTTGCGATGCCCTCTTCTTTTGCTTTAGAAATATCTGGGACTCTTATAGCAGCAAGTAATGATTTTGCTCATTCTGCGGGAGGATTAGTCGAAGGATCATTTATTCGTCATGCAGCTGGAGGACCTGTGCAGATAGGTAATAATGCTATAGATATCGATGCACAAGGTGCAGCTATAACTGTAGATTTTGCAATTGTTGGTAATACTGTTGAGCTTCAAGTTACTGGTCCAGTAGCAGAAATATGGAACTGGAGAGCAGAAGTTTCTACGATTATTCTATCATAAAATAAAAAGGATTTATTATGCCAATTAATCAAGGAACAAGGGGCACAGACTCCGCTACATATTACTATCAAGAGAATACAGACACTAACGCCGTTTCAACTGCTTTAGGCTTTAAAACAAGTGATCTTGGAAAATGGTATTTGTGTGTTGCTAATGGAACCGGAGCGATCCCTGGAGCAGGATTTCAGGCCATGGTTGTAGATTCTGTTACAGGAGATATAACACTTACTCCTAATGGCAGCGGTTCTGTTATTGTTAATGGTCCTTTTATTGCACCTGGTATTGGATTTAACTGGAGTATCATTACCGGAACTTCAGCAACCATGGCCATAGAGCATGGTTATATAACTAATAATGCTGGACTTGTAACATTAACATTGCCAACTACAGCAGCTGTTGGATCTTCTATCGCCGTTACGGGCAAAGGAGCAGGAGGCTGGAAAATAGCCCAAAACGCTGGTCAAACTATCTATTTTGGCGCTTCTACAACAACAACTGGTGCAGGCGGTTCTTTAGCCTCAACAGCGGTGAGAGATACAGTAGAATTAGTGTGCGTTACCGCAAATAATGATTGGAATATTATTAACTCTATCGGCAATATTACTATTGTTTAACTATAAGGAATACGATGGCTACAAACAATGCTATAAACTCCCAAGATCCTATACAAGTTGCTCTCGGTGGAACCGGTGCAGCTACCTTAACAGCTCATGGTGTTCTTGTTGGGGAAGGAACAAGCGCTGTTACTCCTTTATCAGCGGGCACCTCAGGACAAGTATTACTTGGATCTACAGGCGCAGACCCTGTTTTTGCTACACTTACTTCATCAGATAGCTCTATTACTTTTACGACAGGAGCTGGTACATTAAGCCTTCAAGTTACTACACCAGTTAGTCCTTGGACTGATGTTACAGGAACGAGCGTTGCCTTAGCTGCTAATAATGCTTATATATTGGATAATGCTGGCTTGGTTACAGCAACACTACCTGCAACAGCAACAGTTGGTAATACATTTACCATCGTAGGAAAGGGAACCGGTGGATGGAAGGTAGCTCAAAACGCTAGTCAGCTTATTCACTTTGGTGTTTCTACGACAACAACAGGAGCCGGTGGATCATTAGCTTCAAGTAATACATTTGATTGTATAAAGATTGTTTGTACGGTTACTAATACTACATTTACTGTGTATGACTGTATTGGAAATATTACTGTTGTTTAACAATAAGGATTATTATGGCCACAAACAATGCAATAAATTCTCTCAATCCAGTACAGGTCGCGCTGGGAGGAACCGGCGCAGCTACGTTAACAACCCACGGTGTTCTACTTGGTGAAGGAACAGGAGCTATTACAGCTCTATCAGCCGCGGCAACAGGATCAACATTAATGGGATCTACCGGAGCAGATCCTGCTTTTACAGGATCCCCTTCCTTTAGTGGATCTGTAACTGCAGGTACTAGTATCACGGCTACTTCTGGCGATCTTACTATAACTGCAGGTAATATTTTATTACCAACGACAAGCTCATCTGTTGGTAACATTAAGTTTAATAATGTTGTTTATGCTCATGCATTTGGAACAAATAATATTTTCTTAGGTAATCTTGCCGGTAATTATACAACAACTGGTCTTGGCCAAAATGTAGCTGTAGGAACAAGTTGTTTATCTATTTTGACAGGAGGAGTGCTTAACACTGCTGTCGGTTTTCAAGCATTAAAAGGTGTAACATCTGGAACCAATAATGTTGGTCTTGGAAACAATGCTGGATTAGTTATTTCTACGTCATCAGAAAATATAGCTATTGGTGATGGGACTTTAACAGCATTAACAACAGGTACAGGCAATAATGTTGCAGTAGGTGGCGCTGCTGGAGGTCAAATAACTACAGGTGCTAATAATGTATTTGTTGGTATAACAGCAGGATTTAATCTAACGGGTAGTGACGGTCAAAACATTATGATTGGACAGTGCCGTGGAACAGCAGGTGATAATACCAAGATTAGGATAGGATTTTCTACTACAAATGCAGCATTAATTACTAAGACATTTATTGATGGCATTCGTGGCACAACTACAACTAACATAGATGCCCTTGCTGTTCTTATAGACTCAGCTGGCCAACTTGGAACTATTTCCTCATCTATTCGCTTTAAGGAAAATGTTCAAGATATGGCTGATGATAGCTCTCCTATTATGGAACTTAGGCCGGTTACATTTAACTATAAAACTCATCCAGGTAAAAAATCATTTGGTCTTATTGCCGAAGAAGTTCTTCCCATTATGCCAGAGCTTGTTGCTTATAATATCGATGGTGAAGTCGAATCTGTTAAATACCATGATATTGCAGTGATGTTGCTTAATGAAGTTCAAAAGCTTAATAAGCGTATAGATGACTTGGAGAACAAGTAATGGCAGTTGGTGATACGCTTATAAACGCATCTGCTAGTTTTGCCTCAACAGGAGGATACAATACAGTTATTGGATCTGCTTCTGGTGGTAATTATGTCAATACTGAAAATAGTAATGTTCTTCTTGGTGGTGGAATTACAGGAACAGCCAACGAAAGCAATGTTCTTCGTATTGGATCTGCCACAGGAACAGGCAATGATAAAATCAATAAGGCTATTGTATGTGGTATTAATGGTATTACCGTCGTTGGTTCAGCTGTCTTTGTAACAGGAAGCGATCAGCTAGGAATTCTATTATCTACGCGTAGAGTAAAAGATAATATCATTGATATGGGTGATTTTAGTTCTCGTATTCTTAATCTAAGGCCTGTTACTTTCAAATATACTATTGGAGATGATACTACAAGTATCCAATCAGGACTTATTGCAGAAGAAGTACAAGAAACGATCCCAGAACTTGTTGTTTATGATTCTGAAGGATTACCACAAACCGTTAAATATCATGAACTTCCTTCTTTACTCTTGAATGAGCTACAAAAAGCAGTCACAATAATTAATGATCTTAAGGTACGGGTTGCAACCTTAGAATTAAAGTAATAAAAGAATCCCATTCATCACGGGGCCTCCGGGCCCCAAATCCAGGAGAATAGTATGTCTATCAGAGCAATGATCTCATTTGATGTAATGAAAGAAGA
>WLWG01000516.1_pt1 | contig 39577 bp, 48 predicted proteins | sample 6712871 | NCBI WGS metagenome assembly WLWG01 (sample SAMN12718693, study PRJNA515312) | sponge metagenome | isolation source: marine sponge | host: Mycale hentscheli | place: New Zealand: South Island, Marlborough, Capsize Point | collected 2003-05-01
TCCGTCGTGACTTTCTCTCCATGAATGATCGCGCACTGGACAGTATCATGCACGATGTAAGACAGACAGCAGTAGAGTCCCTTTGCATGCCTACCACCCGCCATATCGGGCGTCACTGTTCCTACTGCAGCTACAAAGACCTGTGCGCCGCCAGCATCAGAGGAGACGATACAGATATTCTCAAATCACGCCATTTTCGAATTAAAACCACCCCCCATCAACCCACTAAAGGAGAAAAAAATGAACGAAATGAATAAAAAAGAAATGCTTATGCTGTTTTCATACATAGCCGCAGAACAAATCCCCTTGCTAAAGCAGCCAGAGGAACCTCCATACAACAATTTTTATCTAAAATGGATAGATAGCTACAGGTCTATGAAAAGCTTTGCAGAAGCCATGGATTACGCATGCAGTGGTGTTATAGACCTCGATGAACTTGCTGAACTCAAGGAGTCAAGCGAATGTTATATAGGAGTTATGTATGACAGGTCAGTTCCAGATAGCCAGAAAACACAATGGTTTGAACATATAAGGGCTCGTCTTTTGTATACCTTTGCTCTGCTTCATTTGGATTTTATAAATAAGCACGATACCTTGCCTGATAAGTTTTTTGATGAGTATTCTTCGCCTGCGGGAAAATTTAGGGAGATTATACTTGAGTACAAAGATGATTTATTTCCAGGATTAGTCAAAGGAGCAAACAGATGAACGAATTGAATAAAAAAGAAATGCTTACGCTGTTTTCATACATAGCCACAGCGCAATTGCCTTTAATTAAATGTCCTGATGATCTAAAAGATGATGAGGATTACCCTGATTTTGAAAAGGATCTTAGGGCAATAGAAAGCTTTGCCCAAACGCTTACATGGGCATGCTGTGAAGAAAGGACTTTAGATGAGATGAAGCATTTGTATGAATCCTATATGGAATTTAGTAGCGCACTGCGTTGGGAACGCATGCCCTCGGATACCGTCAAGTCCTGGAAAGGATGCATCAAAGCAATTCTCTTATATCGCTTTTCGCTGATCATGTTTAATGCCATCCAAGAAAATCTTGAAGACTTTCAGTGTATAAGTGGACAGTATCATATGGGAGTCTATAGACCTTGGGTATTAGCGTATAGCTTGGAACTGCGTTCAGAAGAGCCAGAGGAAAACACATGAGCGATAAGCTTGATAACACCCTGACAGAACAGGATTTGATAGTGCTTTTTCTTTGTGATATAGCGGAAAAGCCGCCAGAAGTTTTTGCGCAACCTGCTCACGCTCCTTCAAATGAAAATGCACTGGATTTTGTTCAGTACCTGTTCATGAAATTGGATGAGTGTGACCAGGCGCAATCTTCGCAAGGTGTCTGTGAAATATACGAAGAATGCGTGATTGTGTTTTCAGAGAAAATAGAGGAATTTTCTTTCAGAGACCCAATTCTCATTGCATGGATAACCTGTTTCACCGTGAACATCTTCAGGATATTTGCAACAAAGCTATCCGATGAAGCCGACAGTTCTGGATTTACTTACAACAAAAACAACAAACTTCATAAGATGATCTTATTAGGAGCTATTAACAAGTTCCGCGCAGCATCACCAATCATCCCACCCACCCTTCACTAACGGAGACCTTATGACTATATTGAACAAAATAATTAAAGCTGATGACGCAGAACCTGGATACGATACGCTGATTTACGGTAAGTCAGGAACAGGAAAAACCACATTTTTCTCAACCTATCCCGGTCCTCGTCTTCTTATCGATTGCAATGAGGGAGGTATAGAATCTCTACGAGGCACGGATACAGATACGATATCCTGTGGTTCCTTTGAAGAAGTAGATACAGTGATCACTGCATTGGAAAAACAAGACTTTGCCTATGATTCCATTGCCCTGGATACCGTTTCAAACATCCAGCAAATGTGCGTGAGCATGTATGCGAAAAAATACAAAAAGAAAGATTTCTCCATTAAAGACTGGAATATCATATCTCAGCTTATGAAAGATATCCTGTACCGCTTTCTGGATCTCCCCTGTATATCTGTGCTGATTGCACAGGAGCGGGTGTTTGAACCCCGAGAGACTGAGAGTAATTCAGCCATCACCATATACCCCTACAGAAGCGCAGCCTTGCAGCCAGCTTTGGAATCTGCAATGACGGCTGCGGTAGATATTGTTCTTCGTGCAGATGCGTTTGTAAATAATCGCTCACATGTTACAGAAGACAGTACGGGACGCCGAGTGCCCAAGGAACTAAAAACCACATGCTTTCGTATTCAGCTTCGCAGCGATGAGTATAATATAGCAAAGGTACGCAGTGCCAGAGATGCTCATGTTCCTTTTTATCAAATGGATCCTTCATTCAACAAACTTCACTTCATCATAACAGGAGAAAAATAATGTCACATAAAATAAAACTCGATTTTTCAAAAGCCAATCAGGGAGGTATTCATGTTCCTGAAGGGGAATACATCTGCAAACTGATTAACGCCGTATCCAAAACCTCCCGCCAAGGCACGCCGCAAATAGAACTGTCTTTTGAGATAGTTTCTGGGGTGCACAAGGGAGACGTGTTGAAGTCCTGGTACGCACTTACCGAGGCTGCGCTTTATCGGTTCAAGAAGCTATTAGAGGATATGCGTATAGAGTTTGACCCTGACGGAGAGATGGATTTGGATCTAGATGGCATGATAGATCAGGCGTCTGCTGTTTGCCTCCTTGTCAAGGAAGAGCCTCATTACAACGATCCTAAAAAGCTTGTCAAAAAGGTATCGGATATCTATGAAGCCACGGATGCCATAGTGGATCAGGATGGTACGGATTACACGAAAAATGAGATTCGCCAAATGGATATTCACGACCTTCGGTTTATCATTAAGCATAGAGAGCTTGAAATTCCATCTGAATTGGATGCAAACGATGTTTCCAAAATGCGTGATTTCGTAATTGAGCAAGTGTTTGAAAATGACTGATTGGTTTGTGGATTTAATTGAAGCGCTTGAAAACGCGGATATTACAAGAGCTCTTGGTTCTATCGATGCAGGGGAGCTGGACGTCACTTCATATGATGTGTCCAGCGCCCTTGCCAGATACAATAACCATGATATCATTGATGCGGTGATATTGAAGTTTCCTGCGCATAAGGATTTATTTTTGAGAAATGCTATTTTTTTTGGAAAACTCGACCAGGCAAAACACATTGAAAAAAACGGTGGAAATATTTACAAGCAAGATCATCTTTTAAGGAACTTTTTACACCGGATTTGTGTCTTAGGTCGTCCTAACGCAGCAAAGTTTCTCTTAGGCTATAATCTGGATCCTAACGCACGAGACATCGCAGGGAGAACCCCGTTATTTTACTGTGCAGAGTTTAATCATCCACAGACAGCCAAGGTGCTGTTGGAAAATGGTGCGGAGAAAAATATAAGAGATGGGTTTGGTTTTATCCCGAGAGATTTTCTACATCATAATCATTCAAAGATACTGAGGTTTTTATTGTAATGAAAGAAAGCACGCTACAAAGAGACATACGCACAGCATTAGAGACCACCTACCCCAATAGTGTATGGTGGAAGGTGCATGGCAATATGTATCAGATGTCAGGGCTACCAGACATTGTAGGATGCGTATATGGGGCATGGTGTGGCTTTGAGGTTAAGACGGCACGAGGACGCGTCAGCCCTGTGCAGGAATCCATGATAGAGCGATTTCGTGATGCAGGAGGATTAGCTGCTATTGTCTACACGCCAAAACAGGCTGTTGATGTGGTACTGGAACATCTAGTGAGGTTATATGGATATGATGTTAAAAACAGAATTGATGAGCTATCAGAAAGACGCCGTCAGCTTTGTGAGCAAATACAAGAAAGCAGCCTTGTTCATGCGACCTGGCACTGGAAAAACACTCACCGCATTAGCAGTGTTAACAAAAGCATGCGTGAGTAAGTGTCTCATTGTAGCCCCCCGCAAAGTCGTATCTGTGTGGGAGCGGGAAATGAAAAAACATTTACTGACGCCTTATATATTACATACCGATGTAGCGCAAAATGTGTCGGATAATGTTTTGTGCAACATATATATCACCACTCCACAGATGCTTGAGGGACACAAGGAGCATTTAACAGGTTTTGATTTGGCGATTATCGATGAGTCACATGTATTTAAGAATCGAAAAACAAAAGCCTCTAAAGCCTTGGCAGAGATAACCAAAAATATTCAATGGGTGATATTGCTTACTGGCACGCCTTACGGAAACGCATCGCTAGATTTTTACTCACAGTTTAACATTATGGATAAAAGCATTTTTGGTAACTGGACGGCTTTTGAGAAGGAATATACGCATCCTTGCGGATATGGAGGATATGGACGAGAAATACGACAAAGCCGAAAAAAGAAATATATGAAAGCAATCCAAGACCGATCGTTTTTCTTAGGTGATGTCTGCTCTCAAGTAGAAACCGAGAAATGTATTTATGTGAATTTATCTCCTGTGGCACGCACGCTGTATGATCGTATGCAAAAGTACAGATCAGCCCAAGTGTGTGGTTTGGTTGTCTATGACCAGACCTTGATTAGTAGTTTGTGCCGACTCCATCAGATGTGTGGGGGGTATTTTCGCATTGAAGACAGAGTGCTGCCTTTAGAGCCAAACAAAATGATGGCATTAGCGCATCTGATTGCCAAACACAAAAATGAAAAGCTGGTGATTTTTGCACGATACCTCCATGAAATACGCGGAATAAAAAAGATGCTTACAGAGATGAAGTTTACGCATGATGTCATACAGGGCTCATCAGATAGCACGGTCTGGTATGACTTCCAGGATAAAAAAGATCCTCAAATAATGGTGTGCCAGATTAAAAGCGGAGGCACAGGAATAGAACTTTCCGCCGCCTGTGTTGCTGTGTATTACTCAAACTCCTACTCCTACATTGACTACGACCAGTCACGAAAACGCCTAAACCGAAAAGGACAAACCAAAGAGGTTACCTTATACCATCTTCTAGCAAGAGACACAGTAGATGAAATGATTTACACAGCACTGCACAAGAAAATGGATTTCTCAGAAAAAATCTTTCAATCACACAACAACAAGGAGAACATATATGAGTAGAAAAGAATATATAGCGTACCTATGCCATGAATACCTAAGCGGAGATAAAAGACATGTATTAGAGGCATGCGAAGAGAATGGATCGGTAGCGATAGAAGTATTTGTAATAATATCCCATAGCAGCGCATCGCTCGGAGTTAATTTTCTCCAGGAGATTATTGATTTTCAGGCAAACAACAGCACGGAGGCAAAAAATGAAACACAGTAAAGACATCCCTGATCAACCTAATTCACCGCTTTTAGTCCAACAGGAGGCAATAGAGAATTATGCGTCCTCTTTATCACGGCTTTCTCCTGAAGAATTGAAACAGGAACGCACAAACATAGAAAATGAAATGCCTAGTTCAATTCTGAAAGGATGCGTAAAATTGCGGTTGGTTGAAAACATGTTACATGGTCACGAGCTTAAACAGGAGTATGGAAGATGAGTCAGAAAAATCCTTGGGCTGCATTGTCGGTAGATGTCTACCCACATAAAGAATGCTTGAGAGTGATCACCGACAACAAAGGCGAACAACGCTATTATTATGATCTTGGGCGTCGGCAACCTATACCGATGGAAAATCTACGTGTTTTTGATGGAAAGAGAAAGAACATCTGCATTTACTCACGCAATACCCTGCGTATGAATGAGAAGCATTGGGAGATGATGGTAGATTTTGCTTTGGGCTGCGGTCACTATATCTTTGATGGTCTGTTTGCATCCGAAAGCGACAAAGCTCACGCCAGTGACACTAAAGACACGTTAAAGCAAAAGTTATGCTCTTTTTTTGAGATTAAAGCCGATCCTTTTGAGTATATTGGAAATGCAGGCTACAAAACCAAATTCCCCATCAAACTCATCAATGAAACGAAGTAACGATATGAAAACAAATAAAAAAACTGAAGCCCTGTATGATGCAGCTTACAAAGGAAACACGAACACAGTTATTGCTCTAATAGAAGCAGGAGCCGATATCAATGCCAAGGATTTGGTGGGACATACTATATTGAATTATGCGATAGCAGGCGGCTGTACTGAAACAGTCCGTACCCTAGTGGAAAAGGGAGCGGATTTAAATGCTGTGCAGGAGGATGGATATACTCCGATGCATTGGGCAATAAGAGAAAAAAGTCCTAGGGCATTCCTTATTCTGCTTGAAGCAGACGCCGATATAAATGCCAAGACTTATAATGGAAAGACTACCCTGCATTTAGCGGCATCAGGGGGAAGCTATTGGGAAATTCTTGCTTTGTTAGTAAGGGGAGTGGATCTAAATGCCAGGGATAACGATGGAAAGACTCCTTTGCATGATGCGGCTTACAAAGGGCACACTAATGAAGTGCTTACTCTGATCGAAAAGGCAGCCGATATTTATGCCAGGGATAACGATGGAGATACTGCCCTGCATAAGGCTGTAGCAGGCGAAGAACCCAAGGCAGTTCGTGCTTTGATTGAAGCAGGAGCTGATATAAATGCTACAAATAATAATGGAGAGACACCTATGGATTACGCTAAGAAAAAGGAACGCACCGAGATAATCCTTATTCTGAATGAAGCAGGAGCCGATATCAATGCTGCAGAATGATGATGGAAGAACTGCCTTGCATCATGCCGCATTCTTGGGAGAAGCAGAGAAAGCACGCTCTCTAATAGAACAGGGAGCGGATGTTGATGCGAAGGATAACTATGGAGATGCTCCCCTGCATAACGCTGCTTGCAGGGGACACTCCGAGGTAGTCACGGTACTGATAGAAGCAGAAGCTAATGTAAATGCTTGGGATGGTAGCGGATCGACTGCCCTGCATTGGGCAGCTTGGAGAGGAGACCTTGAGGCAGTCAATGCTCTGATAGAAGCGGGAGCCCATATAAATGCTACGACTAAGAAAGGAATGACAGTCCTGCATTTCGCAGCAGTAAGCCATTTCCCCGAGGTAGTCAACGTCCTAATAGAAAAGGGTGCCAAAGTAAATGCCAGAGATCATTGTGGAGAGACTCCTTTGCATGATGCGGCTTGGAGAGGAGACCCCAAGACAATTCGCGCTTTGCTAGAAAAGGGTGCCAAAGTAAATGCCGAGGATAATAATGGAGAGACTCCTTTGGATTCTGCTAAAGAAAGGGGGGAGGCGCCTATTATTGCATTACTGGAAGAACATTTAAGTCGCGCAATAAAGAATCTTTGACAACTGCCATCTGATAACCAAAAAGCAGTTTGTCGGAAATCCCGACAAACTGCCAAAGATATCAAAGAATACTACCTAATAAAGAGCTTCCCAAAACCGAAGCCGCCAACAAGCAATTGCTGACGGCACCGTAACTCCTTCTACACAAGGCAGATGAGTACATAGCTTCTTTGATGCCGTAGTGCGAACGTCAAAAAGGTGTATCTCAACTAGGGTTTTTCTTTATCAACCACAAGCTGCAGCACCTCATCTTCTTCTGTTTCTTCTTCCTGAAGCGCAGGTGCGAACCAATCATTATATATTCGTGAAATACCTGCTTTGGCATCGATATATATTTTCACTAAAGCCAGCTGAAATATAGCGGCAAACATTATTATGGATATTACTACGGCGATAGACATGCTTTGTCTCCATTCTAAGCTAAAAATAGATGCACTAGAAAGGAGGATTCTCTAGTGCATCACGACACCGGTGTAAAGAATTAGCAAAAAGAAACACCGGTGACTATTCTGTATCTATGTCCTTTATCTTTGAGGCCATTTTTTTCTTGTGATATATCCTTCCCAAAATATAAGTAACTGGCGGCGCAATCAGTGAGATGATAATGGTTTCCAATGCTGACGGAGGAATGACAAAACCCACAGCACCGGATAGGAGTGTGAACCCTCCCACAAATATCGGAGTGAGTGCACCGACCCAGAACTCTGAAGTATGAACGCCTCGTGCAGTCAGTTTTTTATCAGCTTTCAGTAAGTTTAGCATTGTCGTCCCATATTTTATACATGTTGAGATAAAAAGGTTTTAATCGTTTGTTCCATCCTACGAGATAGCGTAGATATTTTTCTTCATTACGCCATGCCAGTCGTGCAAATAGAAAAACTCGGGCATACAGCAGACTCATATATATATCAGGTTTATTGTTTACAGCGCGAAAAGTCACAGGTCCCATAATGCCGTCAACCGTTACATCTAATTCTCTTTGTAGGGCTTTCGCTGTCCATCTATATCCTGAATGTACAATGCTGTCAAACACCAAAAGGCATAATTGTTCATTTTTTATGAGATGCAATCGATGACCGTCATATAACACCCGATAAAACATGCGTGCCTGCCCTATCGTCATTTGTTCGATTTCGTCATCAGCAACCTTATAACCAACAAATGCTTCGTAGGTGCTTTTTGTAATGCCGTAATTTGTAGCACCTGCATGATCCACAGTATAGCCGCCTTCTACCCCGAGGATAAAATCTGTCATTCTATCCTGTCTGCACGACAACATATCATAGCGTCTCTACAACATCAGGCGGTGCAAACATATGATAATACAGAACATACGATATTTGTCCTCCTGTAAAATTTCCTCCTTGAGCCGTAACGACAACATTGGTATTTTCAAAAAACCCCTGCGGATTACCCAACAGCCCAATATTTGTGGTGTTCAGCGCTACACCAATGCCGCTTCCAAAAGCTATAGTGCTGCCTGTATATCCTATGCCAAAGGCTGTCGCTCCTGTAATGGCTTGCGTGACTCTGAGCGTTAAACACAGCACTAACGCTCTGTCAGGGATAAGATTTGCCACATTTGTCGTACTTGAGGACAAGGTGATCTTCCCCTTACTATGCGCAGGTTGCCACAGCCCAAACGACCCTCTGGCAAAGTATGCATTGGAAATCCAACCAGTGCCATCATACACAAGATGCACACCATCATTGCCCGCAACACGCATTTGAATACCAAGAGTTGGAATGATATACCGCCATCCACCAGGTGTATAATAGGCGATATTCCCGATACGTGTTGCCCATACGCCTGTAGAGCCAGTAGGGACTATATAGCTATCTCCGACGCTTGGAGAGACGGGAGGCGTCTGCTGTGTGTTGCTCAATACCCCGCCTTGAAGCAGTGCCTGAGACCTATAAAAAGCCTCATTGATGGTGATTTCTTTTTGAGACTGATTCGCCTCAAGAAACTGAAAGCCTAAAGTCATACTTTAAAAGGATTGCTTCTAATCACAGATGCTTCCTTTCCTCTTCCTACTGTTTGCGATAATTGATACACCTTGAGCTCTATTCTTTCAAGCATCGAAAAATCCCCTGTAAATACGGCAAAGCTGTTGGATGTTGTTACCATACCACTGACACCCACAAGTTCTGCTTCATACATTTCTCTTTCTTCATTTAAGGGTGTAACGCCTGTTCCATTTAATATCTCTCCACCGTGTCTCGTTCTGCGTATCCACTCAATACGGATTTGATTTGCTGCGGTGTTAAACTCTACTTTGGTAATGACAGGAGAATAGGGTTTTAAGGCATTGGCTGTATAAGTATAGGATGTTTCATCAGTTGAGGCAAGAAGCGTTCCTGTAGTGACCGCTTTGTAGTAACGCAGATTGCCAATACTTTGAGGACGTGCATTGATGCGTGAAAGCAAACCGTCAAGTACCGTAAAACCCGCGCCCGCTCTATGTGCAATACGGGCATCGTTTTCTGTACCAAGTCTCCCTCTTAGAAAAGTTGACAACCGATAGCGTCCAGCTCCCATAGCTGTAGCATCCTTAAACTGAAGAACTTCATTGTCTATGACGCAACTATTGGCTCCATTAAGCACGGCAAGCTCTGAGACGCTTTCCAGGGTTCCGTTGTTCATTGCCACAATGCAGCTATTCTCTGTGTCCCATAGATGGGATTGCTCCACGAGTGGTAGGGGTGTGATAAGGCTTCCTGTGGTGGACAGATCGTTTTTAATCTCAAGCTCATCCCATGTATTCCCACCATCTTCTCCTCCGTCATTTGATCGATACAAAATAGCGCTTTGCCACTGGCTGTTATTGGTCGAACTATACGCTATATAAAGAAACCCATCGGAGTCAGCTGATTGTGTGGGAAGTAACGGAATATCCAGAAATGTAATCACTGTTTCGGGTATTAAAAACCCTCGTTGAAGTTTAGGGATAGCACGACCAGGGGTGGTATAAAAATCATAGACCGTTGTATCTTCCGAAACCCCTGAAAACGCCACCACACCATTAGGTGTGAGGGATGTTTCTACAATGCGAATCGTGTGCACCACACCATCTACGGTTAGACTAACAATATCAGAAGGCTCTAAATGCAAAAGTTTTTTTGTAGTACTGAACTGATAAGAGTCACGCTCCGACCATGCGCTATAGAGAAAACTATCACAAATGTTTTTCGCATCCTGATCCCGAAGGATAGCGTTCGTGGTTAAAGAGGTTCGATGCGTAGATCGTGTTGTCTGCCTTTGCGAGCGCTGTATATTGCTCAAGAAATCGTCAGCCACGGAAGAATATACAAGCGTGACTTCTTGGGGTAAATCTATTTCTTGCTCTCTAGTTATTTGCACGGAGGTATTGTTGTTTGAGAGCAACAGATCATTTTCACTCACAGCAATGGGGGTAACCCTTCCCTTTTTGACAAACTTTAGCTTGCCATTCGACTCAATCATATCAAAGAAATACAATGTTGCCAGCTCGCCAAGCCATGAACGCAATGTTGCTTCATTACGATGCACCACGCCTGATACCAAATCATCAATATTTTCAAACTCAACTTCTGATTCTAGAAAACCCTGTTTTGACAGAAGATCGGAAAGAACAGGCTGTAGGCTTGTCTCTGAACCAAGCTTTCCCTGTATCCAATGCCCTGTCTCCCAGTTTCCATGATCCGACCATACATCAGTAAGAGTAGGAAAAAACGGATAAGGTCTCGCATCCCATGTCCATAAATATTTTTCTGTTGCTAAATTGCTATTTCCCGCCTCCGCATTTTTTGCGTCCCAGTAATCTATAAATGCATTAATCCCTTGTCGCTGCGCTCTGATATCCACAGAACGCTGTGAGCCTCTTGGATACGCACTGTTTGTGGATGTCGTATCTACAAATACATTGGGCTCATTTGTCGTGCCATCCACAGAAGCAAAACCGAACTCTGTAAATAAAAGAGGTTTTGCTTTGGAAGTCCAATGATTAGAACCATCAGGATTTGTATGCGCTGCTGCCTTCCACCACCCCTCTATATTTTTCCATGCAAACGGGGAGCCCCCTCCTTGCGGCGAGTAGTTTGTTCTGATAGTCCGATCAGCGTTGAAAAAATAATCCCATCCTTCGCCCTCTTCAAAATATCGAGTAATAACCGCTTCCGTAATTTCGCTTTGCTGTAAATCAGGTGTTATGGGCATATAATAATCAATGGCGATAAAATCTATACTGGCGTCTGTCCACAAAGGATCCATGTGGAACCAGGCATTTGTGCTGTGATACTCTGACCAGTTCGCTGCATATCCGACTTGCGTTGATGAGCCTAAAATCGCTTTTACCGACCTCGCCAAAGCAATAAAATGCTGAACTCCTGGAAATTGCCCCACAGAAGGAGAGTAAGTTGTAATGCCCTCCATTTCAGAGCCAATGATAAACTTGGATAAGAAGCTGTGAAAATTCACCCCATCAAAAGCCAGCCTTGCATAATAGGTGATCACATTATTATACCCACGAACACCGGTGAACCATGCATCAAGCTGCGCAGTGCTCGTTGGCACCATTTGCCCCCGCCATTCTTTTTCAAGGGTATCTATTTGAATAAATGGATAAAAGACAACCTCAATATTTCTGCTATGCAGCTCCTTGGCGAGGTTAAAAATACTGCGATCGCTGGGAGTGCCGCCATAATTCAAGGTGCCATCGGGACGCCTGCGCACGGTTTGTGCATTATCTCGATTAAAATGAACGGATATCCATGCAGAAGTAAACACCCTATCATTTGAATGTTCCTCTACTTTAGGGATGACCTCCCCTAATGTAAGATTGTTTGAAAAAACGGCAACCACAAGCAGCACCTTCTTCACATTTGGCAAGGTTTTCTGCATCTGGTCTACGGAAACACGAACATCGGAGATACCGTTATACGTGTTCGCATTAACTGTATGTTTTTCTTGTAATTGACCGTCCTTATAAGATACGATATCTGTATCATACACATACTCACCTGACCCTGGTATCATCACCACTTCCTTGATTTTGGATTCAACTGATGCGGTTTTTCGGTCGGTTCGGAGCACCTCAAATGTAAAGTTTGGTATGCGATTTCCATAGTCTCCCAATGAAAAGTCCCGCACGACAACATAAGCAAGCCCTCTATGCGCGGGGACATTCCCCCGCCCTTCTATGCTTTCTATGATGGGATCGGGCATTTGTGTTTCAGTGCCCAAATACACATTGAAGTCTGTGCCTTCTACTCCTAACGATGATTGAGGGACTATGTTAGAGTCTGCCCATACACGCAACACCTGATCGATTTCTCCCGCACAAATAGCAATTGCCAATGATGCGGTGTAGGAATACGTTGTTCGTGTAGACGTAGACCCACCCTTACCCGACCGCGTTCTTTCTATGCGGGACAATTCCTTGATAGGAGGCCCCCATATAATATTTCCTGCTACGCGTGCCTTACCATATATTAGTGGTATGGTTTGCCCATAGGATGAAGACTGTAGGGCTAACTCTGACAACCTCGGGCCCACTACCGAATCATTACCTCCTCTGCCACCACCGGTAAGCAGGTTAAGCCCCACACCGACAGCGGAGGCAAGGAGCGCTGCCCCAAACCCTGAAGCTCCTACTGCACTAGCAATGGCGGGACCCGCAAGAGAAACTGCTAACTGTGCCATATCATACCTTGAATATCTTAAAGATTGTGCGCTTATATGCCTTTGTCAACGTTTCCTCTACAACGCCCCCACAGAAAATTGAGGCGTGTATGAGTGTATAGCCATGCATGTCTTGTGAGAGTATCCCAACATGAAACGCCAATTCCTGAGTTTTTACCAGCGCAATATGTCCCGCCGCCAGAGTATCCACCTCTTCAAAGTGCGCAGATAACGCATCAGTTAGCCGATGACTATCGCCAACACTGGAATAATCTGCAGTATCGTAGGAAGATATTTTTTTTCCCGATGCATCTCTGTAATTCATCTCATCCAACACTCCCACGATAAGCCCAATACAATCTACAGCGCCTTTATTTCTGTGATTTTTTTTTACACGCCCCTGATGATGAAACGTTGTACCAATCCATTCACGAGCTTTATCGTGTAACGGTAGGGGCGATGGCGTAGTCGTCACCGGGGACATAAATCTCACCTCTAAAGTTGATGACATTATTAAACCTATTCTTACATGTATCAAATATCTTGTCACATCCAGCAACAATACTAAAGGCGTCAGCTACATTTATTTGATAGGGCATACGCCTAACCAACCTGACTGTGCGGTTTGTAAAAAACTTCACCTCTACTTCCAGTCCGTTATTACCTCCTGATGTCCAGCGAAGCACACCATCAGTGAAATAATTGTGATCCTGCGTAAGTGCATTGCTCGTAAATTCCGTAAGATTAGTGATAGAAGTCACCGTTCCTGTGTGAGTAAAATTGGTTAAGTCCACCTGGCACCGAGCATCACCTAGCCGTGCACGGCAAGACGCACTATACTGCTCTGTAACGCTCGTGTTTAATTTGCCAGTAAGAGAACGCACCTCACAAACAAAGCGTTTACCTTGAAGGGTGATACGCCCAGTCCAGCCCTTTAACAAGACAACCACACCATCAGAAGGGGTTACGTAATTTATCAGCATAAGCGTGACTTCGGAATAATCATACACTCCGTTAAGCAAATCCACTTCACTGATTACGCTGCTATCCAGCAATCCCTCTATTTCTTGATTGTTCACCGACAGATCCGACTTAATAGCAGTATCGCTTGGAAGAAATCCACTCTTTGCCTGATAAGTCACACTATCATAAGATATATCCTTGTCATGGTTGGTAAAGCCCAGAACGGTATTATCCGTTCTTTTTAGCCGCCATAAAAAAGCAGTGGTTGTGACTTCCTGCTGAAGGTGTGCCAATAATGCCTGTGGAATATCTCTTGTCATATTCTGACTTCCACAAGTGATATATCGTTCCAGCTATTATCCTGATACGCATCCAATGTGGCAAACATAACATCCGTATCAAAGCGCACAGGAACATCATATTCACAGGATATGGCAACCACTGCGCCTGCTACAGGTGCAGTAGGAAACCGAATAATCCCAGTATTGTAATTCAAGGTATACGCTGTGGTCACCACACCACCCACCGTTACAGAGACCGGGGTTGCTATTGCTCCTTGTGCTGATGCAATAGCCTGACTGTCCGCATTGGTAACGATTTTTGTAAGGTCTCGTGTTTCGATTAGACCGCTTGCATAGGTTTTAACAATGGGAAATTCTGTAATTGTTCCATCTCCCAGACCAAGTCGTTGATTGGTAATTGTATAATCCTTCCAGTCTCTAAAGCGAAACCCTCTTGCCCTGCCCTTCCTTGCCCTAAAAAAAGCAATCAATGCATCAAGCTGACTTTGTTTTTGTAGTCCGAAAGAGCAGGAATATCGCGATCTGGCAACTTCCCAGTTAATATTTCGCTGCTCATGCCCGCTGGAAAGGACAACGACATCGGTATTATATTCTGCTCCACCGCCGAAACCATAGGAGATATCCGTAGGAAGCCGCACCTCATCAAATGCCATTAGTTATTTCTCCTTGTGTTTTCCTGTATACTTCGTCCAAGAGACGCAGAGATTTGCCCTGCATTTTGTCTGAAGGTACGATAATCCATCACATTGGGTAAATTCAAATTGATATTCACACTGCCTTGATTTTCTCGTGCAGGCACCACCCGCTCTCCTCTGTGGAGAAATGCCAGCATATTGCGAGGAACATAATCAATACCTGATTGAAAACTAGGACCTTCAAATCCACCACCTCCACCAAAGTCATAAATACTCGAAACACCTCCGCCTCCACCTCCGCCACTACCGCCAGAGAATATATCTGCGAATCCACCTCCGCCAAACACATCGCTTAGAATACTGCTAAACCCTTCTCTTAATGGCTCAGTGATAAGCTGCTGCGTTGCCAGCCTTGCCAAGTCGGAGACGATATCATCAATGAAGCTTGAAAAATCTCCTCTTCCTGTCGTGAGAAAATCCGTAAGATTCCGCTCCATACTATTAAGCACCCTCTCAAACCCCCGATCAAGTTCTTGTGCGGCTTCCTCTGTTTGCTCTATCTGCTCCATCTGTTGCTCTGCCGCCTGCACCAAAGCCCGATAGTCTGTTGCTCCGCGCAATGTACCTCTCTCGTCTCTTATGCGATCCGTTGGGTCGGATTCCTGCACTTGTCTGCGTGCAGATTGAAATTGCCTTCTTCGTCTTGCGCTCTCAGCCTCCCGTGACTCGGTCTCCGCCTGTGTTATCTCCTCTCCTTGCGCCTCTAATTCATCAATTCTGCTTTCTAATTCTTCTACTTCAGGAGCGGTAACTCCTGCTGCTGGACTGTCTTCAGGCCGCCCTCGTCTTTGGGCGCTGCGAATGTCAAATAAATCTCTAGTCGCCCCCAAGACCCCCCCTCTTAAACCAGACTCCGCCGCTCGATCTTCAGCCTCCCGCAGCCCTCGTCTTCGGGTGTTGTTAATTTCAAATAAATCTCTAGCCCCCCCGAAAAAACCCTCTCTTAAAACAGAGTGCCCCGCTTGTTCCTGGCGTCTCAAACTCTCTGTCTCTGCTAGCGTTCGAGCAATGCTTTCACGAAATTCATCTGATGCTGCTGTAGAGTTTGCAAACTGCAGCTCTAACACCTGAAGCCGCTCAATAGGCGCATCCAAAGAGCTTTCAAACTCTTCTACAGTAGGTGCAAGCGCTTCAGCGATGTTATCGGAAAAAAGCAATACTGCTGCGGCGGCGGCGGAAATCGCGACAGCTATCCTACCTATCGGACTGGCTGTTAATGCTGCAGACAGACCAGTAACGGCAAGCGTGGCGCGTCCTATCGCTGCAACGAGTGCAGGAGCAAAAGCGGCAAGCAAGGCGGCTCCTGCTACACCTGCAATATTAGCGACTATCTCAAGATTGTCTCCTACGAATAAAATGGTGCTGGCAAGCGCATTAAATCCAGTATTTGCCTCTCCTACCAGTGCAATGGCATTGTTTCGTAATACGGTAAAAGCCGAGCTGATTGTTGGTGAAAGATTGGCAAATACTTGCTCTATTTGAGGAGCTTGCGATAGAATTGCCTGAAAGAACTGCTGTGATGTAATTTGCCCTGCAGCGATAAGTATGCGCAGTCTGGCAACAGACCCGCCCGCCTCATCAATTCCACGAGCAGCCGCTTGTGCGAGGGGTAACGCTCCCTCCAAGAGAGAATTAAACTCTTCCGATCGTACTATGGTGCTTCCTAAAATCTGCCCAAATTGAAGCAATGCGCCTCGTGCGGAGCCTGCCGCTCCACCTTGTATTGCGATAGCCTGCGCCGTTGTTTCTGTAAGTTGGAGTAATTCTCGCTGTGACGCTCCGAGTTCGTCCGAAGCCAATGCACCACGCTGATACACTGTTGCAAGCTGCTCTACTGGCGCTCTTGTTCGGTTAGCTATTGCCAGAATATCACCGGTGGTTACGGTTAGCCCTTCTCCGGCAGCATTAGCTACCGCTATTGAATTCTCAAGGTTTTGATACGAATTTGCCAATCCAAGAATACGCCGGAGAAGCACAGCTCCGCCAAGAGCAAATAAAACATTTCGCAGATTTTGCACACTCAAGATTGATTGCCGTGCGCCGCGGTCAATATTATTTAGCCCACTCGTTGCTTGCCGCGCTGCTCTTTGCGACTGCCTGCCCATCGATGCAAAAGCCTGACTTGACTGATTCAATGCAGAAGCATTTGTTCTAATCGATGTGTTTAACCCACCAAAAGTCGTAGTTAACCGCTCTCCGCCCGAGCGAAAGCGTGCAAATTGGCGATTGGTCACCTCCGCTGCTGTGCGTATCGATCCGATATCACGAACAACACGAGGAGCTGCCTGCTGCACCTGTTGCGAATCAATTCGCAGTCTTATGGGTACTTCTGTTACCATCCTTTCGCCTTACATGCTCCATAAGTATTTCATCCATATGCTGTATATAGTCTACCATAATTTCCAAATCATGGAGAACATTATACATTTGCGCATAGGCTTGCATGTCACGAAGGCTGATAGGCTGCGCACTCATGCCAGATTGTCTGCTTTTGTTTAGGACAATAAAGGCAGACCATATCCAGCCTAAATGCGCAGGGATTTCTGGCTTGTTCTCCAAGGGCTTAACACTAAACCCCTGAGATTGCCTATGGTCAAAAAAAGCTAAATGCTCACCGTAAACTAACTGCCAGGTGAGGACTTTTTTAGCGATTCTTTGTCCTCCGTCCTTTCTGTTTCCAAAAATGCTTGCCTTGCAAGAGAAACTTCAAACACCTCTGCCTTAAAATCAGGATATTCAAGCAACACTCTCTTTGCATTTTCATATGAGTGCGGAAGCGTCTTGCCGTCCTCCTCAATACCATCCCAATCAAGCAATACATATTCAGCTAAAAACCCACACCATATATCCTCTGGCATGTTCTTTTTATAAGCTATCTGTATTTTATCCAACGCATGTTTACTCCGATTGTTTCGTAAGCGTGCGATTTTCAATTGATAGGTATCGAAATCAACCCATACTCCACCTTCTTCTAAACTTGCGTCCGTTTTGTATTGCTTCTTAATATCCATATATTCTCCTAGGCGTCAAATCTGCTGATTTGTATCTGATAATTATAAACAGGATGTCTGCGTGCCACATACTGCATGCGCGCAAAGATATCTGTATTGATACCCTCAATATCAATCGAGCCTGCGCTAAATTGTGTCCTTGGCATATCCACAATTATTTGATTGCCAGAATTATCATTAAAATGCAATGTCAAAGAAGAAGTTTCTGCATTTCTAAAAGCATTATATAGGTCTTTGTTGTCAAAGTAGGTTGTTAACTCTCCACTAACATCGCAGCTTCCTTCGCCAATACTTGTAAGTGCACGGGAGCCTACCGCACCTCTTCCTCTCAGATTGTTATCTACATTCACAGTGAGTGACTCAATGAGGTTTGCAGTGGTAGATAATCCTTGTCGTGTGACTGACATGATATTATTAGAAGAGTTTAGCACCGTGTTTGATGGAGCCTCTGTAGGAGAGGAATCAGCCGTCATGCCACTAAGTGTCCCTTGCTTGCCTAACAGAGAAAGATCACCAGAGACAATCCTGCCCGTGGGAATATTTAAGGCAAGGCGTGACGGTCTAATACCTGTAAACAGACTGTAAGTCGTGATATCCGTAAACATACCCTCAACCCACAAACTAGTGGGTGTGGTACCATTGCGTATAGAGGAGCTGCTGATGGTAACGCTTTCTCCAGCAGGATCCACAGCAGCAGGAGCTGTAGCCGTGGTGATGGTTGTGGCTGTTACAGCCGTTACCTGATAAAAAGTATTGTTAGCGGTATTTCCTGTAAAGCCTGCGACTTTAATCCAATCACCTGTACGAATACCTCCAGCCACTAGATCTGTGCTTGCGGCTTCAAAACCTGACCCCGTCGCGGAGATATCAGTTCCTGTGATATTGACAGATGTCCAGGCTGTGGATAACAACGCTGTCTGCAATAAATCATCAATAGCACCATAGCTTAACTCAAAACCTATATCTCCCTCTGCTCGTTCAGAGACATTCGCTAAATCCTCACGCTGTCTATCAGAGCGGATTTCTGCGCTATCCTGTGTTTCAATAACATTATTCAAAGTAGAGCGTGTAAGACGCAAGACTTTTCCTGATGGGTTACTGGGCAATTCTCCCCAAGTGGTTTCAATTCCATAAATCAAACCAAAGCTATTTGCATTTGCCATAATATGTATCCCTTATGTAGATTGATAGTTCCTGTATTCATCATACTCAAATCGTATTATAATCGCAACACTATACCATTCATCAATATTCCCGCTGCTTACAATATCTGCAGGAAAAAGCCAAAAGTCCGATATTTGATTGTTTTCAAATATCTCAGTAATGGTATCTGCTATCTCTGATGCTGCCTTTGTTCCAGTATCTTTGGGCACATATACAGTGATATTTATCAACCCTTCCCGCCGTACTCTTGCATGAATACCCACAGAAGCAAAGTTGCCTCGTGTGTTTGTTATCTTAAAAGACACCCATGCCTGCGTCGGATTAGGCGTATATGCCACATTTTCCCATGCCACTGGGGTACGGGTGTATCTTTGTGAGAAAAACTGCTGCAATTCTCTGCGCTTTGTTTCTACAATACTCATAACAATGAGCTAACAGCAGAGTCCACAGCACGTTGTATGAACCCTGGCGTAGTTTTTCTGCTCCCTCCTGGATCGTTGAGTCTGCCGATATAGGGCACATTGTTAGAAATATAGATAGACTGACCAGAGCGCACCTGACTTATCACAGCAAATCCCTGCGCGATTGCTGAAGACCCTGACTTATCAAATACCCCTTGATCGATTTCAAAGGTCACAGGCTGGTCAATTGAGGCGATCCAATTACTGCGCGCTCTTCCCGTATCCACAGGAGTATCCAGTACCACCAACCTATCCACCTGAAGCGCAACACGCTTCATTGTATCCGTCACTGCTTCGTCTATCGCTACCTCCACCTCACGAACCGCTCTGTCTATTGACTCGATATCAATTTGGATGTTAATCGTCATCGTCTTAACTGCATCATATAATAAAGCACGACATCAGAAGGCGATAAGGGAGCGATATGCACAATAGACCAGTCTGTACTTTGATTGGTCATCGTTCCTTCTATCTTTGGTTTAGATAACAAACCTGCGGCAACGAGAACCGAAATATCTCCACGATGGACTATTTCCGTGTCTACATCAGACAGGCGGTAGTTCAGCCTAACACCAAAGACATCAATGTCCCTGTTTGCTGTGGATTGCAATGTATTGCTGGCGGGATTGTAAGTACTGACTGTTTCTTTGTATGTCCACTGCGCCCCATACTGCTTGATAAGGCGACTGGCTGTACGCATGAGTGGCTGATAATTAAACATCATGACCTACGAAGCTTTACGGACGATGCATCTAGGGAAGTGCAATACAAACCAGACAGACGACGCAAAAGAAAAGGATAATCAGGAATGTAGCTGCGTGTCTCATCATACTCCACCTCTATCTCGCCTATTCTTTCGCGAATAACACGGCTATCGGATTCAATGGGAGTTAAAAGAGCGCCTGTTAATGCACTTAAAGCTAATACACAGGTGGCATCTTTGACCTTGCTTGGGATAACATCCGTATCGATGCACAAATCCTCCACAGTATCCTCAGCCCAACACCGTGGCCATCCTAATGCCTGTTTGCGATTTCTTTTTCGTCCATGCCACTCATAGCTTGCATCAAGATATTGCGTCGCTCTACGCAATGCCACTTCTTTCTGATAATCGTCGGCATTCCAGGCGGCAGAGGCATATAGTTGATGGTAGGTGTTTGCCTCTACAAGACTAACATAGCTTTGCGCTGTAGCTAGTCCCGTACCATCTTCTACGATTAAAGTCATTCATCTTTTGCCCCTAGGGTTTTAAGCACTTCTTCTCGTCGTTGAGCAGGCGTCAAGACATCGAAATTAGGAATGCTCAGCTTTTTTTGCTCATAAAAATCTGAAAGCTGTTTATCGCTCATCGAGCCAATCAATGCAGAGGCTTCTTCGCCTTTCGCTTTCTTTCTTCGGTTCTTGTATTGCGAAAGGTTGTAATCACTGAGACCTTGTAGAACTGCAGGCACATGTTCAGCACCAATATAATTCCCTGTTTGCAAATACTCTTTTGCATCCACAGGATAAACACCTATGGGCTTTGTATCTTTGTCCCATTCTTCAACGGGTTTAACATACACATATTGCTCATCATATCCAGTCATCTAGCACTCCTTTAATGCATCAAAGAAACATAGGCTACATAATTTATACCTGTAGCTATAGTGCCAGAGACGTCATTATACAAGCGCATATATTGATATACGACATCATTTACTTTGTTTCTAAAGGGCACCACATAACGACCCGTTGTACTTGCGGCTGATCGTATGTTGGCAGACGCTGCCCCTAGCGACAGGATGGGCCCGCTAAAAATCCCAGATGCAAACGAGCTTGAATTGGAAAACTGCGCAATAATATTGTATTGCTCATTTGCTGAAGCGACCTCAATAGCCGAGACATCAATAACAATATGCGCATCCGTCCTGGCATCCCCCAAATCAAGTATCCTGTTGGCACTGCCTACTTGCGCTGCACCGTCTACGGCAATAAGACCCGCACTCTTTAGTTGCAGCGTGGCGTCAGGAAGAAAGGTGGATACATCATCCAGCAATTCAAAGTTAGTAATATGTGTATTCATAATCGTATCTCCTTAAGCTGTGACTGCAAGTTTTCCAACATGGCGTATACGCGCCATAGAGTTTGAAGGCACCTTTAATCCGATATACATCTCTGTACGGATTTTTCTCTCAGGTGACTGCTGGTCTTCTCCAAGCACCACAGAACGAATACCTGCCTCTCCCGAGGGCATTCCCTGTAGCGTGCAAACTCCACTTGGCGTGCCATTCTGACGCACGACATATATGGAGGTAGCGGTTGCACTACCCGATACCGCAGCTTCATTAAACTGCAGAATATCCGCACCGCCTGCATCCTTTTCAGGATCTACGATACGCAAGGAGCGATACATAGGTATATCCACACCAAAATCATTCTTCATGAAGCTTATCGTTCCTGATATACCAACAGCTTCTGCAGCGTCTGTAATAAGATCCCACATCTCGCCACTCATATATAGATGGGTAGCGCCTGGAACAGAACGAATGGCTTCTTTAAGCGTTTTAAGACTCAAAGCCGCACCGCCAGCAGTGTTCCCCGCAGAGAATATTTGCGTGTTATTGGCTCTGGCTTGAAAACCTGAAAACTCTTCAGGCGTAGATTTGTTATCGCCCTTAAAGATTGTCTTTCCTATATCAAGCCCTATAGATTGTATTTGTGCCTCAAGTTCCTGCTCCATGATCATCTGACCATCCATCTGACTTAAGATCATTGTGTCTATGGGTAACTCAATCCCGAAAGGATGAATTTCTTCAGTCACTTTTTCACGCTGACTTTTGGACTCTGCGTACTTTCCGCCAATAGAACGGAACCTACCCCGAGGTAATTCAGTCTGCTGTTTGTACTGAAACTCGATTCCCATTAATGGCATTGATGGCATTTCCATCATCACCATTGAAGACTCCTCTACAAGCCTTACAAGTTCAAGGCTTTCCATTGTAGCGCCAGCATACTTTGCTGCCTCCGTTAAGGTCATCCCCATAATAATTCTCCCATGCGGTTTATTTTATCGTTATTTTTATCTTTGCATATTCCAAAAAAATAATCAAAATTATTTTCCAAAAAAGCCCATATCCAATATTTTCCCTGCTGCGGTTAAAACCCCCATGATAAGCGCAATAATTACGGCAAGTCCAATCTTATCACACCATCCACGCATACGGGTTGTCCATGGTAGGTTTTTAATTAGCTGCTTGCTGTTCTCATGCGTAAGCCCACGCTTGAGAAGTTCCTGCTCTACCTTTTCATTGATGAGCTTTTCTATATCTTGTTTGGTTGTGGTCACTGGCTTGCTTTTACAGGTTATCTTATTAAACGCACGATGATACCAGTGGCTTGTATATCGCTATCAAAAGTCCAACTTCCATTAGCTTGTTTAACCAGAGTACCTGCCCCACCAATCCTTATAACATGCCCAGTAGGCTGTGTTTGTATGTCCATTGCCCAGATATCACAATGAAAATGCCTGTGGAAAAACTGCGTTCCTCGTATATTCCCTGTCATATATACGAAATTAAAATCGGTATAGGTCGAGGGAAGGGTGAAGGTTTTGTTTGTTATTGGCACACTCTCTATCACCGTAGCCCATTTAACGCTTTTGCTACCACTGAATCCTGAAGCAAGCGCCTGCATAAAGAACTTGCCCCAGAAATTTGTGATGTTTCGTGATAATGTTATAAACTCTGTAGGCGATCGCAATCTAGACTCTGAGCCTATAAGCATCTTCTGTACAGCCAGTTGACTGTCTCCAAACTCTATGCGGGCAGTCCCTCCTTGAAGCTCGTTGAAGCGTCTGTTCAGTATTACCCAATCATGCTGCGTTCCATTCTCTGCAACTCGGGCTCTCATGAAGGGATTGGTTGCTGAGGTTTGTCCTGATTCCGGCGCAAGCTCAATTGTTAGGGGATTCTCTACGCCTTGCTTGAAAGTGTCGTATTCCGATGGCTCGAAGATTCCATTGCTGTCATAGCCGCTACCAAAGTTCACAGCTTCACTCGCAAAGGTCGCGGGTATACGGCGGGTTTCATTGTGAGCTCTATAGGCATACCATACTAGGTGGTAGCCACTTACTGTATAAGTGTACTGCAGGCTGATTAGCGGGTTTCCTTCAGAGTCTACATCAAAGAAGTAGGTTATTGTGTAAGCCTGATGCCCATCGTAATCGTATGCTAGTGTGCCTCCTGATGTACGCTCCGTGGGAAATGTAGCAGGCAGCGTGATTGTCTTTGAATCTGATGCTGTGAAATTATCATTATCCCACAGGTTTGATGTTATATGGATGGTTGACCCTGCAGGGATGTCACCCACTTCGAAATCTACATTCTCAGTCTCCATGGTTGCAGGGGCGCCTTGAGGATATACGCTAGCGGCAGGCACTGCCTCTCCATTTACTGTGGTGAAACCTGCGCCTACTTCAGGTGTAAGATAATCTCTGACCTGTACGGTAACAGATGTTCCAGTACCCTCTCTTTTTACTTTGAAGACCAACCCCACGCCTCTTTCCAATTCCAATAGCGGCTGACCTGATGAGGCGCCCACTTTAACGACATTTCTATCTCCTGAGAGTCCCTCTAGAATCCTGTAGTCCATCTGCATCAAGAGGTTTTTGGCACCCAGTGCTGTACCAGTGAATGTTACAGAGGAGTTTCTAAGGTACGACAGAGGCGCGCCAGTAGTGTTGAGTGGATCGCTCTCAGCATAATAGAAAGCGTGTATCCTAGTGTAGGCTACACTGATTCCTAATACATCAGAAAAGAAGTTTCTTGTGGTTACGCCAGTCCGTCTATTCTCTGTTTGGAATGCCGCAGCAATACGGGTAATCCCATCAACTGTTGTGGCGTTCCATCCTGGGCTCGTTGCTTCATTGTAAGCGGATAGCGCACTATGAAATTGCTCCACGACAGGTGATCGGGTTTCAGTACTTTCGCTGCCTATACGTGTTTTCAAGTCAGTGTTTAGCTCGTTATAGCTTATTGCTCCGTCTGCAATTTTGGGATTGGTCACAGCTCCGTCCATAATTTTAGGAGTAGTAACCGCATTACTCGCCAGCTTGGCTGCGGTAATAGAGCCATCCGCAATCGTAGCAGCTACCGGTGGTGTGCGAACCAATCGATCCGACTCACGGAAAAACACCGTGCCATCTGTAAAGGTTATCTGTATAGGCACTGATCCATTCGAAGTAGCTGCCGCCGTAAGAGCGGCGATAATAGTAGCGATCTGTGTGCTAAACCTACCGTTAGCCCCTGATGCAAACTCCATAGAGGCAATGGTTTCCCGCGTTTGTGCGTTGGTCGTAGGAGAGGTTAGCGTCGTTGCTCCTATTTGAATACTTGCAACCGCCTTGGTCGAACCCCAAAGCATATTCATGGCGTTAACCGAGGCAATAAACGTTAGAAAGAACGCTGAAGACGTACCAGAGATAGTGCCGCCTATAGCATTATTACCGAACGCTGCCCCATATCTTGCGGTGTTGCCTACAAAGTACCCACCAGCATATGAACCTGCTGCTACCGTCGCAATATTTGATACACTTCCACCATCCGCACCCTTTTTTATCAACAAAAATCGATCGTCTGAGGTTGTTGTTGCTAAGGCAATCGTTGAATCCAACAGCATTCTATCTCTAACCGGACGAAACGGAAATTTCACATCCGATGTGCCGCTTGACCCTGCAAGAAAATCAGTGATCTCCGGATTGTTATCGGTGGTTAAGGTGTTTAAGCTAGCACTGCCTCCACCCCCACCAGCGGGACCTATAGGACCTTGTGGGCCTGTATCACCTTTTGGACCTTGCGGACCTGTATCACCCCTCGGACCTCGCGCACCATCTGTACCATTTGTCCCGGGTGCACCATCATCTCCTGCGGGACCGGCAGGACCTCTAGCGCCGTCATCCCCATCTTGTCCCGCAGGACCTGCAGGGCCTATTGCGCCATTTCTCCCATCAACACCTCGAGGGCCTTCTCCTCCTTGTGCACCAGCAGGTCCTGCGGGACCTCTCGCACCAGCAGTACCATCTGTTCCAGCAGGTCCTGCGGGACCTCTCGCACCAGCAGTACCATCTGTTCCAGCAGGTCCTGTTGGTCCCGCAGGGCCTACAGGACCTTGAACTCCTGCGGGACCTGCTGGACCTGTCGCCCCAGGGGCACCTCCACCCGTTTCAATCTCCACATAATCAATTCCCGTACTTCCCACTCTGGTATACTTGCCTTGATTACCGTCAAGCGTAATCGTCCTTGACTGCATATTGGTTGTAAGGTTGTTATAGCTCACCGCTCCGGCGGCTAGTTCAGTACCTGTGACATCTGCGGGAGCAAGACGATTGGTTTGAAACGCAGCAGTTGCCGTAAGAGTTCTGTCTGTATAGACCACCACCAGCGTTTCCCATTCCACATCATTTGCAGTGAGAGTGGGTTGCGTACCAATGAGCCATGCAGGCGTTCCAGTATGCACTAGGACATTAGAAGCATTCACTGAGAACCCTCCTGTCCCAGGCTGCGCACCATTGGTAGCTTGATATGCTTTGGTTATGTAGCGAATGGTTTTAGCACCATTGATTCGATTGCGTAGCGCTGTGGCAAGCTTGATATCTGTTATGCTTCCATCGGGAGGAATGGTGGCGTCCTCAAATGCAGGAGTAGTAATGACGCTTTTATCTACCCGCACAGAAACAATTGCCCGATATATCGACTCTCCTTGATTAGGTGCCAGAGCACCAGACGACACCCATCCTTGGACTAGTGGGGCAAAACTGTTTGCTGATGAAAAAGTGGGTGGTGGTACTGTAGGGAAGGTGCCAGATGTGGCGACTCTACGGAACACCGTCATTGATTTAATAGGCGATCTTGGTGCAGGGACAGGCGCAGACCATGTACCTACCTGCTCACCTCCTCTGACCCTTGCAAAAGACTGATACAAATCACCCGTTGTTGTGGGAACCACAGTATCCCATCCTGATGGAGGGGTTATCACATCTCCATTAGCAAAAGCCCCACCTGTGGGAGCAATGGTTACTGGCAATATAGACCTGCGATAGATAAATATGGTAGATATGCCATGCGCACCGTCTTCCCCTCCGCTTGATGCTTGCAGTAGTGTCGCAATGCTTTCAATTGCCTGTTGAACCGTCGCCCCGGTAATGCCGCCAACAGCGCTTAACTCCACACTAGATGCGTCTACAACTGCCTGTCCCGTAATAGCGGGTATAAGTTTTCCAAAAATTGGTATAGGCATAATTACCCCACGCTAACCATGGTATTTTGTACAGTACTGGCACCATCAGATGATATATTTCCGCTCGTAAACGCATCAAACGCCTGCCCTGATATAGTTACAGCATTTGCCGCTCTTGTAAACGCTGCAATCTGATTAATACCGCCTATCGTGATATGACTCAGCGCAGGACGACTTGCCGACGAAAGAATAATCACCCGATTACCCGCAGCGCCAGTGAGCGGTAAGCGAAAATTAGCCTCATCATTCGCAATCAGGGCTCTTGTGGTATCCTGCGGCATATACGAAGACAATGCGGCACCTGGTGCGATATATCCAAAATAAACGAACTCCCTTGGATGCCTAACTTGAACTGTAAAGCTGCGCGAGAACGTAGCCCCTGCTCGGGATGTGCCTCTTAATGTAAACGTCACACTCTGCCCTGCCTGGACAACAGTTGTAGCAAGCGTGAGTGTTATAGATAGATTTCCAGCAGAGATTGACCTATTTAACACCGTACCATCCTGCTCAAGGGTTAACCCGCCAGATACCTCATCAGAATTGGATACCGTGTATAAAAACTGTCTATTTCCTGTAAGTGTGACAGGAGAGCTGTTTTGGCTAGAGATTCCCTGTATGCTAAATGCGGTTATGGCAGGCGCAGTAGAAGGGGTTCCGCCGCTACTTGTGGTGGTGAGTCCTACCGGCGCTGTCCACGATCCTATGGGTGTAGCGTCCCTGACAAGAATACTACTTTCCCACAAACGGTTATCACCTGACCCTCCTGTTTGCGTCCATCCAGACGGATAGCTTGTAGCTAGCCCATTGGCAAAAACACCCCCTGTTGGCGTGCTTGGTTCTGCAGCAGAGCGTATACGAGCAAATACACGACTTACTCCGTTCTGCCCAGCATTGCCCATATCACCCATGTCTCCTTTAGGGCCCACACTACCTTGAGGGCCTTGAGGTCCCGTCATCCCTTGCTCCCCTTGAGCACCATCCTGACCATTATTTCCATCGGTGCCATTTCTCCCATCAACCCCTCTTGTCCCTGTGGCACCATCCTGACCTGCAGGCCCCGTACCACCCATTGCTCCAGGTGCTCCTGTCGCCCCAGCAGCACCTGTCGCTCCTGTTTGTCCTGTTTGTCCTGTTATTCTTATCGGAGTTGACCACTCAGCCGGACTGGTCACTATTTGATTACCCCTAACCGCTACAATACTCTCCCACACAGGAGCGGTACCTATCCCTCCTGTTAAGCCCCAGCCTGCGGGGAAGGTCGTAACTAAACCACCGCTAAACGCACCCCCTGTGGGTGTATCAGGCGCATTGACGCTTCTGCGCCGTATCTGAACAATACTCACTCCATCATTGCCATCAAGTCCATCGGTTCCACCACCTCCACCGCTACCTCCTCCTACAGATGTGCGTATAGGGAGTGACCATGTTCCTTGCTGCGCGCTACCTCTGGCATAGCCCTGACTGAAATACACAGGATCGGAAGAGGCTATTGGTGCCGTAGACCATCCGGTTGGTGGTGTCGTAAGCACACCGTTCGTAAATACTCCCCCTGTCGGAGTGTCATTTGACAAAGGCGCAGACATAAATATGCGGTAGATGCGCGCATACGACAATCCATCTACACCGGAGCGTTGTGTTCCTGGTGTAGCAACATTGACATTCACCTGGGTGGTGCTTGTGGTGACTGTGGTCATGAAACAATTGCCCTGAATACTTTCAATGTGCCCCGTAGATATACATCTTTGCGGGCTGTGTTTGTTAAGCGAAATCCGTAATTATAGGTATCTGCAATGATGCTCTCTGTTTGAGTAGGGGTGAGGCTAAAGTTAATTCTACCCTCACCTGGCGTAATGACCATACCATTATTCGTAGTGCTTATATCTGAAATCAATGTATTGTCTATCCGGTTGCGTATCTGCATCTGCGCCTGACATCCAGTTAAGTCTATCACATCCCCAGCGTCATTGGTAAACAGCAATTGCTCATCAAAGGTTGCCCCTTGATACATCACAAAAGCATCAAATTGCGCAGGTACGACAGTCATTAGGTGTTAGGATCCATTGCTTGTTTGACAAGACTGCGAATGGCTCCGCCTTGAGGTTGATTTGCATTAAATCCATTAAATCCACTGCCCAATGCACCGCCGCCTGTGTTAATTGCCACATAAGCAGAACCGCCGCTAGTCTCTGTCCAGTCTTTGACGAAATCTTTAATGGGCTTGCCACCAATTTTATACTCTCCGTCTGACTCATCCATAACAATATCGTTTTGGGTTTTAATGAGCGCCAACGCACCCTCTCTCAAAGAAGGGTTGATATTCGCTGTATTAAACGCGGAATCGATATCACGAGACACTGCAAGATTGCGCTCTCTTTCTACCATCTGCTGCAATACTTCGTTGTTCTTCTCTAGCTTTTCATTCATGAGCTTAAGCTGCTTGTCTTTCAGTGAAAGCTGCTTTGCTGCCTCACTGTCACCCTCAATTGTTTTAGCGTTTAGCTCTTCTTCAAAGGAGCTGATTTTTTTAGTAAAGTCAGTATTCTGCTTTGAAAGGGATTTATTTTCTTTTGTCAGGCTTTTCATGTCTTCCTGTAATTGCGTTGTGTTTTGGAAATGCTTTGTTACTTGGGCAAACACCTCTTTTCCCTGCTCTGTTTCGCCTAATGCGTCTTTTAGTTTATCAAAATCCATGTCTACTCTCCATATCTCTGTCTTAATTCGGTTAATGTTAAAGGATTCCCTGATTGATTCAACAACTGTGTTAGGGTGATTTTTCCCTCTCTCCACAGATCAGCCCTTCCCTTACCTAGCACCTCATCCTCAAAGGCTTTTCCTCGCTGCCTCAAATACTGATTAAATGTCACTGTAGCAGAAACCGAACCCGTTTGAGAAGACCTAGTTGCATCATCTGGCAATGCAACGCCATTTAATTCTGGCACAAGGGTACTGCGACAATTCCAATGCAACGGAGGGGTCTTAAACGGAATGCTATGACCAATAGGTTTTTTCTCCGATGCCTTCCATCGCTTACCATCTCTGGCAACGCATATCAAGCTTGTTCTGCTGTCCAATGTGCTGACATGCTGATAGGCACTCACCAAATCAGATACCTCCTCAAACACAGCTAATCGCGCTTCATTGGCGGATGCCTGTACTGAAGTTCGCACCAAAGCCTCTGCATTCCGGCGTGTGGCGTGCATAATGCCATCGGTGTAATTGAATTCCTTGGTGCCTCGCACCCTTCGTACAATCTCGCTATTGGGCTGCCCTAACAGCACCCCATCACGAACCACATCCTTGAACGCATTCTGCAGCGTCGTGTTTTGCCTTGCCCACCAATCAGAAGACGGTGCGCCCCGAATGAGCGTTTCAGCCACCAGAGACTGCAATCTTTGAGGCGGTATAACAGGACTATCCGATAAAAGAACACCTGTAACTCTATGAGCTTGCACAGTAAGTGATGGCTGGCTGGCTCGTGAGCGTATAAATTCACGCACCTTTTCAATCGCACCTTCTCCTATGGATTGTCCGATGATGGTGTTTTTTAATACCCTGCGAATACGATTGGCGGAGATTTCTGATAAATCCACAAGCTCTGCCTGCACTCTCGTGTTTATTCGCTGATAAGTCTCCTGGATAAGCTGGTCAGCCTGCGCCAATGTTATGCTGGCGTCAATCTCCCTGTCAAAGATAAATCCTGTCAGAGACCGTTCAAGTGTGCGTAATTCCTGCGCTACAACCCTGTATACAGAGGGCACCACTCGCAAAGCCAGTAGCTGCTGATAGATGACATCCTCAAAAATGCGATCGTTTTCATCCACCATCCCGTAATGCCATCATTCCACTAACTTCTTCTTGAACCTCTTCCACAGTTTTCTCAGCGTCTATCACCTCACCCCTTTGCAACACAGCCACAAAATCGCTTAAGGGTAATACACCTGTCGTATATGACTGCAGAAGAGCCACTAGCAATCTCGGATCTATCGGCGTGGGTATGAAGTCCCTGTTTAGCTGATACATGATATCCGTATCATCGACATTCATCCATTGCGCAATATATTGCAACACCCGCTCCATTCCAAGACTAACGCTTTGTGCAATATGCGCTAGCACCGAATGCTCACCTTCCCGCTTAATCAAATGCACACCTTCTGTTTCCACAGCCCGCTTATCCTCCATCAGCATTCGTGCTCCAAGCGTTGCCATCTGTTTCTCCTTTTCTTCTAACCGCCTCTCCAAAGCCTCAAGCCCTTGCCCTGTAAACTCAAGAAACTTGGCGTCTGCTTCTGGATCCGCAAGCATCCATGCGGTGGTAGACCCTATTTTTAAATCACCAATATCGTCTTTACTGACTCCGATAACCACAGGAGTGGGTAGTGCAGTGAAGTGGCACCCATGCTCTAAGTCAGCCGATGTTTTGTAATGCGAAATATTGGCATTGACCAGGTCAAGCAATGGTGGCTTCTGGACATCAAACCCCATATAAAAGCTGTTGATGATAACAAAAGGAATATAATCCATGCGCATTCCTGCGTTCATGGGAGTAAACTCATCCATCAGTTGCATCGGCCCGCAATCCTCACAGAACAACCTCTGCCTATAGACTCCCTCATGAATATCCAGCACCCTATACCATGTTTTATAGATGTCCGAACCCCGATTATACTGGCTTTGTGCCCGATTATACTGGCTTTGAAAATAAGACTCATTGAACATATTGCTGTTATTCTCGTATCGACGCTCACACAGCACCACATGCTTGAGCACGGGTCGCCCCTGCTGATATTCTACATCCCAGCTAATGATATCTTCTGCCTGGTAACAGCAGACATACGGCATATTAGGCATCGTGCCATCGCCTGACTCCCGGTAATCCACAAGACATCCTGCCCGTCCTGTCGTGATGACCTCTTCTGCTACCTTACTGGCGAATGTATTGATGGAATTGCCATACATATCAAACATTTCCGTTACAGGCATGAGCATATCAGGCACCATCATCTGCGGCTTCTTCCTAAATAGGAGACCGCACATGGCGTTGACTGTTCGTTGCGTGGCGTTGTAAAACAGAGAGCGCTCAACATATGCCCAATAATCTCGTGAGCTCTGCCCAGAAAGCCGTGGCAAGTATGTCTCTGCTCTGCAGTGTATCATCTCTTGGCCTTCTACGACATCTCTGCACTTCTCCCACATGCAATAATACTCGCAGTATTGGGGGTGTTGCCAGTCACCAAAAACAGAGGAACGCCTACTTCTTGAGCGCCTGTAATAGTCGTTGTATCCGTATTCGCCCATATCAATACCCCGTTATTTGAACACGCCCTGATTCGGGCTGATAAATAGCAAAATGCATTCGGACAATATTACCTAGAGCATCAGGGAGATGATCCATCCCCAATGATTTATCTGGCAAGCTGGTATTGTTCTTGTATACCAAGCCTTCCATGGACTCGATAGTATGCGCACATCGTGGATGCACATAAAACCGCGCCTCTCCCTTTGCATTGCTGCACAAAGCATTGATTTGGTTGACTTTGTCCTTCTGGGATTGCGGCGCTCTGGCTTGCTTGAGCTTAAACCCATGGTCTTTAATGATGGAAATATCCGTTGTGCCAATCGGAGCACTGGACTTACGAGCAATACCCGTGGGATCGGGATAGACAATAACTTGCCTGTCCGCAAATCGGTTCTTTAATTCAATGCACATTTCATCAGTATTGCTATCTGGTATTAATATTTCATCCCATTGATAAAAACAGTTTTCTCTCTTCTGTCCTATCACGGCTGTCATGGGATTAACATTGAAATCCATACCAACCATGACATCTCCACCCTCATCACTAACAGCTTCACATACATTGCGCTTACGGTCAAATGCATAATACACCCTATTGCCAAAAGACTCAAACGATGCAAGCATCTCTTGAGCAAACATTTTGGGATGCATGGTTTTACGGCATTCCTCAATCTCTGCCTCTGGCACCAACCCACCTTCAAGTGTGGTGTGGGTAAATGTAGACCATTCAGGCAGTGTCACCGCTCTGGAATACAGCCTATAGAACCAGTCATAGCCCCCAGGCGTCCCCATAAACAGAGCAAACCCCAAATTATTGGTAAGTCCTGGTCTGGTAACCTCCCACACCTCTGGCTTCATGTCCTTAACCTCATCAAAAATGATGCATTTCTGCCCTGGACCACCACGCAACCTATCAGGATCCAGCGCACTTTTTACAAATAACTCCGAATTCCATCCATTAAGGCGAAGGTACATTTCACTTTCCGACTTATCTGAAAAAGCCTCTTCGCCAAAGTGCCGCATCAAAGGTCTCCACACATTGTCCTTTCCTGTTTGATAAGTAGGTGCGACATACCAGACCAGTGCACCAGGATACCGCAACATGTCGTATAACAGGGTACACACACCCGTAGTGCTCTTACCCACACGACGAGCTGCACACCATACCCGATATCGGGACTCATCTAAGAAAACCTCGCTCTGAGGAGCGGTAAGACTAGCTATCATTGTCCTCAGACAACGCCATATCCAGCCATTCGCTTTTTGAGGGGATATAAGGCAACGGCACATGAATATCCGTTCTGGTATGCAACGCCACAGGTTGCCGTTTATGCACATAAGACATGCACTTATGTGCCGCATCTATTCGAAGCTCCGCTTTATGCTTTTTGTTGTTCATGACAGACAAAAGGTAATCTAAGGGTGTTTGCCAACCCTTAGCCTTGATTTGCTCTTCCAAGCATAACCTTTGTCTGTCAGCTTTAGCACCAGTGGCGCCCTTAATTCTCGCCATAAATTATTCCATTTTCCTTAAAGAGATTATTCAGCCCTGTAAAACTGATATATGCATAATCGCACAGAACCTTAAGCCCTTCAATTTCAATATCAATATTCAGATGTTTCTGGTGACGGGAAACGCGCCCACTCTGATGATAATTCAGAATATCTATGACGCTTTCAAGCACCACAGCACGCCATAGTTTGATGCAGTTCATGGTATCCTCCTTGGCGCAGTCAACATCCTCCATTGCACGCATAACGCCGTCATATAGGGCTTTATCATTGTAGATTTGAGTTGGTAGTCTTTTTTGAGTGTAAGTTTGAATTTCCATAATTAAATATCCTCTTTTTAGGTTGGTTTTTAAGGGACTATTTTAATAGATGTGCATTGGTGTAAACCCATTTTCCATCTATTTTGGCATATCCAACGGAATGGCCAATCTTTTTTCGGGCTAATGCCAGATTCTGTTTTCTGAAACCCGATTCATCTGCAAGTTCTTGCACTGTAAGAGTCGTTCCCTGTTGTTGAAATTTCTGCTTGAGAAAATCCACAGCAGCATCAAGGTATTTCCCATGCTGGATATACCTGCCTGCATGCTTTAGCACATCCTGCATAGCATCTAGTTTTTCTTCTAAAACTTCAACTCTGGAATCCAGTGAACTTTTCATTTTTCTTCTCCATTTACATTTTATTCATTTTCCAATGTCATTCATATTACATCTATATCATAATTCATTGGATGCCAAAAGTCAAATCTTTTTTTAAAAACCTCTTCCCAGGGACAAAAGGCCATGATGACCTCCTACGCAAAACAGCCATTTATAGAGAGGAGGTCATCATTTTTTCCCTTGAACCCCTACCCTTGAACAAATAAGCATTCTCTAGGGGCTCATAGAGTTCAACCACCCCAAAGGTTCACATTCATGACCTCCTGAACTTCTGACAGGTGTTGAACCCCTCATATTATGAAATAGAAGACTTGCAAAGGGGGCAAAAGTATGCTATACTATTAGTAACTTCCCTTAAACATTTAAAGAAAGAGGCTGTTATGACTATTAAGAATACGATGAAACATTCACTGACAATGGGTTTGACTATTGGATTGTTATTTTGCTATGCCGGTTTGGTATTAGGTTCGCATGAGCAAACAAGAGCGCTTGCGCTTGTAGAGCATATAGTAGGCTGTGACGAAGGTTTCGAAGAAACCTTGTTTGGCGATTAGGCGCTTGCGAAACCAACCTGACGATGCTAATATAGCAAATGTCGTCAGGTTGGTTGGACCTGCGGTGTGATGCTCTGAGGAGATGAGTTTTTTCATAGTTTCTCATCTCCTCCTTTTTTTAAAAATCCATCCAGGAGTGGTAAGCTGGATCATCCCGATGCTTACATTGGTCGTTTCTGTCTATGCGACTAGAAAGAAACTCATACCCATTTTCAGAAAGACGAAAAAGATACCCGTGATAGCTGGTATCCATATATTCTATAACCGCGCATAGCATCAGCTCATGATGCATGGCTAAAACGGTTTTGTCGTAAAACGAAACTTCTAGTAATTCCCCATTCTCATACGCATAGAGATATCGTTCAAACAGCTCTAATGATGCGTCTGATAGTTCCTTCCTGGCAGATAGGATACTACGAAGAGACGCACTAGACGCATCAAAAAGAGCGGGATTAAAGCAAGTGGATTCCGTTACCTGTACCATACATTTCCTTTGGCAGTTACCCTGCATTTAAGGTTGAGTTTTACAGATGCACGCTTCATGGTGGATTCACTGATGTCAGCATCTTCACAGAGTTCCTTGATGTGTTTAATACACACCTCATTACTGCGTTTTAGCTCGTCCCTGATTAAGGTCTCTGCCTGTGATTTCTTGGTCTCTCTTTTGCCTGCATGCTTATTGGCGTCAAGGTCAGCAACGCCTAAGTCGCAAGTGCCTATCCAGTTAAAAGTATTCCGCTTCTCGGGATGTAATTCATACACCATCGAATCCCCCTTTGGAGCGAGATTGCTCTTTATATGCACGAGAACGCGTTGGTTCCTCTCCTCGGGGTGAGCGCCCACATAAATGACGGATCGTGCAGCACCGGAGATATCAATGCTTCCTGAGCCACGATATAACGCTACCTCGTTCCTGCTCTTGGTAATATGACGGATTATCACCACCGCCACCTTGTTTTCACCTGCGACAACAGCCAGTTTCATCAACACGGCACGCATATCATTCGCCTTGTTCATATCCTTCATGGGGTCGATATACGCACTGAAAGGGTCAATGATCACCATTTCTGGCCTGTGGGTCTGAATATGTTCACGCATCATTTTAATTCCATCCTCATCAATCATAAACTGACTTCCATAAGGCTTGATAAACACATGCTTCCGGTTAACCCCCATAGCTATCAACCGTGGTACAATGGTGTCCTCCATGCCATCTTCTGCATTAAACAAACACACCCTACCTTGAATGGTATCATCGGATTCAGGAAACTCTACACCATTGGCAATGTGATAACAGAGTTTGCCAGTTAAAAAAGACTTGCCCAAATCAGGATCGCCTTCAATAAATGTCACCTTGCCTCGGGCAATATACGGGTACCATATCCACGTAACATCCTCGGGTATCACATCGGCGGCACACACTAAATCGGGTGTGGAAGTTGGTTTTTTCAGTGATGCACATTTTCGAATTTCTTTGCGTAATTGCTCATCACGCCCTGCAAACTTATTCCATTTGCATTGTTTGAGTAGTGTAAAAATATCCTCATCTGGCACTGAAGCTTCATAGAGGGCATTATTGAGTTTCCAGATAACCTGACTTCTAGAGCCCTTCTTTACCTCTTCTGTGGTAGTGAGAAGCTTCCATATCGAAGCCGAAAGGACAGGTTTGTATTTTTTTAGCAAGTCCTGATAAGAGGACTGAAAATCACTATACTGATACGCGCCTGTGACATTGTGCGTGATTTTTACCTCAGGCAAATCAGAGTATTTGTGATTAAGCGAGCCAGGCAGCCTGAGAAAATGCGCCAAATTCCATGCACAATCCGCACCTATAGACTGATTAAGCTGTTTGTTCAGCGCTACTAGTGTATCGGGAGAGGTGGGGTTTTCCAGCCTCCACAATGCCCCGTACCGTCCTGGCGAGGTAGACCAGGCAATATGCGGCTCTGGTATGCATTCATCAGGGCGTACCTTATCGAGATCAGCCCACAGAACACTCCCTTGGGTAGCGTTTCGCCCTATGGGATACCCACGCCTAAAAGGATGTGGGCAAAAATGCAGCTCATAGGTTTGCCTGTCATATTTGGCAAAAAAAGCCTCAAGGTCACTATAGCGAAAGGGCCACTGAAACGAGTGATTCCGGTACTTATCACCCTTTGTCATAAGAAAAAAGAACAACCCTTGAACTGCCTGTGGTCGCCATATTGACCATAAAAAATCTTCTGCTTTCATAAAACTCCTATTGACTATCTCATCATATTATGATATACATCATAAATCATCACTACAAAGGACGCAAGATATGTATGGTTTTTATTTGATATATTGTGCCACCCCACAACAAACCCTCATTCAGACTAATTTGGTGTATATGAGCATCACCAAGACTATAAGCAGAACAGAATTTACATCCATCACCGATGACTTGCGTGATGCTTGTTTGACACACCCAGTGCTAGTAAGAAATGCTGAGTCGGATTTTGAGGTGGACTTGTATAAAAAATACAACATCGTATGCCCCAATGTCTTTGACTACAATTTACTATGTAGCATGAAAATTCCGTGCATGTTTCGACTACGCCTTATTTTTAAAGATAAAGATATCCTTCAAGCGTATGACAGACTGCACCGTTTTCCAAAGATTGCCCAGTGCGACAATATATCCCTCAATCAATACAACGATAAAAAAACAAGGAGCATCTATGAAATACCTAACAGAAGCACATGAAAAAGACTTTTTCACAGTTAGATACCACGCACCAGACCTTAATATCTGCCGAAGGGGTGAGTGCATAACGCATGCCTCTAACGATCAATCCGGACTGAAAAAGCTTTTCAAGGACAGCGTGTCATTTATTCATAATATGGGAGGAGATTTTGAAGTAGCATACTTCTGGAAGCACAATGTAATTTTTACACATATGTATGACATAGAGATTTTAGCTTATCTCGATCCCAGGATGAACAACCGTATATCAATGGAACATGCTTTTATTGATGATGCAAAAGTCTTCCAGCTCTATAGGCATGTGTATAGCATTGGAAAAATCATGTATGCAGATATAAAATGGACTGGTGTGCATGTTGATGAAAAGCAGTTTGAATTAAAGAAAGCGCATTGCAAAAAAAGAACACAAAGCCCTTATTACACCCGCCTGATGAGCACATTTTTTGACAAGGCGAAAATCACGAAATCACGCATACATTCGGATTATCCGTTACCTGGCTCTAAAACAGGACGTGTATACTCAAAGAATTTCAATATACAAAACCTGGTTAAAGACCCTCAGATACAATCAATTTTTGCTCCACCAGAAGGTAAGCAGTGCATCTATGCTGACTACAAAAACATGGAACTGCGGGTTGCCGCCATCTTAAGCAAAGACGAAGCGCTGCTTACGCGAATCTTCGCAAGGGATGAGATTTATCAGTATTTTGCTGATGACATCAATCGAATACTTGAGAGCAATGCGGTATGCCGTGACTGTGCCAAGGAGATGTTTTTTCGATTTTTGTACAATTCTTCCGCAAAAGCATTACATACCTCTCTCAAGGAAATTCACAAAAAAACCACTCCCGCTGATGTTTCTAAAATATCTCGCCATATATATACACGATTTTCTGACTTAAGACACTGGGCGCAGGGCATTACAAACGAAGGACTCAATACCGGCTCTATTGTTACGCCTTTTGGAAGAGTCATTGCGATCGAGAAATACACACAGCCAGTGAACTACACAGTGCAATCCGTGGCTTCAGACATTTTTCACTCCGCCGCATGCAACATCTATAGCAACCCTGCATTCAAAGGTAAAATCACCATGACAAAACACGATGCACTTGTAGTTGAGTGCAGTAATGAAGATGCAGAAAAATGCGAAGACATTATCACCTACCACATGAAAAGCCCCTCCATCATGGAGATGCTGGATCCCCCCGTAACCAACCTTCTAGAAGTAGAAATAAAGAGAGGATTAGTATGATAGAACTTATTGGATATATAGTAGCGGCTGCAATGGCTGCCTTTGCTTACGAAGCAATACGCGAAAAAAAGGATTTTCTTTTCTTTTCGGTTTTTGTTCCCTTTGCCCTTTTTCTTTTTTTGGTCACATCATGAATAAAGTCCGCTATTCCTCTCTGAAAGCCTTCAATGAATGCCGACAGAAATACCACTACGCCTATGTAGAAAAGCTTGAGCCTGTGGATACGCCGTTGCCATTCAAGACAGGCTCTCTGGTGCACCACATGCTTGAAGCACATATAAAAGGACAAGATCCATGGGATATATATACACAAAAAAAAGATGAAAGTGTGGAACATGTTGAAGATATCATGCGTGAGTATTTTGAGCGCTACGAAGAAGATGAACCGAAATGGAGAGGTGCGGAGATTTCATTTGAACTCCCGCTTACCAATCATATTCATATCACAGGTACTATTGATGCGCTAGCCGAGATAGATGGACGGCTGTGGGTGATGGATCATAAAACAGGGCAGCAGCTACCCTCAGACGCCTTAAAATGGTTTGACTGGCAAGGTGCAATATATTGCTGGGCTGTACAGGAGCTGATAGGCGAGAAGCCGGTAGGCGTGTGCTGGAACTACATACGCACCAAGCCACCCTGCGTGCCAGAGCGTCTCAAAAGCGGCAAACTGACCAAACGATCAAACATTGATACCCTATGGAGAGTATACCGGCGTGAGATTGGTGATGAAAATCAAAAGGAGTATCTCCCTATGCAGGAGCTGATAGAGGATAAAAT
>WLWG01000517.1_pt1 | contig 39500 bp, 41 predicted proteins | sample 6712871 | NCBI WGS metagenome assembly WLWG01 (sample SAMN12718693, study PRJNA515312) | sponge metagenome | isolation source: marine sponge | host: Mycale hentscheli | place: New Zealand: South Island, Marlborough, Capsize Point | collected 2003-05-01
GCTCATCGCAAATCGCCCTTGTACATCGTCAAATTTTATTAAAGGGTCTGTTGCCCCTATAAACACAAAAGGAATATAACTATCAGGGCCAGCGTTAGGAACTTCATTCGCAGGGAGAGTTGAACCAGCCGCCGTAGCAATCTTTGGAACATACACGTTACTCTGTCTTCTTTTTTGTGTTGTAACTATCTGTGTTAAATCACATGTTATTTCACTTGGAGAGAGCCCAACAAACTCGCCCACATAGGGAAGCACTTGTGGAATATATGTATTATATTCATCGTCTGTTTCTATCTTTACAGGGAAACGCTGAACTTTATAATTTGGAGGAATTCTTGCTTTATAAATCCAAGCAAAGAAAAACTCTTGGAAACTATTTGTTCCCATCCATACAGTCGCGTCTTGTTGTCTTTTAAAACAAACAGGTAAAAAGGCCAACTTCTTTCCATTCGCATCTGTTGGAATATTTCCCCATATTTGTTCTTTGAATTGTTCAAATGTCATAAATTCCTGAGATTCATATACCATTAAACTATCGATGATAGGCTTCATAACAGATGACGTAACTTTTCTTGCTTTTTTTAATGGAATGAATCCTGCCCAATCAACTTCAGCTGCTTGTAATTGGCTTTTAGGTACAACCTCATCTTTAAGACCGATTTCTCCTAAGGATTCTATTATTATTGTAAAGTAATGAACATCTTTCCAATGTCCTTTTTTCTTATGCATATAAGGACATGTTCGATATGATGAAGGAATTAATTTTGTAGGTATTGTTATGCCAACTTCTTCTTGAGTTTCTCTTAATGCAGCTTGTAATATAGACTCATTGCCATCTAAATGACCTTTAGGAATTCCATATGCTGTATATTTAGGTTTACCAGCAGAATGAGCCAAAAGAACTTTTCCGTTATATACAATGGCAAAACCAGCAGATTGCTCTACTGATTTTGATTCATTGAATTGATAAGAATCGGCTAGTGCATCAACCGCAAATAGTTCGGTAGCAGGCATTCTATAATCATCACCTTGCTTATGCATAGTAGATCCATCTAAGGTTTCGTAAAATTGAACGTTAGCAGTACCATCTGGATGAAACATATTCAAGGTACCTACACCTAGTTCTTGATGTCCTCTCCAAATTACCTGATCACCAACCTTTAATGATAAAGAATTTTTTGATAACTTCTTAACATTTATATTTGCTAAATCAGGTCCATCGTTAGATTCTTTTACTTTTGATTCATTGTCAAAAGTTTTGAAGGAATGAATTGGATTTGATTCCATCTTTTCTTCTTTTGGATGTTTTTGATTCCATTCTGCGTAAGGTGTCATTTTAGCTCCTTTCTTTTCCCAAAAATCTACAAAATCTTTCCAATCAGCTTTGAAATGTCTTATTTTATCAAAGTCAGGATTTTCTTTGTCCAATTCATTGTCATTCATTTGAATGTTAATTATTTTTCTGCGGTAGCATCAACCTCTTCGGTAACAACTTCTTTAGAAGCTTCAGCTTGAGCAGCTTGAGATGCTTTAGCCATTACATCAACAAATTCTAATGCAGAATTAATTTTTGCAGCATCTCCAAAGGTATAAACACCTCCTTTTGCATGTGCAATGTTAACTGCTTGAACTAAAACAGAGATTGCTTCTCCTAAATTAGTCACTTTTACTTGTTCTTGATTTTGATTTTCGTTTGCCATTTTATTAGTTTTAGATATTATATGTATTTGTTGTAAAAAAGTTTCTTATCCTATGTAATCTGGTTTAATATCTCCTGAACTTGGTTGTGGTGTGTCTGCCTCAGCAACAGAATCACAATGAGTTGCGGTTAGAACGTTTACCGTAATAGGATATGAACTGTAATTGTAAATTTTATATTCGTTATATGCAAAGCGAGAATTTAACATTAACAAATCTTGTATTGGATATGTGTGATGTGAATAGCTTCCAAGACCACCATCGGTAAATGTTGTTCCACCTATATCAGCAATTGTAAAAGATGGTAAAGTTATGCCAGCTAATCTTTCTGATTCTTTTGCATCACTTGGCCAATCGATATTAACGTATAAAAAGTTAGCATCTAAAGGACCTGCAACTTCGATAGAACCACCAGCTTCGATTGTATGTTTGCAATAACAATAATCACATACCTCGTCGAACCAAGGACATAATGATAATTCTTTTGCTTTGAATATTGTTTCTGAGTTTTGTACTACTACAAGATCACATCCTATAAATTCTAGGATGTATCTCATATCGCTATTTGTACATGATATTGGTAAAGCCATTTAAGTAGATGTTTTTATTATTTATCCTACAAGGGATTGTTTTTATTCTTCGATTTTATGAACGTAGTTCCACTCTCTTCGTCTACATGAATTTCCAAATCGTCAGATTGTGGAGTTGTGGCTTTAACACTCTCGGCTTTACTCTCCTCCACTTCTGACTTAGATTCGATCTCATCAGCCTGTTTGATCGATTCTTCGATAACTTTATCGGCTTCTTTAATATTTTCTATTCGTCTTTCTTTGTCAACTTGTTCAAAGTTTTCCTTTCTTCTAGCTTTATCACCTCTTTCTACAATATCAACCATATGTTTATTTCTAGCTTCGTAATAATCGTCGATCTTTGATTCTTTACTATCTGGTTTTAGATAGTCTGTTAATGATTTAATGAAACCTAAAGCAACAACTGGTAGTACAGCACCACTAACAATAGATAGCACTCGTTTTTGAAATATTAATTCCTCATCCTGCAATCCGAATAATTCTATCCATCCTTGAAAGTCTTCTAAGTTTACAAATGCATGATATGAATTAGCCATCATTTGAAATGCAGTTAATAGTAGGAATAAGCCCCATACCATAGCTTTATTAGTTTTGTCTAATATTATTATAGCCGCAAGTGAAGCAGCTGCACCTAATTCAAATCCTATAGCTAAAGCCCAATTCATAAGTCCTGTATGAGCTAAATCAAAAAATGCTACAGAATTTATCATTGATATTGTAGCTACTAAAAAGTAAAGACTACAAAATATACCTATGATTCCTTGGTGTACAATTCGATTTTTCATATTAAAAGTTTATTTTACCGGTTGTTCCGGTTTTAATATATATTCGGCATAATAATCAACAGTTTCTAATAAGTACTTATCAAAGTCGTTAGGATTTGGTGACCAACCTAATTCTTTTTGAAGTTTAGATGAATCTATTGCATATCTAAAGTCATGCCCTGCTCGATCTTTTACGAATGTTATTTGATCTTCGTATAGTGGACTAAAATATCCTCGTTGATATCCTATACTACCGATCATTTCTACTAGATCGATATTTGTTAACTCAACACTTCCGCCAACATTATATGTTTGTCCGGTTTTTCCAAAGTGAAATACCATATCAATAGCTTTAACGTGATCTTTAACATATAACCAATCTCTGATATTCAAACCATCTCCATAAATAGGAACAGCGTTACCTTCTGCAAAATTTCTTATTACAGTCGGTATAAGTTTTTCCATATGTTGATTAGGTCCATAGTTATTAGAACAATTTGTCATTGTTGTATCAATTCCGTATGTTCTTTGATATGCTTTAACAAAATGATCTGAAGCAGCTTTTGATGCAGAATAAGGTGATGATGGATCATATGGTGTTGTTTCTAAGAATCCAGGATCATCCATTTCTAGATCTCCATAAACTTCATCAGTAGAAACATGATGGAATCTTCCTTCTTCAACACAATCCCTGAATGCATTCAAAAGGTTAACAGTTCCTATTACATTCGTTTCTACAAATACCATAGGATTCTCTATTGAGTTATCTACATGTGACTCAGCCGCCAAATGGATAACATCTGTGATCCCTAAATCAGAGAATAACTTATTTATATAGTCCTTATTTGCAATGTCCATATGGATAAATTCGTAATTCGGATATTCATCTAAATGGTTTGTATGTTCTTTATTTGCTGCATAAGTTAATGCATCTAAACCGTAAATCATGTAGTTAGGATATTTCTTAACCATATGATCGACCATATGTGAACCAATAAAACCTGATTCGCCGGTTATTAATATGGTCTTGTCGTATTCTCTAGTAGGATCTAATTTCATTTCCAAAAAAGTTGTATTGATATAATAGTTAATGCCATAAGCATGCATGTTATCGTTTTAGCATTCATTCCTTCGCCTTTCAAAAAGTATGTTAAAATTGCAAAGCAAATAATGCCAATAGAAAAGCCAATAAAACGTGATGGCCAAAGAGTACCATCAAAATGATTGACTGTAAATTTAGTAGCTTTAATGAACATATAAGATATTGGTATGCCCATCGTAACAGACATGAAAAGTGGGTGTTCATCCACCCACTTCCATACGAATTGTCCGTTTGTTTGAATCCAGATTAAGGATTGTCCTACGATGTAAAGTAAAATTCCGTAAAGAATTCCATTATTCATCGATCTTTGATTTAATATCAGATAGACTTGTTTTTCCTTTATCTAGATCGTCTTCATATATAAGAAACTTGTACATTGCTTGTTCCATTTCATATTTAATTAAAGTTGCATCAGGTTGAGCATCTGTAATTTTAATCAATGAATCAACCTTAGTTTCAAGTACTTCGATTTTTTTCTTATTGTCTGTTACCTTTCCTTTGCTACCGCAAGTTTGAAAGAAACACATTAAAGAAAAGAATGTTATTGCAAATATACAAACTCTAGTTATTGAATCAGTTTTCATAATAATTCAGTTTTTTTACATTCCAGGTTGAACTGGTCTGTTTTGTTGTGCATGCATTGCATCAGCAGCTTTTTTGTAATCTTCAACTGTTATTCCATGTTTAGCAGCTTCAGCTTCCATAGCTAATTCTCTTAATTCATTTCTATCAGTATTCATTTCTGCCATAGGAACTGATAGGTCTTCACAAAGAGTTCTATGTGATTTAGCGCTTTCAAGTCCTTTTCCTGCATGAGATTTTACAAAATGAAATAATGCTTCAAGAACTTCAGTTTTAAGAGTAAAGCTTCGCTTGTTGTTTGTAAATTCTTTTGTTGCAAATTTGTCAGTTACTTTCGTAAGTTCTTTATTTGTTTCAGAAATTGCATAACACTCGTAACCTGACCATGATACATTTTCGTAAAATGTAGTCATTAAATAATTCAAGTTCTCAGAAGTAGTTTTTACTCTGTATTTCTTTTTTGCAAGTTTTTCTTGAAATGCTTGCGTTTTTTCCTCAAGCTCCATAGCTTTTGGATCGTTTTCGTTAAAGGTAGGTTCTGTTTGTGCCTCTTTAACTTGACCGTTAGGTCCTGGTGTTACCACTTTCATGTCTGCCATATTAATTGTTTTTGGTTTTGATTATTAAAGTTATATGCTAACGTTTTGTGTTAGTTTCAATTTAGTTATATATTCATCAATTTTTATTGAAGTTTTCCACCATTTTGGTGGATTGTGCTTAGGCATCACTGATGATGATCGTTCGCCTTTAGCTTTTGTTTTGAATTCTATTGAATCTGAAAACATTTTTGCGATATCAAGAATAGTATGATTGATTCCAGTTCCTAAATGATATTCGCCATTGTCTTCGTATTGCTCTTCAGTAAATATGTTATACAATCCATTTACAATATCATCAATATGTGTAAAGTCTCGCATTTGTTGACCATCACCAATGACTGGTATTGGAAGACCTTTTTCCATTGCATCTTCGTAGATTCCTATTACCGTGGCCATCTTTCCAGTTTTGATATGATTTCTTCCATATACATTATAGAAGTATGCAATACCATATCTAAGATTTGGTTGTTCATGGCCACTCCCAACGGTCGTTGTTCCGTACCATGTTTGATAATTCTTAATCAACTCTACGCATTTAGTCTTTTGCCAAGAATAAGGTGATAGGTTTTCGTTACCACCATTACCTGAGCTAGATGCAGAATAAATAAGTTTGATTCTTCGATTTTTACAGAATTGAACAACTTCGTAAGTTCCTAAGAAATTATCGTTCATAATTGTATCAACATCTTCAAATGAAGATCTGATTCTTGAGTATTCACCAAAGTGAAATACATTATCAAAATAAATGTCGTTAGTTCCTACAAAGAAACGATTAATATTCTTAGCATCAAGTTGAATGTAAGTAGCACCTTTGTGCCGATTCCTAGGTTTTGGTTTGTTGTCTATTGAATAGACATTATGTCCTTCATCTAAAAGTTTTTTGATAAGATTGGAGCCAACATAACCTTCACCTCCAGTAACAAGAATTGTTTTACTCATGTAATGATTTTTTGTGATTGTATAATTATTATATGCAAAAGAGAACAACAGGTTTCGAATAGTTCATCGGCGGTTAACCGGGGTGAGAACTCGATCTATGGTTGTTTAAGTAGTTGTTTGCTGTATGAAACCTTTGCTCTGTTGCATTTTTCACCCTACTTGTTAGTTAATTTAATCACCTCATATCTTTCGTTTTTGAGCGTTTTAAGCATTAATTCTAGTGGACTTTCTAAATCACCACTAAGTATTGATTGTAATATTGTTGGACTGAATCCGCTTACTAAAGCAGTATTATTGTCTTTAGCACCTACAGGTACATTGCCCATTCTTCCATTCACATTCCAAAATACAATTCCTGGCATTTTGTAACCAGCATTATCGTATTTTTCTTTTATCATATCCATTGCACTATAACCTTGTGCACAGTGATCAAATTCCATATCTGAAATGATTAATAACTTATCAGGCATTTCTGATTGTGGAATATTGTTTTCAACTGCTTTATCGAGTACTAAATTGAATGTAGCTTCGAGATTTGTGTTCATTCCCCAATCAGCCAATGATAATTGTCTAGATCTCTCCCAAACATTTCCTGTTAGAAACTCCATTTGAGGTCTTTCAGAAAACGTTATGAATGCATCTTTGAATGTTCCTTCATTTCGTTCACTTATATAAATTCCAAGTGAAATGCTCACTTCCATAGGTAGTCCAGTCATAGAACCACTAACATCACATACAGGAAGTATGTTTTCTTTAGCACCTTCCATATAGTTAGGCAGTGCTTTCCATTGCTCATTTATTGCATCATCATTTCGATGATTCATATTCAAATAAGGTCTGATAATGTCGTGTGGAAATATTGCACCAGCGTTGATACTTGATTTTCCTTCTTTAACGTCTGTTAAGAATTGAGTGAATCTCTTACTATCGTTTCGTAAAAATGCGTTTCGGTATTTTGAGAATGCTTTTGAAGGAACTGTTTTGTAACCGATTTGATTCCATTCCTTTTTACACATTCTAGTTTCAACAACTTTAGTAAGTGCAACGAGTGTTTGTCGATATTCTTTAGGATTCATATCCATTGCTTTTCTAATTCGATTAGCAACCGGACCTTTTCTTGGCATCCATTTTGCGCATAATGCATTTGCACCTCCTAACGCCCACATAATTTCTTCAAGTGCCGTTACCGTATCACCATAAAGTATATCATCCCACCTTCCGAATTCAGGAATATGTTTTGTAACTTCAGCAGACATTGTTGGATGGTTTTCGCTTAACCATAACATACATATTCTAAAAATGCGTCTCTCACCTGCACCACCTCGAACGTCTCTCGCCCAGAACAATATTTTTAATGCAATGTTAGGATTTTCTGCAATGGCAGCGCCGAATAAAGAAATTATATCTCTTTCTTCCATGTATCTTGATGCACCGGCAATAAAGAAAAAGTCTAAACACTTGTTAAGTGAAGTAGAATTTGTTCTCATACCGTTTGTAGTGGTAGTGTCTTTAGTAAGGGTTGCTTTAACAAGTTCGTTCATAATAAAAAATTTAGCAGGTTACGTTAACTTTAGTTGGATAGTTGTAGTTGGTTTGCTGTTAGTAACCTTTATATTAATTTTTAATAGTAGTTATATGCTGATCTAAAATTAAAGTTTCAACATAAATTCAAAAACTGTTAAATTTTGTGAATTAAGTATATATACGTCTCTTCTAGGCTTTTTATCTTTTTATGTATGCTACTAAACAATCGCCTGGAATTTCGCCATCCTCATATGCAAATTCATACTCCGGATTAATCTTTTTTAGCTTATCCATAATTCCTTGTTCAGTAATATTACGTTCTCCCCAAGAATGCAGTTGTCCATGTATATCTCGTATAATTCTTAAATCATCGATCATAATTGTATGATCTTTAATATGATGTTTTTCTATAGCATCTAATTCTTCATATAATGGACAATTTGTCATATCAAGTGAATACGCAGCCTCACCATGACCATCTAACCAGAATGTTGCTGGTTCATCTATTTTTTCTAATATATTAGATAAAACGTCTGCAGAATTTCCTAAATACAATTCTACTTTAGCATCGAGATCTGGTTCATTTTTTATATTCTGTATTGCAATTTGTTGAATTGCTTCAGAGACTTCAATACTATAAACAGTTTTGAATCCTGATTTTATTGCATTGATACATCCCTTTCCATGATAAGTACCAGTTTCAACAAAAATTTTATTTTTGTATGGTTCTAAGTTAAATCTAATTGGCATTGGTTTATATTTATTTGGTTATTATTTGTTTCATAAAGTCGATGAAATTTTGTTCAGATAATACTTGATCATCAATCAAAATTGGTTGATCTATGATTTCGTTGTATAAAGTTTCATCATTATCTACTTCAATGATTTTTTCTATCATTTCTTCTACACTTTCATAATCGTGTAGATTGATCATAGATTTTGTATTGAATATTTTATTTATTTGAGAGTCACCCCAATACAAAGGAACTGAACCTGAAAGATATGGTTCAACTATCTTTTCTGTATTATATCCTTGTTGTGTAGAGTTTTCAAATGCAAAAACAAATTTATAGTCTTTGCAAAATTCTATTTTTTCGCTATTAGGTATAGATCCAGATCCCATATTATTTAGACATGATCCTGGACAATCGACTAATTTATATTCTGAAAGTTTTCGTACAAAATTATTTCTAAATTCCTGAGAACAATTACCTTGTATGTATGTTGCAAATTTAGTTTTGGTTAATTTTTGCTGAGATTCTTTTAGTTGAGCAAAATGATCGAATCCATATTTCCTTACCCAATTAGGCATGATTAAGCTACGATCTGTATCATAATCGAAATGTGATATAACGTAATTTGCATATTTCCAAGGATCTGATGTACCCATAATAGAAGGATATTGATGTTGAAAATAATTTTCTCCGCTATATAAAAGCTTAGGTTTGTTGTATCTAAAATGTGAATTTCCGAATAAACTGAAGATTACTAGATCTGGATCTTTTAATGTATATTCTATATCGAAATTTTTTGATAATGAATATCCGAATACTGGATCTTGTTTAGGATCAAATCCTGGCCAAAAATCTACAAACGCTATTCTAAATTTACTCATATCCAAAAGTTTTAAGATCTGCACCATAATAACTTCTAGCTAATTTCATAGTTTCGTTATCATAATATTTTTCGTATTTTTCTCGATTAGACTGATTCGATTTTTTAATTTCGATTTTATCGATTCCTATTTTATCAAACATTTTATCAAGATCTTCTTGTAGATTTTCCATCTTTAATATATGCTGTACTTTGATATTGCCTTTATCAGCTATCCAACACCATTGAGGTGCCCATCCTTGATGTTGTAATTTGTTTTGGCCTAATAGTTCTAAACATTGTTTGAATGTTTTATCATGTAGTAGATGATAATCTGGATGTGGTCCAAACGGTGTCCTTCCTTCAAAAGAATGCCATTTGCTTTCTCGCATTTTAGCGTATTCGTAACACGAAACTAATCTATCAAAAGGATTTCTTACAACACAAAAAGAATGTTTAGCTTCCTTAAAGTTTGGATGGTTATGTATAGAAAAATGGCCATGTGGCGACATTCCTAATTGTTCAATAATTGAAGTTCCTGCATTTTTAGGAATGTGAATAAAGACTAATGAATGATCTTTTAGATATGCCATTATATTTTAACTTTAATCAACGTTGTATTTTTATGAATTGTTTCTTCGGAATCTAAGTCCCATTCTAAATTTGATAACCCTTCAGAATAGTTAGTTCCGTTAAATTCCGAATTTGCTTTTAATTTTTTGAGATTTTCAGCATGAGTGATTGGTTCAAAGTTAGGATCGTGTGCCAATGATTCATATGCATTATTCTTTCGGTTAGCAGTTATTTTTAATGTTAAGATTCTACGCAAAACATCATCATCTTCTGCACCCCAACCCCAATATTCATTTGCATATCCGTTAATTTTCTCGAAAGATTTTTTATCAAACATAGTTACTCCACCAAAATATCCTTCATAAGGAAGTTTATATCCAAATTGAGAAGCTCTAGTTGCTAGATGTGTAGGTGTATCACAATATGAATAATCAGCTTGACCTTCAATAGGAAGCATATCTACGTCATGCATACAATAATTATCGTAAGATCCTTTAGTGAATGCATAACCTACGTTTAATAATTTAGCTCGATTAAACGATTTATCGAAGTTTTGTTCGACAATAATTATATGCCAATCTAACTTTTGATTATCCAAGAATTTTTCCATTGCTGGAAGAAATTTATCTAGATGTTCCTTGCGATCTCTATAAGGAACAACTATACATAATTTTTTATTTGTCATTAGTATATTTTTCGTGGTAAGCTTTTACCAATTCATAAAATTTTTCGAAATAGAATTTGATATCTTGTTGAGTACCTTTGAATATTTGTGGTTCATCATAAACATCATTTGCAATCCAAATCTCATAACCATCAGGCATCTCACCATAACGATCGAAATATGCTACGCTATATGCAGCACCTTGCATTTTATAGTTTTCAATCCAAGCTTCTTTTTTAGGTTTTCTACTTGATTTGTAGTCTATGATTTTTAATTTACCATCTTCAACTTTTGCAGCTTTATCTAATCTTCCTGCATAACCTCCACCACGACCAGACCAAACCGCTTCTTCCTGTAGTACTAATTCTTCAACACGATTGAATTGTCCGGAATTCATTAACTTTACAAACAAATTCTTTCCATTTTCTTTGTTCTCGTTTGATATCTCAGACATTTCAGGTTTGCTCAGGACATCATCGAATGTTTTCTTTAATATACCATTAGTGTCTTTTTCATTCACTAAGAGGTACTGATAACGCTCATTTAGTTCATGCATAAAAGTACCACGATCAGCACTATTTTTAGATATTTCGTTAGCTTTATCTTCACCAACACGTTTTTTCCATTTTTCGATTCCTGACTTATCAGTCATTTCTCCTAAGATCGTTGTTACTGAAGGTAGTTTAATATTTTCGTTTATGACATAATATCTGCCATGTCCGTGAGGTCCTGTTGTTGTTTTCATTGATTATGAGAATAAAGAACTGACCCAACCAAAAATGGTATTGCCAGTTGTGTTAAGAATAAGTGCGTTGATAGCTAAGATAATACATGTCCATAAGAACATTTTGAATAACCACCAAAAAGATTCTAAAAACGATACTGCATCTTTATCTGTTTCTAAAGTAAGTAAGTATGCATATGAATCTGGTACGTCTGTAATGATATTAAATTCTGGATAAAGTATTTCGCTGACTCCGAGACGTAATGTGAATTCTTCAACTTTACGAAGTTCTTCAACTAAAAAAGTTTCTCTTGCACCAGAAGCTTCTTTTTTATACATTTCTTCGGGAATGTTTACAACTGTGTATAAACGATAGATATTATCAAAACGAATTTCTGGTTTACGTTGCTTAAACATCTTTTGGACGTTATCGTCTTTACACATATTTCTAATGATGTACCAATGTCTGAAATTGGTATATAATTCTCTTGGCCAATCAAATGGCTTACCGAGCCATTTGAAAAAGTTTATTATTGGATTGTCTTGCATAGTTAAGTTTATAGTTTATATATTATGCTAAATTTTTGAGTGAATTTTGTAGAATTCTTTTACCTCGTGAAATACGATTTTTGATTGTATGTAATGGAAGATCGTGTTTTTTAGCGATATCGCCATATTTCATATCGAGTACTAATCGATCTTTTACGATTTCAGAATATAAAGGATCAAGTGTATCGATTGCTTTATGAACAGTATTTACTGTATCTTCGATTTGTTGTTCTTTTTCTTGAAGTGTTTGAAAATCATCTTCGAAATGATCGTTTTCGATTTGTGTATACATTATTTTATCGGTCATTCGATCGTTTTCGTAATAAGAATCGAATACTGAAAAGTTGGTAGTTGCTCTACGTTTTTTATTTCGTAAGTGCATCATTGCATGAGTATATGCAATTCTGTATATCCAGGTTGAGATGTGATATTTAGGATTATATTGATCGATTTTATTGTATACCACAGTCATCACCATGGAGAATAGATCCTCGGTAGTGTCGTTATCTTTTACGATTTGGTTAATGTAACGCTTTAGGCCAGGTGCAATTCTGTGATAAAGTGTTTGAAATGTTTTTTCTGATTTTGTTGTTTTGAACTCGGTTCCGATAGTTTTTAGACTCATAATTTACGCTTTATTTAATTTAATTTGTTATATTACTAATATAATAAAAAAAGTTGGAAAAGTAAAACTTTTAATGTTAACAAATTGTTAACTTTTTCGTATGTTCGCTTTTCGCTCATTTTTTATTGGTGTTTAATTTATATAGTATAAATATAATACTTTTTTGTGGAATAAAAAAATTTTTTGATACTTATTTTTCAAAAGTTATTAACAATTTGATGTTAACAATCTTGTTCCTTTACCATTTGTGTTATTTCTTTTAGTGATTCAAGTGAAACCGGTTCTAATGACCAAAGTTCGCAATTAACGTTGAATCTATTCTCTTTATTCAAATCTGATTTGTACTCTTTATTATTTCCATGTAAATGCATTGACGGAGAGGAATGATTTTTTGCTGGCCAATTCACCATAGGCCAATGTGATAATACACATCCTTTAGATTCTAATATGTAATATCCTTGCATTTGAACTGCATTATGTGTATCATATATTTCTTTTAGCCCTAAATCATATTCAGACATAATTAAATTGATATTTCCATTCAATTGTATTAATGCATTTTCTGCAGAAATTATATCCCATGCAAAATTTCCTAAATGCCATACTATATCATTTTCACCGACTTTAGAATTCCATTTATCTATTATTGCTTGGTCCATATCTTCTGAGGTTTCGAAACCCCTTTTCTTTGCTGAACTATGTCTACCGAAAAAAGTATCGGAAATTACGTATATCATCTTTGCCATCTTTTTCCTTTCTTATATTCGCATGGATGCAATCTGCACTTTTCGGCTAGAAAGCATCTTGTAACACCACTTGGTGTTCGAACTGTTACTGCATCTGTTTTGTGTGAGGGATCTCCTGCTTTATGGACAGCCTTTAGCCACCATTTTGTAGGAACTTTATATCCGGCAACCATTACTCTTTTGCCGATATGGTCTTCTGTTAGAATTGAAGACTCTTTAATTTCTTTGTATACTATATCTGTGAAGCCAGATGAGATTTCAAGCTTCACAGTCTCGAATATTTCTTTTGCCATTAAATAGACCTTTTACTGTTAAATTATTTACTATATATTATATGTTAGCTGAACTTAAAAGTTTCAACTAATTAAAATTTACCTTCACTTCCAGCACCAGGTTTTACTTTCAAGGTTACTGATTGTAATGCTCTAATAAGCGCTTGTGCATCTCCACCACCTCCACCAGATCCTGCAGGAGGAGCAGCAGCTTTAGATTTTGCAGGAGAAGATCCTGGAACAGGGAATGGATAATCTGAAGGTACACCGTCACCTTCAGCAGCAGCATCGCCGCCACCCATACCCATTTCTTCGAGTATTTCTTTTAAGTATTCTGCAAGTAATTCGAATCCTTCTGTCATACCTGCACCTAATTCCGAACCTAATTGATCAAGTCCAACATTTGAATTACCTAGAGTCGCAAGAGCGCACATTAACGAATTAAGTGTCGTTAACCTATCCATATCTAAGTTATTAATCTCTGCAGTTAATGTCTTTTGTGATCCAGCATATTTAGCAATACCTGGTGCAGCATCAGATATCCAAGTTGAATAGATACCAAATCTTCTCACGTTTGAAGCCATACTTCCGATTGATTTAGCTTGTTCAGGATCGAAGTATTTCTTCATCATATTCATGTACTTACTAAAGTTAGATACGGTTTTATTTATGCCTTTGAAATGGCCCCATTTCTCAGCAGGTTTTGATAATTCCATTAGGTTATCTGACATTAATGAAATAATTCTAGCACCATCTTTTAACTTCTGTTCGTGTGGAGCTAATTTAACTCCAACGTTAGCCATCATAGAAGCCATAATTCCGATAAACATATTAAGGTTCATTTTGGCCATTGCCAAATGCATTGGTGTTAATTTCACAACGCTTTTAGGAACTAATTTTCCTCGCTTAACAGTGTATGTTACAACTTCCATACCTGCAAGTTTTTTCATTGTGTCTGCAATTTTAGATATTGGATCTGCTAATTTAGCAACGAATGCGACACCAGCATTAAGAGATTTTTGTGTAATATATTTCCATCCAGGTACACCTTGTCCACTACCAACGTCAGCCATTACTCCAGCTAATGACATAATAACATCTCCGGCATTTCTAGCAGCCTGTCTCATCATTGCGCCAGTAACTTTAACCATTCCTTTAGGTACTAATTTTGCTCGTGAAGTTCCGGCATTAACAACTTCATATTCAACGAATTGCATTCTTGCGAAATCTCGTATTCCTTTAGCAAGTTGAGTTAATATAGTTCCGATATTTGTTACGGCTTTAACCCCTTTAGATACCCATTTTTTACCACCGAATATTCTCGATAACCAACTATTTTCAGATGAGCTTCCGTGTTCTAATTTACCAACATCTGCAAATACGTTTGCTAATCTACTAACAATCATAGATGCATTAAACGAAGCCATAACCATTTGACCTTGTGTAAGTCTTTCTATTCCCTTTGGTACAATTTTAGCATCAGGAGTTCCAGCACCAACAACTTCGAATTCAACCATTTGCATGTTTGACCATCTTCTAATTGCAGTACCCATTTGAACAAGAATACCACCGATTTTTGCTGTTGCCGTGACACCTTTAGAAACCCATTTTTTACCACCAAATATAGATGATAACCAACTGTTCTCTGATGAATCACCATGTTCTAATTTACCAACATCAGCAAATACCTCAGCAATATTAGATATAACCCATGATGCATGCATAGTTGCTTTCATAATTTCGCCAGTAGATAATTGTACAATTCCTTTAGGTACAATTTTAGCTTCAGGAGTTCCTTGTCCAACAACCTCATATTCAACTAATTGTAAGTTAGCCCAACGTTGAATACCTCTGGCTAAGTTAGCTAATGTATCACCTGAATATCTAAGTGCACTAACACCTCGACTTACATACCTTTTACCACCAAATATAGAAGAAAGATAACTATTTTCAGAAGAAGCACCCATTTCTAATTTACCAACTTCAGCAAATGGTGAAGCAATAGCACTAATAACTCTAGACATACCGTATGCAGCTAAGTCAAAATCTGCTTTAGTAAGTTTTACCTTTCTTTTTGGTACGATTTTAGCATCTTTAGTTCCTTGTCCAACAACCTCATATTCGGTCACTGTTAAGTTTGCAAATGCTTGTATACCTTTTGCTAATGTTGCAAGTGTACTTCCGGCCTTTGCTAATGCAAAGATACCCATTTGTAAGTTCCATGGATTCACATAGAATCCCATTTTCTTTTGTCTAGCATAATCAGTAACTAAACCAAAAGCTTTAACAATTGATGCAATAGCAAATTCTAAATTACCAGCATCTTTTTTGTTGAATCCTGTTTTCTTGAACACAAATAATGCGGCAGATATAAATGTTAATGCGATACCTGCAGGTATGAATCCAACTGCAGCCACAACTAATAATGCAGTTCTTGCAGCTAGTGCCGCTGCAAATTTAATAGCAGCGAAAATACCACCAGGCATTTCACCACCTAAGAATGCAGATACTACTGATCCTAACGCATCTTTTAATGCGGATCCATCTTTTTTATTCCATTTTATCGCTTTGAACACTGCCAAAGATCCTGATATCATTACTAATGCAACACCAATTGCAATCAAACCGGCAGCACCGGCAAGTACAAATGCAATGATAGGAGGAATACCAATTAAAGTTCCGACTAATGCTAGTACTCCAATAAGTGCACCGAACACAGCCACATCAGTCATTGTAATCTTTCCGGCAGCTGCATTTGCATATATAGCCAATCCTATCGAGAAGGTCATTAAAGCTATACCTAATACAACTAATGCACCAGCACCGGCAGTTACGAAACCAATGATTGGTGGTATACCTAATACTGTACCTACCAGTGCCATCACACCGATCACAGCTCCTAAGATTCCAACATCCTTCCAGGTAATATTTGCTGATTTGAATATTAATAAAGAAACAGTCACTATTAATAATGATATCGCAACTACAACCATTGCTGCAGCACCTTTCATTATAGTTGTTGCCATTTTACCGATTAGCCATGTTATTAACGCTAATCCACCAAACACAGCAGCTGTTTTAAGAAGTGCTGGCCAAGTAACAATTTTATCTAAGAATGCAATTATTAATGCAAATGCAAATATAGTTAAACCGAGTATTAATAAACTAAGTACTCCTCGCCTTGCCTTTTTCGAAGAAACTAATCTAAGTCCTAGATTAAGTATTACTAAGGTTAACGCGAATATTAATGCACCTAAAAGAAGAACTGGAAATAACAGTACTACAACAATCATTGATAAGGCAAATAATAATATACCTTTTGCAAGATCTAATATAGAAGATATACCCTTGGCAGTATCTTTAGCACCTTTACCACTAGCACCCATTACCCATAATAGAAGTCTGATTACAAGGCCAAACATTATAGCACCTATTGCAACAATTGGTGATAATGGTACAAATAATATCATCGCTAAAGCAAATAATAGAATACCTCTACCCATACCTAATATGGAAGCTATACCTTCAGCAGATTCCTTTTTAGCATTATTTGCAGAACCCATAGCCCATAATAATGCTCTAATCGTAAGTCCAAATAACATAGCACCGATAGGAGCTATTATAAGTAACGGTATAGCTAACACCATTTGTAACGCAAATGATAGTACATTTTTACCTAAGACTTCCATCAATGCGGTAAACGCTGTTACTTGCTTTTCATCTGTATTTTCAAAGAATTTTTCGATAGTCTCACCTATCTTTCCGACAAATGTGCCGAACCTCTCGCCAGTCTTATCGCTGACTTTATCCATAGCCTTTACGAGAACGGTTATACCTTTACCGATCTCACCAAAGAATTTCGAAAACGTTTTATACTCTTCTTCACTAACCACCCCAGTAGCTGCCATACCTTCTAAATTGGTATTCAGCTTCTGGGTTGATTGAGCTTGTTGGTTTAATTTTTCGTCAATTGACTCTAATACACCAAGTATTGCATTGTTAATATTCTTTGGCTGTGCCATGCATTGCTTCTATATTTTTAAGTTAGAAGGCATTGAAGGAAACGACGGTGCTGATGGCATCTTTGGCATTGAACTTCCACTACCCATATTAGGTGTGCTCGGCATCATGCTCTTAGCATTTGACATCATCTCGGCTTGTTTTTCTTTACCGGATTCGTTTTCTCCTTCTTCTGCTTCTTTCTTTTTCTCTAGTATATCTATAAGATTCTCTAATATATATTCGAATTCATAGTACGGCATTTCCTGAATTTCACTAGGTTGTAACCGCAAATGATACAATAATTGAGTTTGAATCTTAAAGAAGTTCTTGAGTGATATCTGAAACAACGAAAAGAGATTTGATTCCTCCGGGAAACATTATAGGAGTGTGGACCTCCGCTCCACAATTTGAACATGCTGTATGACATTCGGCATCAACTCCAACTTTTATCATGTCTACAATATGGAAGAATGTAGAATACTTAGTCGCATCCCAACCCATAAAGTCTACTTGAATATCTTTAATCTTATCTTTCTTAAATCCTCTCCAATCATGTACAATAAATGGTAAACACTTAACAAATCCTTGATCAATTCTTTTTCTTTGACCTTCAGTTTGTGTATTATCCTTTATCCATTCAGTTATGACTCTCATGACACCAATTGTAGGTGGCTTTACTTCTAAAACTCCAGAACTTTTTGTTCTTACTTTGAATGTTCTAGATTCATGATCGAAATATTTCATAATTTCGTCTTTAACTTTACCAGCTGTTAAAACATCATTTGAAAATTTCATTTTATCTTCATGGCCACACTCTTCACATTCGTAAGGAATATGCATTTGATTTTCGCCTTCCTTAAATGTTAATTCTCTAACTGCAAGTACTACATGAATTCTATCTTCCTCAAGGATGTCTTTGAAATTAGAAATTTTTCCTTTGATATTAACATTAATACATGATTGCATAATGTGATTCATTCCTTCATCAATAGAAAATGGATCCTCGTCAGAAACAACAGAGAATTGTCTAATTTCTTTTACTGTTGCTGCTCTAATTTGAACTCGCATATCTTCAGGATAGAATAAACCTGCTGATGGAAACTGTGATACCGGAATATTATGCCATCCCATTTTGAATTCTTCACCTTTATCTTCGTTCTTCTTTTGCCAATCAGAACTTTTTCCTAAAGCAGTAGGTTTGGCTTCGGTCTTTTGACCTCCATCTTCCTTTTCACGCTTAGCTTGTTCTTGTTCGAACAAACCACCATCGTCTTCTCTTTTTTCTAGATCACGCTTTGCAGCGTCTTCATAATTGTTTTCGTCTTTGCTCATTATATTATATTTTTTGAGTTTGTTAGTTTTTTGTGTTCTGCTAAGATTTTTTTTACTTCTTGCTGAACAAAAGAAGTTTGTTCGCCTTCATAGTTTGCGATGTGATGTAAAATTAAATCTCTTACATAAGTTGATGTTGCAATAAGTTTTCCTTCATGCATAGATACAGATGTTATTATTCGGTTTAATTTTACTTCGTCGTCACTAGTCAGAAGGACTTGTATTTTCTTGTCCTTTGCCATAGCATAGCTGTTTTTTGATTATCATATTACTTGATTATTATAGTATATATCTTCAGACATCTTGGTTTTTTCGAAGTATAGAATTTGCCTGCTTTTTGTGCATAATTGAATATAGTATATACTCATTAAAAGCTATTTGGATCAAGAAACACAAACGAGTGATCCAAATAATAGACCTAATTGGATCATGCCATACAAATAGCAAAAGGTACCCTAATTAAAGGGTACCTTTCTTCGGGAATATTTGGAGGAAAAAAGTGTTCGTCAAGCTTAATGGATTACCATTATACCATATCTTCAGTCCAGTAATCAGCTCTCCAAGTCATTTCTAACTCAGCAGGTTCAGCTGTATCATAATTCAGCTCGGCTGCTGCAGCCATCTCGGATCCTGTTGGGAAGCAACCGTAAAAAGTACGTTGCCAGAAGATATCGCCAGCTCTATTATAGTTGGAAACTACAATTGTTCCAACGTAGTCCTTTTTCAGTCCTTGAGCCCCTGTTAGTGGGTTATAGATTAGACGATTCCAATCTCTTAGTGTTTTATATACATACATTTCGTTTGCATCGTTAAGGTTAAGAGAGAAACCTATTGCCAAATCAACTACTGTTGAGTCGGGAGCAGACTTAGCATAAGATCTAGTAGCAAACTTGTATTTTTGTTCTACAACTGCTTCCATTTTCTCGTTTGTAAGTCCACCAATTTTTCTTACGTGCTCTAATAATATTTCGCCACCTGCAATAGTGTCAGGAGGAAGAATACTTACTTCGAATAAGTTTTGATAAAACGGTTCGTAGTATTTAGTAGCAGCTTTAGAATTAGTAAAATGTGGTAATCCTGCCATGATATTCGTTTTCTTTTAGTTTGATTATAGTTTATATATCTAAGTACTATTAGATTCTCCCAAATGTTAGTCTGGGAGAATCATTAAGTATTTTTAGAAGTTTCCAGCTTGAATAGATCCAGTTGAAAGGATAGTTACTCGGTTAACCAAGATACCCATTCCTCTTACAGGTTCTACGTAAGTGTCGATAATTCCAATGTTATTATCAATAACCTCTGTAGTATTGTTAGTCGTATCCATTACGTTATTGAAGTCGTAAAGACCACCGTCATTTAAGATTTGAGCTAAGAAATTGTCAGCCAATGTCTTAATCTCTAGTCTATTTTGAGCAGTGTTAAACTCCCATCTATAATTCTTAAGGATTTCAGCAATTCCATCCTCAATGTAGATAAGTAATTCTCTAACATGAATTTGAGATAATGCCGATTTAACAGTTTGTTGAGCAGTTTGGTTAGCGTTAATCACTAATCCGAATCCTCGTTTGTTAATCACAGCATTAAGACCAAATGGTTCGATTTCATCTAGTGCTCTTCTGTCAAATTCATATTCAACTCCTGCAACTCCTGTTCCAGCAACTACACCTCTCCTTGGTCCTGCAACTATTGACCATGGTAACGCTAAGTTATATTTGTCAATAAACAAGTTTGAGATATGAGCAGCCGGTGGTACAAATTTAGTAGCACCTTTTTCGATTATTCTCAAGTTAGGAGTATAGAATCCGCAATAATTACCTCCATCAGCAATGCTTGGTAAAGAGTAAATATTGTTAGGGTTCAATGATAAGTTACCTCCAGTTGCGATAAATCTAGGATCGAATGTTGAAGTCGCTAATCCAGCGTTAAACTTAGGATCAGTTGATTTCTTAAATTCTTTCACTGATGGTGAATTCAAGATTGCAAAAGCATTCATTCTTCCTTTAGCGATTTTAGAAAGTCTCGCTTTAGAAGATGGTTCGATACCGTGGTTGAATGTATCAACAATGTATCTGAATGTAATAGCATCTCTATCCTCTAGAGTTTCAGCAATGTTAGTATCGTACATTACATCTAGAATTTCGTTCATTCTGATGTTTGTATTAAGTGGTTTAGCATAATCTGGAATTGTATATCCTTCCAAAGAAGTAACTGTATAATTAGTTACGAAATCTGTGATTGAAGAATATCTCTCAATTGCAGTAGCTTGACCAGTTCCATCAGGATATGTCCAAATTGCATCTTGTGTTTTTACGATAAATTTATCAAAAGTAGGTGATGCAGTTGCACCATCATATCTTGCACTTAGAATTCTAGTTAATCTAGAAGTTCCAGTTCTTGGATCAACATCTTGGTCGTAAGCTCCACTTCCAGAAACAGATTCAAATCCTCTGATTAAGAATTGGCCAACGATTAATTCTCCTAGATATTGTGAACCGTTATCTAAATGTAATTCATTAGGTCCAACAACCTCTGATTGAGTAATAGAATATACTTCGTTGATGTCTCCAGCGAGAGTACCTATATAAACTGATTCATCATAAGTTGCTCCAGTAGCACCGCCTTGTGGAATTCCGATCCATTGATCTTCAAAACCAGGAACTGGTGCAGATGAAGGTAGTATTCCAGTCTCTGTAGTATATGTAGCATCTGTAAAGGCAGTAACCTTAGCATTTGCAACTGAGTGCGAAAGTATTAAATCTACGTCTCCAGCACTGGCACCAGCAATTGAAATATCTAGTCTACAAAGATCATGTAGATCATTTGTAGTTAGAATTTCAACTCTTACAGGATTCAATGGAGAACCTAATGTAGCACCTTGAATATTATCACCAGTTGTGATTATTCCTGTTTCAGCATCGTTAAATAATGATGATTGAGGTCCACCATACATAGAAGCATAAGTAGTACCAGGGTTAACCGTATAGTCAAGTGAAGGTAGTACTTCGATAAAATTATCTAGAGTTCCTGCAGCAGATTGCTGACCAGCCTCAAGACCTAAAGTAAACCATGCATTTGTAGCACTTCCACCGACAGTTCCATCTTCAGAAACATCACTTATTCTGATTTCTAATGTATCTTTAACTATTCCAAATTGTGAAACACTCGCTTCAACAACTTTAGCAGCATTAAATGTAGCACCTGGAGAAGTTATAGCACTTGCACCAGTAATACCAGCAGTAACATAAGATCTATTAGCAATTACACTTCCAGCAAAAGTTTCAAATTCGCCTTGAGCAGAACCACCAGTAAATATCGTAGAAGCAGTACCACCTGTAACAGCTGGGTGATTAGGTCCGTAAACCGTCATAATATTAGCACCACCTGTAGCACCGTAAGTACCTGATGAGCTCAATGTATAGAATGGTGTTCCAGTACCATCAAATACAAATGTAGATAATGATGTTGCACCTAATGCATTATTCTTCGTTTTTGCTTGATATGGTTGTTTAGAATTTTTAGGTCCATAATAAGAAAGAAAATCAATAACTGAGTTAGATGATTTCTCAACACCATGTCCTACAAGATCAATTTGTAAACCATCGATAATAGGAGTTGCAACCGCAGATGATGGGTTGTCATAGAACCAATCTTTATTTATAGCACAAACAAGACCTGTTTTAGAAGTTTCATTATTAATAATATCTTCTATAAATAGGTTTGTTCCGTCTTTATCTTGGAATTCTGGAATTAAAGAACCAGTATATTCAGCAAGTACGTTAACTTCAGGTACACGCATTAATGCATCTAAACCGTCTGTTTGATTTCCAAACGCATCGTTAATAGTAGCCTTAAGACCGCTAGTGTCGAAATATGCTCCATATATAGGATCTATTGAAAGAGCTTGATAATTACTAAAGTCTCCGTCTAAAATGATTGTTCTAACTAAGAAATCTGATATCCAAGATGATTTATCTAAGAATGGAGGTGTTTTACCACTTCCGTACCATTCTTCCGCTGTAACATCAAATCCGGTAATTGGAGATTTGACAGTAAACACTGAAAAAGTTTTCTTTCCTGCATTTGCAAAGTTTAATATAGTGGATGTTCCACTTCCTGCATTAATTGCAGATATAACTGCCTCATCATCGATAAACCAAAATTTATCTCGATTAAAGAAGTTTTTAACAGGTGTAGAACTTTCTACTTTGTTTATCATGTCGGATTGAGCACTCATTGCTCTGTATTCCGCCGTTACATCGTCTTCCAAACGCATTAAATTTAATGCAAGGATAGGTCCTCTATCTAAAGCAGTTAAACAAGATCTATGAAAGTAAGATCCTTTTAACTCAAGTCCATTATCAATGTCACCATATACGTCTCTGAAGAATTGTGCATCAGGAACAAAAATAGGAGTATTGAAAGGTCCTTTATTAGAATAACCAATAACTAGTCTGATTGTCTCGGCTGGGATATTAATAAGTTGAGACTTATCAAATTCCAAACGATAAACACCTGAGCTTTTGAATTGTTGAATATTCGCTGGTAAAGCCATTTTCGTTAAGTTTTTTTTATTGTATTTTAGTTATATATCTCTTAGCTACTTCGTTTTATATTATCCTAGTATGTCGTAAATGTTAAATGAATCACCTGATAAATTACCGCTAGTTTCTAAAGTCTTCTCTATTTCTTTTCTATATATTTCTTGTATATAATCGAATAATTCTTCGACCGTTTCTGAGTAGTCAACGGTATCAAAAAAGCTACAAGCATTTACAATAGTCATCATGCAATCATCGTTACCTGTTTGTGCACTATATGTGCCGTTTTCGTTACGAGAGAACATTGCAGCTTCACTAATAGAAACCTCATCTTTGACAATCATTCTACTAGTTCGTATATAATTTTTTACTTTTGTTGTAAGGATACGCTTATTGTCTTTATTAATTTTGATTCCTTGTTTCTTTATTTTTGATCCGACACGATGTGCATATCTTACAATTGTTTCTTCATCAAAATCATTTCGTGTAGGGTACATTGCAATTAAACTGTTAATAAGTTCCTGTCCAAATGCGTTATATTCTATAATAAGACGTAAATTTTCTTGATCGAATATATTTACACAAAGTTCGTATAGGACTTGACTAACTTCTTTTAATGAATGTATGTTCGATCTAAATATACCAATTTGTTCAAGCTTAAAAAAGTCAGTTATATCACTAGGTGAAACTAGATCTCGATGATGTTTAAGATCCATAGGACGTACTGTGAATATATTAATGATCGTATAATCTTTTCCAACACCTTCAGCTAAGTCAATTGAAAATAAATAAAAATCTTGATTGCCGTCTAATCTATCTGGATCTATTGTTGGATCCCATTTCAAACATGAATAATCGATACCTAAATCATCTAAATCATCGAATTCATGAAATACAAATTCTTGTTCATGATTTTTAAGCTTTTTCATTTCAACCGAACTTAAAAGTAAAGATGACGCAGAAAGGAATTGATTATTATATTGTTGATTAAATGCTTCAATACTTCCGAGGTTAGCAATCTCTTGTTTTTGCCATTCTTCATCTCTTCCAGGAACTTGCCACCAATCAACTCTAAATGGTGCATATTCGTTGTTACCTTCAACGGCGTTTTGATAGATATCGTGGAACTTATTATATCCATTAGGTGTAGAAGTTATGATAACTCGTGATATCTTAGATGATGATAGTGTTGGATATACGTTCTCATAAAAAGGATTTATGATACTTGGCATAATGTGAGCAAACTCATCTAAGTATAATAAATGTATCGTAAATGATATACCACCAGTCTTTGTAGTATTCTGACCAATAACTCTACAACCATTATCGAATCTCATTTCCATTACATCTTTCTTCAAAACACCAGGTTTTAAGAAGAATGGTAGATTCTCATATATATGTTTGGCTTTCATAAGGATCTCTTTTGTAGTAGCTCCTTTGTTAGCCATAATCATTGCGTTCTTATCAAAGTTGAATAATGAATACCATGCTATAAAAATACCTGAACATATTGTTTTACCAATTTGTCTAGATGCTAATGTGATATTCCAACGATTATCTTGATATTGTTTAAGCATTTCTGCTTGGTAATCTCGTAATTCTATTTTACGTACACCTTCATCAGTCATTGCATGACAATAAGTATTTGCAAAATAAACAATATCCCTTGCACATCTTTTAACTTCTGCCATTTCGGCCTCAGTATAATCAAATACAGTATTACCTTTTCGATAATTAATATCGCCTTCATAAAAAGGTGCATGAGGAACTTGATAACCAAGCTCCATCGATTCAATAGCTTTTTGAACTTTTTCTGAGGTCCAAACTACTCTATTTGCATCATTATCTTTAGGATCTTCAAATTGTTTTACCTTAAATTCACTCATTATCTTCGTCGTTAAATTCTACGTCTTGTATTTCTGCTTGAATATCTTTCATTAAGTCACGATTACCTCTAGCAGTAATGCCTTCCTCCTCTTCCTTCTTTTTAATGATAGTATTAGAATCACTATAAATATCAATATCATGCTTTAACTTTTTCATACCTTCTTCGGCAGCCATCATATGTAATGTTGCATGTTTATTAATTTCAAGCATTGTTTTTTGTAGACCTGCTAAAACTTCAAACATTCTTGGTGTAAGTTCACCGCTTTCGATTGTTCTCATAAGCATCTCAATTGAATGTTCCATTTGTGCCATTTGATTGAATAGTGTGCTTAATTGCATTTCTTCAACCCTTTGTTTCATTTGAACATATTCGTTTTGTTCAATGATTTCGGCACTAAGGTATAACTTCATTACAGAAGTCATCATACGTTTAGCCATCTTAATAGACCTATCCTTTCCATCATCAAATGAATATCTTTCAACATCGTTAAATGAAGGTAATTCGCCTTCTTTCATTATTGGTAAATTTGTACCTTCATCAAGAAGTTCTTTAAGATTTTCTCTTGCTTCGTCTTTTTGTTCTTTATCTAATGCCATGTATTAGGGTTTAGGGTTATCTAACAGGTTCTCTTGTCATTTTCAGTGGAGGTAACGCATTGTCTATCATTTCTGCATATTGATTATCTCTCACAGTATATCGATTCAGCATCAATGGCTGATTTTCTTCGTTTATTAATTCAGTTAACAATCGTACATTTGTTGTAAGTCCAGGCCAACCTTTTAATTCATAGTATGCTCCTGGTTTTATTTCTTGACGATCGAATTCTTTAGTTTCACCAAAGACTAATTTTAACTGAGTAGTTTGTTGTACATAAGCAGGTTTTGATGCATCAAATTGCATTTCCCATAAATTCAAATTCATTGTTTGATATTCGTTAGAAACATTTAATACTAATGCAAACCACTTTCTTGAATCTTTAACTATTCCTTGATTGTATTGTTTAGCGTCAACTAATAAATTAGGAAATGTATTATTTGGCCAAGGTTGTAAGTATGTATTGTCAAATAAATATGAATCTCCATTTACAAGAACTTCCATCCCTTTTGTCACGTATGCATTGTCACCGTTAGTATCACCATATTGAAGTCTTATTTGAATTCCACTAGTGCCACCACCAGTACCATCAAAAATAGTATCGTATTTAAGGCCTTCAGAAGGATCTCCTATAGGATATTCATTAATTCTTTTTGGACCTAATTCGTTATTTTCAAATATTTGTCTATTTGCTTTGAACCAAAACATATAAACTCTATCGTCAGATTCTTTAACATCAACTTCTGTTTTATACCTTATTGCTAGATCATTATATTCAATTGTATTTAAGTCATAAGCATATTTAGCAACAATAGTAAAATAGTTATTGATATCATGTTTATCAATCGCTAATTTCTCGTTCATTTCGCTACGAACAAAATCATATGGACCTAAATTAATTGTATTATATTGTAAAGGCTTAGTTATTTGTGTAAATTCCTTTTCTTTTTCGTCGTTAAATAAATCAAATGATTGTGTAATATCATCAATAACTGTTGCTGCTTCTTCAGCTTTCTCAGTCCCTGTATTAATTATGTTTTGAGAATCTTGCCATTTGACTAGATTTAATTTGTAATAAACACCATCTCGCATAAAGTCTTTATATAAATATGGAGATTCGACTTTGTACAATCTATTTTCTAAAGGAAAGAATAAATAGTCTCGTTCTTCAGGTCTTACACAATAACCAAATGCTCTTTCAAAATCTTCCTTTACGATATGTACCTCAAAACCTTCTTCAAAGTTCATATCAAATGGAGTGAACATTATTTTGTTATCTGGGAATTGATTATCAGGAACCACTACGCGTATATTCTTAATATCTGATACGTTGTACAATGAATATTCCTTCAAGATAACATCTTTGGTACGTCCATCGGCAGCAACTTTGAAATAACAAACATTCCATCCAAACATTTCACTTACTGTGAGTGCGAGTTCACGATTTAATTGAACCGCTGGACCCATTAGATCGTAGACTCTAAAAGCCTTACCATCTTCACAATCTATACGAATTCCTTTGTAATAATCTCCAGATGTACATATCTTTGCAGGCGGTTCAATATATTCAGATTCAGGAACATCCGTGCTAAATTCTAACGTAATATTGTCTAATGTTATAGGATTTGGTGTTGGTGGTTCTGGTTGAGATACTCGAATATATTTGAATTCTAAACTAATACTAGATCCAGAATCAAATTCTATATTAGGAAAGTTTTTTGTTCCATTAGGATTTTTTGTTAACAATATCCATGGTGACCAAGTTTGTGCGTCTTTAGACCATCTAACATTTGTTATTAAATAGTCGTTTCCTGTTTGTAATGGAGTCGTTGTCTCTGCATAACTACTAAATTGCTTTACAGACGTAAAAGGTCCATCGAAAGAAACGATTAAAGAATCGCCATCTCGATAGGTAATATTATTTGATGTGAAATTTATGCTAACAGTAGCCATTAATAAATTTGTTGTTTTATTATATATTCAACAAAAATATTAGTCCTTTAAGCTTTCTTTCGATTTTGAAAATGATTGTGTAACTTTTGGAAGTGTAGATGCACCTAACATTGTTGCTGAAAAGATTAACATTGAATTGAATAAATTCTCGTTTACTGCGAACCAATGAAAACCATCTCCGATAAATGCTACGCATACTAATAAACCGGAAACAATACCCATAGTCTTTTTTGATGAATATTTATCATCTCTTCTATCTTCTGTTAAAATGTCGTTTATGAACGTTTTCATAATTGTTTCTTATTTTATAGATATCCAGCAATTTTAATTGCAGCCATTTCGAGATCTTGGAGAATTTCTTCGCTTAGTTTCTTTTTACGAGTAACATAGTCAACTTGAACAAAACCAATTGCTCGTTTTTGTAAATCATATACAGTCCATTTGTATACAGATTTAGTTCCAGCTTCAAGTGCATAAAATTTACATAAAGAATCTTCCATATCTTTTTCAACATCATTGATTAATAATCTTCGATCAGATATCATAGGAGCTAAAGTTGCATTGCATGCAGAAACTGGAATATTTTGTCTATTTATTAGTAAATTGCTAATTCCAGGTTTTACTGATTCGTATGTCATCGATAATTTTTGCATCGATCTTCCTGTATAATATTCACCTCCATTATGAAACTGATATATACAAACTCGATCCGAATTAGACAATTCAAGTAGATCTTCGATCTTACTCATTAATTCAGTATCTTTACCAACAGCTAATTCTACTGGACATTTTTTTTCCATTTTCTTTATATCCAGCCTATGTTTATACTTAACAGCAAATAAAGTGGCTAAGGCACCTATAATTGTTGTTAAAACTGGAACCCAAACTTCAATTGACATGTTTATTGTTGGATATTTTTTGTTATATGAATTATATATCTTAACCGATACAATTTAATTCATTACGATAACTTGAAGTGAAGCGTTGTCTGTTTCTAGCTTCATGTCTATATAACGCATCAAATTACCTATCGCTTCTGCGTGAGTTTGCATAAAATCTTCACTTTCACCTTCATAGTAGTTTATTTGTGATATTATGTCTCTAGACGAACATTCAATAAACGTTTGTGGCTTATAGGGATTAGGTTTCCAAAACTTAAGAGCAATCAACAATTTTTGTATTTGCTTTAGTTCTTTATGTGATTCTACTAAAGACGGTAAGTCTATCTTTGCATGTAAAATTTTGTAATCGAAAGATATTTGATTACCCTTTTTTCTTGTATAATTTTTTGCAGCTGAAACTGAAAATTTTACATATTTTAGATTTGGAAACGTTGTTACGACACTATGTAAGAAAAAAGCAGAATTTACATTTTGTACTAGATCCTCTTCGTTAAGTCCGTTTTGAAATAGTATGTCATCCTTAAATCTTGTTTCTAATACGTCAAGAATATCTTCGGTTGATATGAAGAAGTGTTTGTTAGAACCAGTAACTTTTTGTAAACGAGAATTTCTACGTATTTCACTTAGCACTCGATTATCTATTAAGTTATGTTTGTATAACGTAACTTCTACAACAAGTGGTGAAAATGTATTAGTCTCTAACATAAGTCTCGTATTGTAATTTCATCTTTGTGAAATACTCTTGCATTTGTTCCGGATGGAGCTTAGTCAATTGATCAAAATCTTTTCGTGAGATTTGATTGACCTTAAGATATATTTCAACCAATTCTTCTGAATACTTGTACTCAAGTTTTTCTTGAGCCTTAGTTTTCTTGGTTTTAGTATATATCCATCCAGGAACTCGCTTGAAACGAGATGTTAGGAATTGCCATGTATCTATGACACCAATACCGTTGATGCCATTTCGATTTAGTAATTGCGCTTGAACTGGCCAATTGATAGCCATGAAACGATTAATCATAAAATGATTCTTAGCTTTATCGTTATTTTTAACTTCGTTATATTCCTTCGGTTTTGTGAACATAACACGTACTAGATCGAATAATTGCATGTTTTATTATTATATGATGTTATTGATTAGTAGATTCTTTCTTACGTTTCTTTTCTTCTGCAAGTTTGTTTTGTTTTTCGATTGCAGCTGCCAAACGATTTTGAGATTCTATAAGTTTAGGTAGGTCATGCATATAATATTTTTGACCCATTTTAGTATTGAAGAATTCAGTTGCCATAGTTTAATCTAATTTTAGTCCACCGAAAAATGAAGATTCCTCAGTTTGATTAAGATTCTTTTCATCATTAGTGATCGGTTTTAATATGTTCTCTTTATTTATTTGAGTCATATTTCGAATAGTTGTATAATCTGTTTTTTCGATATGTTCGAGCATTACATTCATAATTGAAGGTGGTAATGCACGATTATGAAGATACATTAGATTTCTGTTAGCTTCGTATTTTTCGATTAATTGATCTAGTGTACGATCATTAATTTTAAGTTGTTGTTTTGCAATTGCACATATTTCGGATATTGCGCTTTGTGAAAAGAATGTTGATTCTGATATTGTGCCATTGTCTTTTTCATATTCGTTAAGAATCTTTGTAGCTTTGTTATCAGTTATATTAAAGACTCTTACTTTACCATCCTTAGATGTTTTCTTAAATTGGTATAAAGGTGAAACATTATCGCCGGCATCACCACATAAGATTTTTTTGAATACAAATTCTATTGTGTCCATTTCTTTTACTTCAATACCTCGTAGTACATTTTGTAATGCAAGTTTTGTATTGCTTGTAAGGTCGAGTGGTTGATTGAAAATATCTACAGATTGAACATCATTTACTGATAGCCAATTATCGAAGTTTTCGAAAGTGTACATTCTTTTAGAGAATTTATTGTAGTACAATGTATTAGTGCCATTAGATTCGTTATTGCAAACAAGTTGAATAAGATCGTTATCGCCAGAAAAGATGAGTGCATTGTTATTATTCATATTGAGATATGAAGACCATGCAAAGATTAGATCATCTGCTTCGGTACCATCTACTCGAGAAACTGTAATACCTTGTTGTTTAAGTGAAGTAGCAAATTTATCATGTAAATCGTATATTGCTTTCCAGTTAATTGTATTGTCCTTTTTACGAGTACCTTTGTAAGATCCTGAAGATGCAAGATCGTTTGTATTTGTTGTTGGATAAAAATCTTTTCGCCATGAAGAAGAATCAATGCAATAAACAATACCATCGAGTATTGGTGCAAAACGCCTTACTTCGTAAGCAAAGTCTGTAGCAAGTTTAGCTGCTAGGATGTCAGAATCTTTTTCTGGTTCATCTATAAAATTAAGTTGGCCTTTTCTTTTGATCTTTCCTGAGATGAAAAGAGTCTTATGTAAGAAATAATTACCATCGACTATAAGTGTATACCTGTTCATATTGTATGAATTATGTTTTATTATTATATGCTATTTGGATCATAAAGTTTCGAATTACTTAACGATTTTCTGAATCTTAAATACAAGTGAAAGCATTGTAACTACTGGATCGATTACAAATCTTGATTCGTACGAGTGTTTGTTTACTTCGTAACATATTTCACCTAAATGTTTTACATCATCTAGTTTTTCAGTTTGTATGTATTCTACGAAATCACTTCCTAATGCTTTAATAACATCATCTACTCGATGACCATAGTTTGAGACTAAGAATTTGTAATTAACAGCTGGGCTTGCAGTATCTAAATATATGTGATCAAATAGATCTTTGAAGACTCCATGAAATGTTGTTACATCTTCTTCAGATATTTTAGTAAGTCCTTGTGCAAAATAACCTTGAAGTACGTTGATTGTATTTCTTAGATCTGGAAATTTCCTTTTGACTAATTCAAGAAGTGCAGGTTTTTCTATTTCCATACCTTCAATTTTACATATTTCGTAAATTCTACGAAGATACATTTTAAGAATTTCTGTTTCTTCTGTATCAGTAAAGTCAAAGTTAATACATTCGAATCTTGATTGAATGTTATCAGGAATTTTGTTGAAATAGTTGCAAGTCGCAATAAATCTAGCGGATTTGTGGAATTGCTCGATAGTACCACGTAAGGCTTTCATGTATTGGTCTGAGACACCATCGAACTCATCTAATATAACTACTTTAAGTTTTCTTTCGCCATCAAGAAGAGATAACGTAGAACAAAACTCGGATATTTTAGTTCTTACAACATCTACGCCAGTTTCGCTTGAGCAATTGATGTATAAATATGGGTGGCCAGTAGCTAATATTTTAGCTGATGAAGTTTTTCCACTTCCTGGACCGCCATAGAAAAGTAAGTTTTGATAAACGCCTTTGTCTAATTTCTTTGATATTCTTTCTGGTACAATTAAGTCTTTTAATTCTTTTGGACGATATTTTTCAGTCCATAGCAATTTTTCTGCGTGTGACATATAAGATTTTGTTTAAGTGTTATATGATCGTTCGTTTGATTTAGTTTCGATTAGCAGTTTTGCTTTGAATTTAGAAGGTTCGTTTACAAATGATGTACAGGATAAAACTCTACATGGTTCGCCTTTGTAGTTTACATTTTGATTTACGCATAAAGGCTCTCCTTCAGCTAAGATGAAGATGTATCTTCCATCTTTTGATTCTTTGATGATATTCATATATTTAGATTTGTGTGTTATGTATTTTTGATTTTGGATATGTTGCAATTTCTTTACAAACGTTTTGGATCTTATTGAAGAGATCAATGTTTTGAGTAAAGATTGAATCCATTAGAGGATCTTTAATAATTTCAGGTGAATAATCAAAACCATCGAATAAACCGTAAAATGAGTTTTGAAACATAAATGTGTTTTCGTTGATTTGATATAGATCAGTAATGATTTCTAAAATTGTTTGTCTTGTGGTTGAGCTCATATGCTCGTGTCTATCAAAGTATTGCATATTATTAAAATTTAGGAAAAACGTTTTGAAATGTATCTAAGTTAAGTTGTGCTTTTGTTAGTTGAAATTTTAATCCGTTTGCTTTTAAGGATTGCGCTTTCAATGATTGTGAAGCATAATAATCAGATTCGAATAGATCAAAGCCTAATCGCATGATTTGTTTTCTTGATTCGTTATGATTGTTGTTTTGAATTATTTCAACGATTTGTTTTTCTGTTTCGTTTGAGAATTCTGATGTTTTAATGTTTGTCATGTTTATTTGTTTAAGTTATTCATGTATTTTTTCCAAGCTCTCATTGATATACCGCTTGAATGGTATCGTTTTTGAAAATAAGCTTTGAACTCGATCTCAAGTGTAAATGGGAAAAGTTTGTTTCTTAAATTCCTCCAATGTCTTGTAGGAATACCAGTGTAGATACACATTACTCCTAAGATAAATGCAGAGAAACAAAAGAACATTTCGTTTAGTGGATCTGCAAAAGATATGTAATTAAGAATACTTCCAGTTGCAGTTATGTATGCAACATAAATTGAGAAAATACCACCGATTAAGGTAAGTAAGTTTGTGTAAGCGGATTTGTTCATAAGTGTTATATTTAATTGTTATAGTATAAATATAATACTTTTTTGTGGAAAAAAAAAATTTTTAATGTTAACAAATTGTTAACTTTTACTTTTTTGATCTTTTTTATCGCCTTTCTCGACTTTTTTGACTAATTTGCCGTTTTTCATAACAAATTTTGATGGATCAATCAATGGATTGCCATTACTTTTAGGTCTTTGTTTTCTTTTCAAAATTATTCGAATTTTATTCCGCCTTTAGCATTACCTATTGTATCTTCTACTGAATAATCTCCACCTTCAAATGATGTTGCCTTAAAGGCTCTCGAAGGACTCACAACTATTCCTAATCGATCCATAAATTTTCGGTTTGCTAATGCTGGTGTAGATTTTTCTTTTCTATCTACAATTGATACTGGAACTTTAGGAACAAGTTTACCAGCGAATATAAGATCCTTTAATATAATAGGTCTACGTTCGACACTATCACCAACAACTGTTTCTGTTGTATCAACGATCTTATCTTTATATTTTTTACCATTCATTTCATATTCTAAATACTTACCTTCAACTTTTGCGTTTTCACCATGAATTGATAAAGATTTTGAACCGTTTCCAGTGTCCATTTTACAAACAAAATCTCCAACACCTGGAACTGTAAGTACTTCTCGAAAACCACAGCTAATACTTGGATACGTCCAATTTTCTTTATTTAATATGTAGTCTAATACTAATTTAACAACAGGTAATCCAGTAGCTTGTGTAATTCCTTTAGTTCCTGGAGAACCATTGACTTCTAATATGTATGGTTTCTTTGTATTCTTATCAATGATTAAATCAACAGCACACCATGTTGCATCAACTGCTTTTGCGGAATCCTTTGCAATTTGTTCCATTTCTTTAGTCAACTTAAATTTCTTAACTCCACCACCAATAGAATAGTTTGTTCTAAAATCTTTTTTAGCAGCAGTTCTTTGCATTACCGCAATTACCTCAGAATGTTCATCATCAGGACTAAAGAATTTCTTAGATAAAACATGGATACGAACATCACCAGTTGCAGGAATCATTTCTTGTAATAATATTTCGTTCTTACCGCTAGCTTTCCAAAGTGTTTGTAGTACAGATTTTAATGATTCATAAGAATCAACTTGAGAAACACCAATACCTTGAGATCCTGATAACATTTTTACAATAACTGGAAACTTACCACCAATATCTTTAAGTGCCTGATCTATTCCTTCAGGATCCGATAATATCGAATTTTTTGGTGTTGGTAATCCAGCAGCTTCTAACACTCGATTCGTAGTGTTCTTATTTTCACAAGTCATTATCGAATCTAATGTATTTACACAAAAGAAATTATACGATTCTAGATCTTCAAGAAGTTGTCTTGTATATGTTGAATTAACAACGCCTCGTCTAGAAAGTATTACTGTATTAGATCTATTAATAGCAATTGGCTTTGTATCAGCATCACCAATTTTAATATCGTTTCGTTTATTTACAAATTCTTTAAGATACGCTGTCTTTACGTTTAAGGCATAGCAAGGAACTCCTCGCCCTTTACATGCCTTTGCAACTGCATCTACTGTAGTTGATTCTGCTTCTAAATTAGAGAGAATTACTACTTGAACCTTATTGAAAGATAAGGCTTCTGTAATTAAATCAAAGTTTCCGAAATGTTTCATTTATTCTTAATATATTTGAGGAATGTTTTTCTATCTTTATTTATCAAACGTTTGCAATGCTCTGTGAATTCGACCGAATTATTTAATATTAGTTCACTCACTTTATTACCATCTTCTGTATATATTTGATAACAAGAATCACAGCAAAAATTAGCAATACTAAAATCTTCCATACGAGAATTTATCTTATCATTACAAAAAGAGCATTTCCATGGAATAATTCTTATTTCATCTATTAATCTGTTTTTATCTTTTACTTCTCCATCGGTAGGATCGATAAATAATTTGCTTTTGTTTTTTTCGTGATTTTCTTTATCTATTAAATTGAATAGCATTTTAACAAAACTATCATCTTCACAGGATTCTTTAATAAATTTATATTTGTCTAAAGCGTCGATATATGAAGGTTTAAGACCTTTGATTAATATACCATGACGAGTATGCTTACTAGGTTTTCCTCTTCTTAATATCATTTGATACTGTATTTAGTACAAATATTTTCTAATTCTTTAATAGCTTTTGGCCAAGATCCTTCAGGAGCTTTGCTCCAATCACCATCAACACCTATAACTCGTTTTGCATAATCTTCCCATAGATCTATTGCACCAGATTCCTTAGAATCGTAAACTTTTTGTTGTAGCTTTTTAAGTTCTTCTAATTGAGGTAACCTAGAAGCTTCATTTAATGCATTTCTAAATTTGTTTGCAACCGATTCTTCGGTTTTTTCTTCCTCTTTCTTTTCAGGAGCTTCTTCAAAATGATCTTTAGTTAAATTGATTTCAGGATACATTGGATCTTTAGGTTTATCAAATTTAATTTTGTAAACTTCAGGCTCACCGCTTCTTCGTGGTAAGTCGCCTTCAGGTTCTCGTTCACCTTCGGCAAAAGATTTTATTATTTTACCTGTAGCCTTTTCTAATTGACCGAGATCCTTATCTCGCATGTTCTTTAAGACAACTTTTTTGCCGATTAAAGGATTACTCTCATCTTCTTTTTTACTCTTACTTTCGATCTCTTTCGCAACATCTGCAGGATCCTTAACACCATCACCATCATCATCGGTTTCTGTTTTTTTATCTTTAGATCCTTTAAGATTATCGATTTTCTTTTTATCCTTTTCAACATCATCTTTGGCTTTCTCTTTCTTTTCTTCTTCTTCAGGAATAAGTTCTCTTCGAGTAGCTTCAAGTATAAGACCATAAGATTCAAACATTTCATTAACTTCGGATTCAAGCATTGCAACCTGTAATTTAAGTGCAAATGATTCTCCGATTTTAGATAATTGTTCTTTGAATTTTTTATTCAATTCTGAGTATCTGTCTAATTTATCTTGTTCTTTCTTTGGGTCTATTTTTGTAGCTCCTATACCCTTTTTAGATAATCTGTCTTGAATAGCATCGATTTTTTCTTGAGTGTTTTCAATTTTGGCTTCTAAAGCTTCTTTCTTTTTATTGTTTTCTTCAGCTTTATTTTCCTTTTCTTTTTGTGCAACTTTATCTTCTGCTTCAGCCTTATCTTCATCCGATGCATCAACACTATCAGTAGAACTCTTTAATTCTTTTTCTGCTTGCTTAGATCTTTCAGCGGCTGCTTTTTGTTTAGCATCTAAATCACTAGTATCCATATCCATCAAAGATCTATTCTTTTTAACATGTTTAGCAACATCTGCATCATTATCTGCTTTTACTTGATTTGCATATTTTTTACTGAATCCTAACGCTTTGTTTGTTAACGTACTAGATTTTGCACCACCTTCAGCGGTACCACTCATGTTATCCGCATTTTGTGTGGCAGCCTCGATTTCTTTTGTTATATCTTCTTTAGCCTCCTTTGTTTTAGTTTCTAAAGAAGAAACATCATCTTTATATCGATCTTTTACTTCAGATTTACGTTCAGCCATAGCAGGATCTGGCTGTGCCTTCTCTTTAGCTTCTTCTCTTTTTGCAGGAATTCCTTTTTCAATTTCCTCTCGAATTTTACTGATTTCTTCCTTTAATTTCTTTTTTCCTTCAGCCGGATCTGTATATTTAGCCTTTTCATCCTCGGCAGCTTTAACGTTAGTTTGTTGACGAGAAATTTTATCTTTTACCGAATTAACCGCTTGTTGGAGTTTTTCTCTTTCCTTTTTTAACTTACCAGCAGCTTCATTACCTTTGCCTTCACCAGCTTTTTTTCTAGCCTCTTCTTCTGATGGAAGTTTATCTAATGGTTCTTGGGCTTTTTGTAATTCTCCTTTAGGACCATCGTCTTTTGCGTCATCCTTTTTATCTTCTTCGTTTAATGACTTTCCTTTAGGTTGTTTAGTAGATTCTTCCTTTTTCTTTTTAGTATCCGTTGGAGCATCATCGGTTGGAGCATCATCTGTCGGAGCATCATCTGTTGGAGTATCACCTTTCTCGGTTTTTTCTTTTGATGCAGCTTCTGCCTTTTCTCGTTTTTCAACAGCCTCAGGACTATCAGGATCTTCAAATCCTACAGAATCTAACTGATATAATTTTCGTTTTGCTTTAAGAACTGATTCTTTAGCTTTTGCCAATTCAGTTTCCCAATTTTTATCAAAGTTTTCTAATTTATCTTTTTCCGATTTTAGTTTATCTTCTAAAGCAATTTTTTCTTTAGATATTTTTTCTTTTTCTTCTTTGTATTCTTCTGGACTTAATTCAGGTTCTAATGCTTCAAGATCCTTTTCTTTAGTTACTTTTAATTCCTCTTTCTTTTCATAATCATCAACATCAATATCCGATTTGTCTTTTTGTAGGGTTGCAACTTGATCCCAAGCCTTTTTTATTTTCTTTTTCTTAAATAAGAAATTTATATATGCTGCTAATGATGCAGCACCAGCAACAGCACCGGCACCGGTTGCAATCATTGCACCACTAACATCATCATCCCAATCTTCGTTAAGTGATTCATTTATAGATTCAAATATGTTATCAGTTTCGGTAATATAACCTGCATCAATAAGGACATGATTAACAGCGTTTGAATTTTCGAACAATCCAGTACCATCACCAGAATTAAGTAATAATAATTTAATGATGTTTTTTCTTTCGTTTTCTTCGAGTTGTTTGAATTCTTCGATTGTAACAATATTTCTAAGACCTATAACGGCTTCGTTGATCTTTGAATATTCTTCTAAGGAAATTAAGTTCATTTGATAGAAATTTATTTATATTACTATATATTCGATACAAAAAACAAAAGGTCTCCCCGAAGGAAGACCTAATGAATTATGTATGGTTAGTAATAATTAAGCTAATTGACCAGCCTCATTACACACACCGAATGATAAGTACATAGTTTGTGGGTGGAATCCAGCCTCAACTAATGCGTATCTAGATTTTACAGCGATTTTTGGCGCCATAGTACCTTCAGCAATAGTTTGAACTGATTCAGCCATTAAGTATGGCATAAATACAAGTCCTGGAGAGTTTCCATCACCTTTTCTACCTACAGTTACTCGAGTATCACTCCAGCTCATATATGGATCAACATAAACAACCAATCCAGCTAAAGTACCGATAGGGTACAATGAACCAGTTTGTTGGTTTAATGTATTCATCATTGGAGCAGGAACGAATCCAGCACAATCTTGCAATGCAGAACCAACTTGTCCGTTTGTTACAACGAATGTAGCAGGACCTCTTCTACCTCTGATTGCAATCAAGTTTCCAACCGCTAGGATTTTAGACATGATTTTTCTCTGACGAGTATGCAAGTTTTCAGCAGCAGAGTTAGTCTCTGAAGATGGTACAGGTGGATTGAACTGCGGAGTACCAAAGTTATCCATTTGGAATACAGAAGCAGTTGTTCCAGCTTGTTGAGCACCAACAGCAGCAGCAGTACCCCAGTCAGAACCTCTAGAATCTAGAGCCGTTAACTTAGCGTAAGTACTATAGTTAGCACTTGCTGCAGTTGTTCCTAATAAAAGGTTGAACTGTACGTTTTGAGTAGCAAATACTTGACCGTGGTTAGTATAACCTAATCTTCTTACTCTTTCCAAGATGTTTTTGTTGATTGATTGAGTCAATTCATTAATAAGAACTGATTCAACTTGAGCAACAGCATCAATACCAAATTGTTTAAGGTCTTGAACTTGCTCTCTAGTTACTGCAGCAGCAACTTGGAACGTTTCAGCCTCAACAGATTTGTTGAATAAAGATAGGTTCATTACATTATCAGTCGTAGCTTCACCTTGACCTCTACTCATTGGTGAGTTTGAGTCATAGTCTTGACCGTTAGAGAAACCAGTAATATGGTCTTCTAAAGCCTTAACTAAAGATGGTGATCCAGCTAAAGTATAACCAAGAGCAGTACCACCAACAGTAAATCCATTCGCAGGAGAAATAGCCATTGCAGCAGCAACGTTAGCATTTGATCCTAAGTCATCGATTCTGAAGATAGCTTGTCCATCGATTCTTGATTCTCCAACGTATGTTGCAGTTGCACCAAGAGTGTTTTGGTAAGCTGTTCCAACTACTAAAGATACACCTGCTAAGGTA
>WLWG01000518.1_pt1 | contig 39482 bp, 35 predicted proteins | sample 6712871 | NCBI WGS metagenome assembly WLWG01 (sample SAMN12718693, study PRJNA515312) | sponge metagenome | isolation source: marine sponge | host: Mycale hentscheli | place: New Zealand: South Island, Marlborough, Capsize Point | collected 2003-05-01
CCAACAAACTCATCATAATTAGCACAAGACATGCTGAGATTGTAGAGCCCTTCATCGTTAGCAATCCACAGGCAAACATTCCACGTTTCATAGTTTTCATATCCATTGTACATATTTATTCTCCAAAGGGTGATTGTTCTTGTTCTGTAAGTGTAGCATATCTTTCAGCCAATGCAAGTATCCTTTCATCACTCCCTGGCTTACCTACTGGATTAATCATATTATCATTACTGCTAAGATACCTATCATTCACCTTAGTCTGTTCACTCTTTACAATCTTCCTCATAGCCTTTCTATTAAACTTATGAACCGTACCATCCTGCTCAACACCTTTCCATATCATTGTACATTCATCCCATGCAGCGGATAAGATAGGATATTTTCTCATTAGCTTTTCTGTGTTATACATAACTCTCTCCCCTACAGTATAAAATATTGTTTGCTACTCTCATTCCGTCCTCATCGCCTGTTTCCGAACAAGCAAGGTAGTATAGTTTTACCTTCGCTGTATCATACTTGTCAAGTATATCGTAAAGGTTTTGTTCTACAAGTTCATTCATTGATAGCATACTCCCCAGTGTTATAGTTCCTGATCTGCTGTAGTATATCAGCTACTTCGAAAAAGTCACGCCATCCAATAACATCAACACACCCAAGGTCTCTATTGATCTGTGTGTCGTAAATCAGTTCTCCCGTGATCTCTCCGTCTGTGCCGATAGGGTACTGAAGAATAGCGACCTCAAAGTATCCAGCGTGACCGCCATAAGTACCACTGTGACATGCGACAGAAGCACCAAGACCATTAGAGAAATAGTAACGCTTAACATATCGACCTTCCTTCTTGTGGGTTTCTGCTTCGAATCGTGTTTCATTTAGTTTCAGTGGGTTTACTTTGCAAGTTTTCAATTTACTACTCCTCAATATGTGAAAGTCTGAAAGGGATTAGAACGTGATGCTGTACGAGTTGACGGGCTTCTGATTCTGTCATAGCTCCGACTTCTCCGATCTTGTTGCCGTCCAGGTCATACACGACCCAAACATTATTTCTGACTTCTGGCACGATGCAATTGTTACTACTCATTTTAGTTTCTCCTGTTAAAAGTATATCGACATTTTTACCATATAAACTTTAGGCTGTCAACTCCATTCGTTGTGATTCTGGATTCCATGTTACTGATTGCATTTTAGGATGGGTCATATCAGATCGAAAATAAATATCGTACTCGGCTGTTTTTTCTGTATGTTTTGCATTCTTATTTTTTGGACTGTACAATTCGATCCAAGCCATCAATTCTTGTTTGCTGATTGTTTTGATTACTACTCCGTTTGCAGGTGTGACGAATGAAAGATATAAGATATCGAATAATGCAGGTTTGACCTTTACAAAATAATACTTATTACTCGTTGGCCCCAAGACACTAGACTTGACCTCTGCCCGTCGTACCTTTCCTCCAGTGTAAAGTGTGATATCGTGTCGGTTCTGACTGCCGCCCATATGATCGCAGTCTATGCCAAATTTTTTCATGCAATCTACAATCATCAATTCGCATGATGTCCCACGGGCAAGATTAGACTTGCAGTGCAGACGATATGATATATCGCTTTTTTCTGGCGTGTACAGATCGCTCGATGATAGACTTGCTGACATTGTATTTTCTGCAATTTCAAGATCTTGAACTGTAAACATTTTAGGCTTCCAAGGTAAAGGTGTGAATCGTATTTTCAAAGTGTACCAAAATTTTCCCGTCTACGCAATCCGCTTTATGCGGCTCCGTAAAAATCAAGACCGGCCTGAAAGTGTACGGCCTCAGAGCAATCGTAATCGGTACGATCCTCAATCACTTCACAATGTTCTAAACATGCTGGGCAAATTTCAGCGTCCGAGTGAACGTATGATCCGCAGCAATCTGAAGTGTAGCAAATTTCAAAATTTTGATTTGTGTTACTCATAATTTTTTTCCTAGTGTTTAATGTCCTGTTTACTATATCGGAATTTTACCATAGTAAACTTTAATGTCAAGAAAAAACTTTTTTTCTTTTCTAATATATATATAGTGCAAGTATCGTGCCATTCGGATAAAATTTTTTTGCCTATACTTGTGAATGTTCTATATTGTCATTATGGCATGTTTCACATTATTGTGACAGATTTTGTCACATTGTTGTGAATAGTATGTTTTACCCGTGAAATACGTGTCACATTATTGTGACATATTTTTAGCATGATTCACGTTTGTGTTACAGTGTATTTTTGTACAGTATTTCCAACTTATAGGTTTACGTAGCACATTTTTACCTTTATTTTGGGTAATATGGGGGTTTTTCTGTTTTTTAGTGCTTATTGAGATTGTGTCTCAATAACGGGCCGGGGTTCATAAAAAGTAAGCTGACACATATAGAAATGTAATACCTAAACTATAAAGGTAGGCCGGTCTTATGTTAGACTCTATAAAACAAGCAACATGCTTTTATTTGACAAATCGTGTATTAAAACTATAATACTAATGTAATACTAATGCGAGATACAAAAATGAAAATTACTGATTCCATTTTAGAAGTAAAAGCTACAGGATGTCTAGATGTAGAGAAAGACCTGAACCAACCTAACGGGAAGAGTATAGCCCAGCTACTACATGAAGAAGAAGAAAACGAAAACAATATTTCAAAAGAAGAAGATTGATGAGCAGTTTTTCATAGAAACAGTAGAAAAAATCACACATAATCTTGTTCATAAATTTAAATTCGGATACCACACACCAGCCGATATTAAACAACAAGCGTATATCTACGCCCTAGAAGGCTTAGAAAAATATGACAATAGTAGACCTCTAGAGAATTTCCTTTGGACCCATATCCGCAATCGTCTTTTCAATTATAAGAGAAACAATTATAAGAGGCCAGATGCTCCTTGCTTAACTTGCCCCTTTTTCTTAAAAAATGAAGCTAATACAGAACATAACTGTTCCCAGTTTGAAATAAAAACAGATTGTGACCTATTTTATAGTTGGAATAAAAGAAATTCACAAAAACAAAGTTTAATGAACTTATCTGTCTTAGAAGCCCCCAATAGTGCTAAAACTGTAAATGTAAACCAAGAAGACAAAGAACTATTAGATAAGATAGAACAATCGATCATAGATCCTGAAATTAGAAAAATATATATTAAACATAAAAATCACTGCAAAGTATCTAAAGCAGACTTCACTAAACTTACCTCTTATATAAAGTCTTTAAATTTAAAATGAAAATTCCCAAAAAAAGAGGACAGCTAGGATTAGAAGAACAAGAATTTATTAGAAAAAATATTGGCACACTTTCTATTGACGAAATCGCCGGTCAGCTAAATAGAACCATTAAACCAATAGAACGATACATATCTGATGCTAAAATAGGAACTAAAACACTAGACGAACAAGAAAATGATAAAAGTTTAAGACAGAAACTCCATGCTAAAACATTTTGGATAGAAATTACAAAACAATTTGATAAAGAAACTGGAGAATTAGATTATTTTGAAGATACATGGATTGGTTTAGTAAAACAGTTTAGAGAAGACGTATTACCTGCAGAAGAACTGCAAATCAAACAATTTATAACTATAGATATTCTTATTAATAGATCCATGAAAGAACGTAAACGCCATATAGCTGATACTGAAAAATTACAACAAGAAGTAGATAGAGAATATCAATTAGATGAATCATTAAGGGACGCCGCCAAACTAGCTAATTTAGAAACTCAACTTAGTTTTGCTCGTAATAGTATAGCTAACTATACCAATGAATATACTAAACTTTTAAATGAACAGCAAAAGATTAGCAAAGATTTAAAAGCAACCCGTGAACAGCGTATTAAACGTATTGAAGACGGTAAAAGCAGTTGGATAGGATTGATACGTATGCTAGAAGACGAAGAGATTAGAGAAAAAGAAGGAAGAGAAATGGAAATAATCTCAATGTCCGTAGAACAAAACGCAAAGAAACTTAGTGAATATCATACATACCAAGATGGAACTATTGATACTCCTCTTTTAACTCCAGAAACCGTACAGGATAAAGAATAATGAAAACAGCGATTGTTACAGGTGTAACCGGTCAAGATGGTAGCTATCTATCAGAATTTTTATTAGATAAGAATTATACCGTAATAGGATGTCACCGTAGAAATAGCACTAATAATTTCCACAGAATAAATCACCTGCTAAATAATGATAACTTCATACTAGAAGAATTTGATCTTACTGATCCATCCTCCTGCCAAACATTATTAAGTAAATATAAACCAAATGAACTTTATAATCTCGCCGCACAATCTCACGTTGGAACTAGTTTTAAACAGCCTGTATTTACATTTCAAGCTAATACCATTGGAGTATCTAACTTATTAGAAGCCATTAAATCTAATAGTCCCCAGACTAAAATGTACCAAGCTAGTACCAGTGAAATGTTTGGACGTAATTATAATATGTCTGGAGTAAATAACAAATATCAAGATGAAACTACTGATTTTCTACCTCAAAGCCCCTATGGTGTTTCTAAAACTGCTGCTCATCAACTTATGACAGTATATCGTCTCTCATATAACATTTATACTTGTTGTGGTATATTATTTAATCACGAAAGTCCCCGTAGAGGCGAAAATTTTGTAACTCGTAAAATCACTAATTATATAGGTAAATATAAAAACGGCTTAACTAAAGAGAAACTTAAATTAGGTAATCTTTCTGCTCAAAGAGACTGGGGACATGCAAAAGATTATGTTCGAGCCATGTGGATGATGATGCAACAAGTGAACCCTGATGACTATGTTATTTGTACAGGACAGACTCGTTCTGTTCAAGAATTTTTAGATATAGCTTTTGACTATGCAGGGTTGCCTGTAGATGACTTAGTAGATATAGATGCTGATCTTTTTAGGCCTGCAGAAGTAGAATACCTGAAAGGTAGTTACACTAAAGCTAAAGAGAATCTTAATTGGAGTCCTGAAATATCGTTTAACAGCCTTGTAGAAGAGATGGTTAATAGTGACTTACAGAAATTTCGAAGATCCTCAGTACAAAAAATGGAGAATGCAAGTTTACAAAAGAGATAAGTTTAAGTGTCGTTGGCCTGGGTGTAATTGTAAAGGTGGGTTAAATGCTCATCATATTAAAACTTGGGCTAACTATCCTGGTTTAAGATTTGAACCTAATAATGGAATTACTCTTTGTAGAAGGCATCACAAACAAATTCAAGGTATGGAAGATATCTATGAAGCAACTTTCCTTAAGATACTAGCCAATGATAGACTTCAGTAATTTTCAGATTATAGTAGACACCAGGGAACAACAACCTTGGGAATTTAATAATATGGAGAAAACCGTAGCCAAATTGGATACTGGTGATTACTCCCTAAAAGGACTAGAAGAAACCTTTTGTATAGAACGTAAAGGTAGTGTTAGTGAGTTTGCTAACAATATAACAGAGAAGCGTTTTAAAGACGTAATAGATAGATTATCTAACGTACAACACTCCTTTTTATTATTTGAATTCAACCTAGAAGATGTATTACAATACCCCGTAGGATCTACAGTACCTAAACGTATGTGGAGTAAGTTAAGAATTAGTCCAAAATTTATTCTTAAACACATAAATGAGCTCCAGCTACTGCACAATGTAAAGGTATTATTCTGTGGAGATGCAGAGAAAGCAGAGAAGATAGCGTTAGCACTAATGAGAAAAGCATATGAGTTATACGGACAACCAAAAACAGATATTTGATGACGCCTGGCTAGGTCTTGGTGATTTATCCAAAATAGAAATAGCTAACAATCCTATGATTCATAGGACAGAGGAAGAAATTGAAAACCCAGATTTGCACCTTATGAAGCTGTTACGCGACCCTAAATATATTGGAGCTACATGTAAGCTTCTTTTTAATATAGAGCTTCACCCGATGCAGTGCGTCATATTACAAGAGTTCTGGAAGCGTCCCTTTCCTATGTATATAGCAAGTCGAGGTTGGGGTAAGTCTTTTTTAATGGCTCTGTATTCTATACTGAAATGTACTTTTACTCCAGGAACAAAGATTGTAATTGTTGGAGCAGCTTTTAGACAGAGTAAGATTATATTTGAATATATGGAGACGATGTGGAGAAGCAGTCCGGTTCTAAGGAGCATATTTTCAGGGAATGAAGACGGACCAAGAAGAGATGTTGATAGGTGTACGATACGACTTGGTGACAGTTGGACAATTGCCGTTCCTATGGGAGATGGCTCCAAAATTAGAGGGTTACGTGCTCACATTATTATCGCTGACGAATTTGCATCAATTTCACCAGATATATACGAGACTGTTGTTTCTGGCTTTGCTGCTGTTTCCGCAAGTCCAATTCAGAACGTAAAAGAAGAAGCTAGAATAAAAGCAATGAAGCAGGCAGGAGTATGGAACGAAGAGTTGCAAGAAATCAAAAGTAAGATGGGAAATCAAGCAATTATTACTGGTACTGCTGATTACAGCTTTAAACATTTTGCTCAGTACTGGAGAAGATATAAGGCTATCGTGGAGAGCAAGGGAGATACTCGTCAGTTAGAAGAACTATTCCAAGGAGAAGTGCCTGATAATTTTAATTGGCAAGATTATAGCATAATAAGAATTCCTTATGAGTTAATTCCTAAAGGATTTATGGATGACAAACAAGTAGCTAGAGCTAAGGCTACGATTCATACGGGAATATATAACATGGAATATGCTGCTTGTTTTACTAAGGATAGCGATGGATTTTTTAAGAGAAGCCTTATTGAGTCTTGTGTGACAAAAGAAGATAACCCTATAATTATCAATGAAAAGCCCATTATATTCGATGCAGTTATACAAGGAAATAAGAACTGTGAATATGTTTATGGTATTGATCCAGCATCAGAAAAAGATAATTTTAGTATTATAATCCTTGAATTACATCCGGATCACTCTAGATTAGTTTATTCTTGGACGACTAATAGAAGTAATTTTAAAGAAAGGCAAAAAACAGGATTAGTTAATGAACATGATTTTTATGGTTTTTGTGCTAGGAAAATTCGTAATTTAATGAAAACCTTCCCTCCAAAAGTAATTGGTATGGACGCGCAAGGAGGAGGAGTAGCTATTGAAGAGGCTTTACACGATCCTAGAAATCTAGAAGAGGGAGAGGTTTTAATCTGGCCCACCATTAATTACGAAAAACCTAAAGACACTGATTCTCAGCCCGGTTTACATGTGTTAGAATTAGTACAATTCGCTAAAGCAGATTGGACTGCTCAGGCTAATCATGGCTTAAGAAAAGATTTTGAGGACAAAGCTTTATTACTTCCTAGATTTGATCAACTAACACTAGGATTAGCTATTGATCAAGAAGGAAAAGATATTCTTAATTCTGACTTAACTCCAATATATGATAATTTAAGCGAATGTATTCTAGAAATAGAAGATCTAAAAAATGAACTAACAACAATAGTTATGACCCAAACTAGTACTGGAGCAGGAGCTAGAGACAGATGGGATACTCCAGAAGTAAAGTTACAGAACGGCAAAAAGGGAAGATTAAGAAAAGATAGGTATAGTTCTTTAGTTATAGCGAATATGTTAGCTAGACAAACTAGACAACAACTAATGATGCCCGATTATGATGTCATTGGAGGAAATAGTAGTCAAATAGTTAAACAAGAAGGAGATATGTATAAAGGGCCAGAATGGTTCACGGGAGGAGCGAACGAAGATATTTATGGAGGAATTTATAGATAAGTGTGTATATTACAGTAACCATTCCTATTGCAATGCGAATATAATTAAATTATGACAAAAAAATATCCAAAAAGCGACAATATCCAGGACAACAGTATTTTAGGAGAGGATGCTTATGTTACTTGGGGCGATGACCTCAATAGCAAAAAGGAAGCATTAAGTGCTTCTTCTGAATCTCTTAGTGAGTATACTTTAATAGAACACTCATCAGCTATGAGAAGATATGGTTTAGATTATTCTAATTTAGATACCAATACTTCTGGTAGGCCAGGATTAAGTAGAAGAGATTATGATTTCTTTAGACCTGATGAATCTGTGCCTAGAAGAATTAAAGCGATCATAAAAAGAGCAGACGACATATATCAAAGAGTAGGGTTAGTAAAAAATGTAATTGACCTTATGGGTGATTTTGCAGCTCAGGGAATTAAAATTGTTCACCCCAATAAGAAAATTGAAAGATTTTATCAGAAATGGTTTCAGAAATGCGGAGGTAAAGAAAGAAGCGAAAGATTTTTAAATAATCTTTATAAAACTGGTAATATTATAATTAATAGACAAACAGTTAAATTAAATTTAAAGATGACCAAAGAATTATATAAGTCTGTTGCTTCTGCAGATTTATCTATTAAAGACTTGGAGAGTTTCGCTTTAAGTAAAAAAGAAATACCTTGGAAGTATAATTTCATAGATCCTTTTTATGTAGACATATCAGCAGGGGCGTTATCTTCGTTATCCTCAACTAAAAGATATGAACTGGTCTTACCTGGAACTTTAAGAAAAACTATTAATGCTCCTAAGAATGATTCAGAAAGAGCTGTTGTAGAGAATCTTCCAGAAGAAATACTAAACGCAGCAAAAGAAAGAAAGAATTATCCATTAGATCCTAGTAAGACGTTAGTGTATCATTACAAAAAAGATGATTGGCAAAGCTGGTCATACCCAATGGTATATTCTATAATGGACGATATTACCGTTATTGAAAAGTTAAAGTTGGCAGATATGGCAGCCTTAGACGGAGCTATATCTAATATCAGAATATTTAAGCTAGGTAGTCTTGAGCATAAGATAGCTCCAACAAAAGCTGCTGCTTCTAAGTTAGCACAGATACTTGGAAATAATGTTGGTGGAGGTACAATGGATTTAGTTTGGGGTCCTGATATTGAACTATTAGAAAGTAAAACTAATGTTCATCAGTTTTTAGGAGAAGCTAAATATATTCCTCATTTAAACAGTGTTTATGCTGGCCTTGGCATTCCTCCAACACTAACTGGAACTTTCGGTGCTGCTGGCACCACTAATAACTTTATTAGCTTAAAAACTCTTACTCAAAGATTAGAGTATGGTAGAGATGTTCTCAGATCGTTTTGGGAAAATGAGATATCTATAATCCAAAAAGCTATGGGTTTTTCGAAACCAGCAAAGATAGAATTCGCTCGCATGGATTTATCTAATGAAGAATCTGAAAAAGCTTTACTAATTCAGCTAGCAGATAGAAATCTTGTTAGTGATGAATTATTACAAAGTAGATTTGGCTTTGATCACGAGATGGAAAAAGTTAGAATTAATAGAGAGCAAAAGGAGAGAAAGTCGAACAAGATGGTTAAGAAAACAAGTCCATGGCATGATCCTCAGCCAGAAAATGCTCTTAAGAAAATTGCTCTGCAATCTGGCATAGCCAGCCCTAGCGAAGTAGGATTGAATCTAGACGATAGAAAAGATGGAGAGAAAACACATTTGGAAATGAGGCAATCTACTAAACCAACAAAGTTGGCAAAAGATTCTCCGGAATCTTTGCCTGGTGAACCTCAGCAAGGCAGACCAAAATTATCTAAAGACACAGAAAAAAGAAAAACGAAGACATTTAGTCCAAGATCTGGTGCTAAACTTAATCTTTGGGCTAGTAAAGCTCAAGAAAAAATTAATGAAATTATAAACCCAATTATGCTGGAGTTCTTCGACAAAAAGAATCTTCGTAGTTTATCTAGCTCTCAATCTAAAGAGTTAGATAGTTTGAAAACAGGTATTTTATTTTCTTTGAAGCCTTTTTCTGATATTAATCAAGAATTAGTATCTAAAGCATCACAAAATATAAATAATTCTATTATGAGTAATTATAGTGTATGGTTAAAAGGGTTAGCATTGGAAATTAACTATGATCTTTCAGTAGAAGATCAAAAACAAGCAAAATCGTCCTTTTACTGCATAATAAACGAAGAGTAAAACATGATAATTTATCCGCAAGAGACAGATGACAATTTGGCTGAAGTGATTAGTAATTCAAGTAGCATATCGTACGCGAGTGCTGTAGCTCCTTGTGATAATAAAGATATTCCTAATTTTAAACTAAAAGCTGATGCTTCTATAAAAGACACAGATCTATATTACGTACAATCTATTTTAGTTAGTTCTTCTTGGAACCGTAATGATGACATATTTAATCCTCAAGAGATATGGTCCGCTAGAAAAACACCAGAAGACAAGCCTACTAATCTAGAACATGATGAAAAAACAATTATTGGTCACATTACATCAAATTGGACTATAACTACAGACGGTCAAATAATTCCAGATGATACCGATCCAGAAAAACTTCCTGAAAAATTTCATATAGTTACTGGTTCTGTAATTTATAGAGCATTTACTGATCCTAATTTAAGAGATAGAACAGAGAAATTGATCGCGGAAATTGAGACAGGTCAGAAATATGTAAGCATGGAATGTTATTTTAAAGGTTTTGATTATGGAATTACTAACAAAATTACCGGAGATTACAAAGTATTAGCTAGAGGTGAAGATACTTCATATTTAACTAAATACTTAAAAGCCTATGGAGGTAGAGGAGAGCATGAAGACTATAAAATAGGTAGAGTTTTGAAAAATATTACATTTAGTGGAAAAGGATTTGTGGATAAACCTGCTAATCCTGACAGTATAATTTTTAGTAATAAAATATTTTCATCTTTTTCTGAGAAAAAAAATGAAGATTTATTAGATTCGGGTGTATTAGACAATAAACCCCAATTAACTGCGGAGACGGAGAATAATATTATGAGCGAAAATGTAGATTTAGAAAAACAAGTTTCAGAGATTAATACTAAACTTGATACCGTTTCTGCCAGTTGCGCAGATCAAGTAGCAGAAGCGAAAGCAACTGCTTCACAACTAGAAGAAACCAACCAAACCCTAGAGGCTGCTATGAAAGAAAAAGACGAAATTCTAGAAACACAAAAAGAAGCTGCTGCAGCAGAGTTAGAAGCTGTTGCTAAGAAGTTTGAAGAAGAAAAAGCAGCTTTTGCGGAACAACTCGAAACAATTAAATCTGAGCTTGAAGCGTCTGCTGCTAGTAAAGCAGAAGTTGAAGAATCGCTTAAGGCTGCTCAAACTTCTCTCGAAGAAGCCAACGAAGTTATTGCTGGCTATAAGAAGAAAGAAGAAGAGAAAGCTGCTGAAGAAAAGCTCAAGATGAGAAAAGCATCATTGGTTGAAGCGGGTCTAGATGAAGAAGACGCTACCGCTGCTCTTGAACAATTTGAAACTCTTGACGACGAATCTTTTGCTGCAATGACTGGGTTATTGAAGAAGAAGCTTCCTAAAGCAGAAATGAAGAAGGAAGAAGAAGAAAAAGCTGATATGACCAAGCGAAACGCATCAGAAGAAGAATCTGAGGCAGAAGTTGCTGAAGAGGCAGAGGCTGCTCTTGAAGAGGCAGAGGCTGAAGACACAGTTGATTTGAGCGTTGGTAGCGACGAATCAGAAACAGAATCAGCAGAAGCTAATGTTCGTAATGAACTTGTTGAATTTGTAAGCTCTAGACTCGGTAATCTATAAAAAAATAAAGGGAGAGAAAAAAATGGCTTTAAAACCAGATCGTATCGAATTATTGACAGATGTATCATTCTTCATGGCTAATGCTACAAGCTCTACTATTGAGCGTGGTGGTGTTGCTAGTGTTGACACTACTGGCTCTGGAGTAGCTATGGACGACGCAAATGCTGTCGTAAAATACCAAGCTACTGCAAGTACAGCTAAACCTGTAGGCGTTCTACTAAATGATGTTGTAAACATTGATCTTACTCGTCAGCACATCAACTGGCATAAAGATGAAGTACAAGGCGGAGGCAAAGTAACTTTACTTAGCCAAGGTCAAGTAACAACCAACATGATTGTAACTGGAAATGCTCCTGCAGCTGGTTCTGGTGCTTATGTTGGCGCTGATGGTAAACTAACCACCGACAGTACTGCCGGTGAACAGGTTGGGTCTTTCTTAAGTCAGAAAGATTCAGATGGCTACGCTAAAGTATCAGTTAACATTGTATAAAACTAAAAATTAAAAAGGGAGAATTTCACATGTCAGATGTAACAAGTAAAGTTTTTGAGCCAACTCCAGAGTTAACTGATCTCTTAGTTCGTTCTGGTTCACCTCAAAGAGAAACCTCTTTAGCTGCAAGTGCTGAATTTGCAAAAGCTTTAGAGCAACCGTTGAGACAGGGTTTATTGAGCGGCAATATCCTTGATGGCATTTTTGAGCCTATCAAGCTTGCCCCTGGCGCTACTCCAGAATTTCCATTGGATTTTCTGGCTCCTGGCACAGAAAAAGATTTCGTTGCTTATACCGTTCCTAATCACGGTTATACTCCAGAACGTCACGTTGAAGGCGACTATGTCATGGTTCCAACTTATGACATCGGAGCTTCAATCGACTACCTCTTAAAGTATGCTCGTGATGCTCGTTGGGATGTTGTTGGTAGAGCAATGGAAGTACTGGAATCAGCATTCGTCAAGAAGATGAATGACGATGGATGGCACACCTTGCTTGCTGCTGGTGTTGACCGTAACATTGTCGTTTATGACAGTGACGCAGCTGCTGGCCAGTTCAGTAAGAGACTCGTATCTCTTCTTAAAACCGTTATGCGTCGTAACGGCGGTGGTAATTCCGCAAGCAACAATCGTGGAATGCTTACCGATCTTTATGTCTCTCCAGAAGCTATGGAAGACATTCGTAACTGGGGCGTAGATCAAGTTGACGAAACAACTCGTCGTGAGATTTACACTGCAGCTGACGGTGCAGTAAATCGTGTATTCGGTGTTAACCTGCACGATCTTGATGAGCTTGGTGAAGGTCAAGAATATCAATTATTCTATAACAACACCTTAGCTGCTGAGATGCCAGCTGGCGACAATGAAATTGTTGTTGGTTTGGATCTTCGCAGACGCGACAGCTTCATCATGCCAGTACGCGAAGAAGTTCAAATCTACGAAGACGATACACTTCATCGTCAGAAGAGAGCTGGCTTCTATGGCTGGGCAGAGCAAGGTTTTGCTGTTCTTGATAATAGAAGAGTCATCCTAGGCTCTCTCTAAGAAGCCTACAAATTTGCTTCTGTAAACAGAGGGCCGCACATTTGTGCGGCCTTTTTTACTTTACATAGACTATACCCGTACTGTCGGTGTATACTAATAATGTAGCCACATAAAGAATATGGACTTAAAACATGCCAGCCAGCAAGTATGATTTCAACATCGAGCAAGGTTCATCTTTTAAGATTATCTTTACCTATAAGGATAGTCAGGGAACTCCAATTGATATAACAAATTGGTGTGCTAGATTAACATGGACCACAAACAAGAATGTCACACAGACTTTTATCTCAACAAACAGTGATGACACTTTATATAAATATACAATAGATGGAACAAATGGTAAAATAACTTTTATGATTCCTGCTAGTGTTACCAATGGTTATGACTTTGATAGCGCTAAATACGATTTTGAACTACAATCAGATGAAGATCATTATACTCAAGGAGGTAAATATACTATTAGGTTACTGTATGGCAACATTGCCATATTAGAAAGACATAGTAAATATTCGTCTGCCTTGGAGTGTAGTTAAATGAGTAATGAGTTAATTGTTACAGTAGAAGAAAATAAATTTATTCTAGAAATAGAAACTACTGTAGATAATACAGCCAACAAGATAGATATTGATTCTAAAAATCATGATGTAGTAGAAATTTCTACATCGAATCCTGTTAGTGGTGGTGGAGGAGGAAGTACGCTCACTCAAGAGCAAGTACAAGATTACGTAGGAGGTCTTCTTACGGGAACTAGTGGAATTAGTACGGACTATCAGGATAGTACTAATAATTTATCTATTACCGTTACTGGTATAAATTCAAGTCAAATAAATAATTTCAATAGTGCTGTAGACGCTAGGGTTACTGTCGCTAGTATTAGTGCAGAAGAGATAATGGATGTTGTAGGAGGAGTTAGTGGAATATATGGCGTTAGCGGGATAGCTGTTAATTACAAAGATACAGACGACAGACTTGATATTGGCATTAGCGGAATAACTGAATCCCAAATAGTTGATTTACAAAGTTATTTAACATCTTTTACAGAAACTAATGATCTTTCCTCGGCGGTTACTTGGGTTAATGTGCCCGATGGAAACATTACTGAAAGTTCTGTAGCTCAACATAGTGGAGCATTACAGATAACTGAATCTCAAGTTGTTGATTTACAGCCTTATTTAACTTCTGAAAGCAATGATCTAGGTAGTGCTGTTACTTGGGCAAATGTGCCAGATACTAATATTACTCAATCTTCTGTAGTTCAGCATAGTGGTGCATTATTAATTACAGAGTCTCAGATAACAGACTTACAGTCTTATTTAACTTCTTATACAGAGACAGACACTTTAGCTAATGTTACTTCAAGAGGAAATACTACTACCACTACTTGTGTTATACCTTTTTATTATGGTAATCAGGCTGCCTTTCCAAATGCTACGACTTATCATGGAGCCATAGCTCATAGTCACTCTGATGGAGCTATGTATTTTGCTCATGGTGGAGTTTGGAATAAGCTGGCAAATGATAGCGATATAGCTAATTCTGATAATTGGGATACTGCATATACTACTGTTAATAATTCAGGTAATGCTTGGACTCAAGCTTATAATTGGGGAGATCATGGAGAGCAAGGATACTTAACAGCTCATCCTAGCATTAGTGCAGCAAGTTCATCAGACAATAGCTCTAGAACATATATACAAGATATTTTATTAGACAGTAATGGTCATGTTACAGGAATAGCTGTTGCTACAGAAACAGTTACTGATACAACTTATACGGCTGGTTCTGGATTATTTGTTGATAGCAGCAACGAATTTCACGCAAACGTTTCTGGCATACAATCTATAACTTCTAATTCTACAACCTCTACAGCCGGTAGGAGTTACGCTGTACAAATTGATTCTAATGATCGTTTAGTAGTCAATGTCCCTTGGATTGACACTGATACTACATATACCGCTGGTTCTGGGTTACAACTTAATGGAACTACTTTTGACGCTTTGACCGCTACAGTTTCTTCTAGTGGTATTACAACACTAAGTAATACTATTAATACCGATCAAGACAAAGCATTAACTCCTAAATCTATTAATGATGCTGTTTCAGATGGTACCATACATCCGAATATTGCTGGTGCTACTACATCTAATGGTAATAGTGGTAATACTTTTCTTCAAAATATTGTTTTTGATAGTAATGGACATGTTACAAGTGTTAGTGTAGGTACTGCTTCTGAAGGAGATGGCGGCGGAGGATTAAGTAGTGTTCTTGGAGATGATAGTCCACAGCTTGGTGGAGATTTAGATTTAAATAGCTTTGCCGTTTCAGGTCAAGGATCAGTAGACATAAACGGTTCTGGAATATTTAGTTTAAATGTAGTTGCTACAGGTATGGGTATTGGTATTGAACAACCTAATACAATTGGGAACGAAGCTGGCTTGCATATAGCTGATAGAAATTATCCTGAATTACATTTTACTAATGATACTACTGGACACAGCAATACGGATGGAGCCCATATACAACTTAACGGAACAACACTAAATACGACCAATCGCAAAAGCAATAGTTCTATTCAATTTCATACTTTTGATGGTAGCTCTGTTACTAAGCAACGTCTTGGGTTAGGTCCTACTCAATCTGTATTTAATGCTTCCTATGACAATAACGATTTTCTTGTTTATGGTACTGGCACTACTCCAGTTATTCATGTTGACGCATTTAACGAAAGATTAGGTATTGGTAATAGTTCGCCAGTTCATGCTTTAGATGTAGTTGGCACTGGTAGATTTGTTCATGAAGACGGTCATTGCGGCCTAATGATAGAAGATTCTGGAGGAAGTGGTATTCACATTGGAGATTGTGCATATTCTCATAGTGCTAGTTATGCTGGAATGAAGCACAGCAATCACTCTGGCTCTAAAGAGTTTATGATAATGAGTCAGGGCGCTAATACTTACCTCACTGGAGGAAGTGGTTATGGGGTTATTATTAACGGTAATCCCGCAGGAGGCCATGCATCGTCTGAAATACGAGTTTATGATGCTACCGCTGGTAATGATGGTGTTGTAATTAATGAGCAGGGTCAAGATATAGACACTAGAATTGAAGGTCTTGACGACGAAAATCTATTCAAGGTAGACGCTAGTACAGACAGAATTGGTATTGGAACCCCAACTCCTGCTTACAAGTTAACGGTTGTAGATAGTACTTTATTAGGAGGAATATTAGTATCTGGAGGCGCTACTCCGGGTCTGTCTTTGATAGATACTACTGATAACAGTTCCCATGGAATTTTTGGAGACGACAATGGTAAATTATTAATAAGTGCAGATATAACTTCTGTTGGCGGGTCGAGTTCTGCAATTAGATTTGGAGTTCAAAACGCAACACAAGCTGTCGTTACAAGCAGTGGGGTAGGAATTGGAACAGAAACTCCATCATACCAATTAGACGTAGTTGGTACTGGCAGATTTGTTCATACTGACGGTCACTGCGGACTAATAATAGAAGATGCTGGAGGTAGTGGTTTACATTTAGGTGATTGTGCAGGACATGGTGCTGGTGGAACATACACAGGAATGAAACATAGTAATCATTCTAGTGCTGATGAGTATATGATTCTTACTGATGGTACATCTACTTTTATTGGAGGTAAAACTGGTAGCACTACATACTTAAGATCTGGTGGTAATGGGCAGACATATCAGGCACAAGTTGCTAGCTCTTATTTTGGGGTTGGCACTTCTGATGGAAATAGATTGAATATTGATAATGAGACAGTGACATTAAATAAAGGTACTGGAAATTATGACTTTAAGGTTATGCCTTACAATAATGAAAATCCTATTATTCATTGTGATGTAGATAGCGGTAGTTATGGAAGATTAGGTATAGGAAGATCTCCAGATAATTATGTTGTAGATGTTTCTGGGTCTATGAGAATAAATCCTTTATCTACAGCAACATTAAGTTTAACGGTTAATAGAAATGCTAATCGTCCATCGATAGTGTCCGAAGGAGATACTAGTGCAAATCAATGGTTAATTCTCGATAGTAGCGGTAATGCTTGTGCTTTAAATTATTTTAGTTCTAACGATGTTTTATTGGCGTATGGTGGAGGAAATGTAGGTATTGGAACAAGTACTACTACTAGAAAAGTAACTGTAAAAGGCAATTCTGTTGATAATTCAGCCGCTATTTTAATTCAGCCAGAAGGTTTAGGCTCTACTACTACTGATGGCCTTTTATTATCTCAAAATAATGCAGGTCTAGGTTACTTGTGGAATTTTGAAAACAAAGGTTTAGCCTTTGGGACTAACAATCTTGAAAGGATGAGAATTGATGACGACGGAAGAGTTGGTGTCGGAACTTCTGTTCCTGGAACTATGCTTGACGTAAGAAATGGAGATATTTTAGTAGGAACTAAATTACTCGTTGGTAGTGGAGTATATAGTCAAACTTCACCTGGAGCTTATTTTGGATTAAAACACACTAGTCTAACTGGCCCATCAGAATATATGATAATGAGTGCTGGGACTCACACTTATCTTAGCGCTAAAGAAGATAGCGATGTTTATATTAGAGGTGGTGGCAATAAAGTTGATCATCAAATTGTTGTTACTGAAAGTGGTATCACTCTTGGTAAATACAGACCTGCAGCTAGTAGTGTAGATGCAGAACATGATGTTGAGCTTGTTTATGATGACGGCGGCTGTGTAAGAATCGCTGATCGTGGTGGTAGCGGAATCATGATTGGTGATTGCGCTAATTCTGCTAGTGATATTTATGCAGGTATGAAGCACACCAGTATGGCTGGTTCTAATGATTACATGGTAATTAGTAGTGGCGCAGATACATTTATTAGTGCTGCTAACAACAATCATGTATTTATTAGAGGGGGAGGAAATAGTGCAGAATCCCAGATTAGTGTTCTAGATGTTGGTGCTGGTTCTGTAGGTATTGTATTAAATGAAAATGGTTCTGATAGAGATATCAGAATGGAAGGAACCGGTAATACAAACTTATTTAGATTAGATGCAAGCGAGGATAGAATTGGTATAGGAACATCAAGTCCTGAAACCACTTTACATATTTCAGGATCTGGAGATGCAAGTATTGTCAATATGACAGTTTCAAGTGGAAGCTGGGCCGGATTGCTAATAAGAGATTCTGACGATATAAATGTTGGAGGTTTACAATTTGGTAATTCAGGAGTTGCCGACGTATATCCGGATTTAAATAGGGCTGTTTTTGGAGGATCTAGAGCATCTGGCGTTCCTTTCCTTTTATATCAAGGACGGGATGAAGGAGAGTTAGCGTTTAAGGAGAACAATAAAAGACTTGTATTAGATAGTGATGGTAATACAATTCTGACAGCAGCTTCTACTAAAAGTGTTTTTGTTAGTGGCGTAAATCTTGGCATTAATACTATTAGCCCTTCTTATAAATTAGATGTAGCTGGTACCTTCAGTGCAGATAGCATTAATATTAATGAAGCATTTACTTTTCCAACATCAGACGGCACAGCAGAACAAAGTTTAGTTACTGACGGAGCAGGAAATGTCACATGGAGTGGTATCAGTTCTGGAGGATTAAGTAATATATCAGAAGATACTAATCCACAATTAGGAGGTAACTTAGATCTTAATTCTAAGAATATAAATGGAAATGGCAATATAAGTAATACTGGAATAATTAAAGTTACTCATACCGATGGTGTTTGTGGATTGATGGTAGAAGATACTGCAGGTAGCGGTGTCCATATTGGCGACTGCGCATATTCTGCTGGTGATACATATACTGGAATGAAACACACCAATCATACTGATAGTCAGGAATATATGATTATTAGTGCTGGTCATTCTACTGTTGTTTCTAGTAAAGCTGGCACTAGTACATATATACGAGCCGGTGGTAATACTACAGCTTATCAAGGTATTTTTGGAACTAGTGCTTTTGGAATTGGACCTAATGGCAATAAGTTTAGAGTTAATAGTCAAGCAGCTATTGTAAATAATGGTACGGGCAATCTCGACTTCAAAGTATATGCACAAGACGAAGCTGTTCCTCTAATTCATGCAGACGCCGCATTGAATAAAGTTGGTATTGGAACATCCACACCAGCTAAAAAATTACATGTTGTTGGAGATTTATTAATTGATGATGGTAGTGCTATAGTTTTTGATGCTAATGGTCTTAAAATTACAGACGATACAGTAGGAGCTACCTTAGATACTAATCTTGATGACGCTATTGTTATTGGAGAAGGATCTAAAAGCTATGCTGATAAATCTATTAATATTGCAAATGGTAGATTTTCTAGTGATGGCGATTCACAGAAAATATTACAAGTATTAAGAGGTTCTACTACAAATACCAGTTTATTTTACTTATCTAATACTGGATCGACTGCTTCTCTTCTTATGAGTTCCAGTGACACAGCTATTCCCGGAACTGCTTTCAATGTTGATGGTATACTTTTACCTAGTAGTGCAGTATTTACTTTTACAATACATGTATCTTGCAGAAAACAAAGTAGCGATGATTCTGCAGCTTGGGTTATTCGAGGAGCTGTTAGAAATAGTAAAGGCTGGGCTGACGGTGATGTTGGAACGATGGTTGGGGCATCTAATATAAGTTCTACCATGAATTATCATTTGATAGGGTCTCCTATAGTGGAGAGTTATATTGATCCTGCTCTTGCTGGAGTTACTGCTGAAGTTACAACATCTTACTATAATCCTAGTTCAACGAACACAATAAATAATGCATGGTTTGGTATTCAGGTAAATGGTTTATCTTCCACTAACTTAAGATGGTCTGCTACAGTAGACGGCGTGCTTACTACATATTAATCAGGAGAAAATAATGAGCGTATTAGATACAAATTTAACAACCGAAAATCATGCTCAAGAAGCTGCTAATTCTTTAGTTAAAATTACAAAAAATACTTTCGGAAAAATTTTACATTCTTATTCTCAGGGAGTGCAAACATTTTGGAATAATCCTAGAGCAACACCTCAAGAGATTGCAGATGCTTTAGGTACAGATGCTTCAGAAATTTTTTCTTTACATTATAAATTAGGTGAACTCATCGCCTCTGCAGATCCTAGCCTATTAGAACAAACTGCAAATTTTATTGGCAACTTTACACAAAATGAAGATGGGACAGTTACTATTACTGAGTAGGTGAATTATGCCAGCTAATTTCGGAGATAATAATATTATATGTAGTGGAACAGGTACTTTTAGTACTCTGGCTACAGACTATTTTACTTTTCCAAAGGTAGACGGAAGTGTAGAACAAAGTCTCGTTACCGATGGTGCTGGTAATATTATATTTAGCGGAGTTACCGGTGGTGGTAGTATAACCGATATTTTTGATGATAAATCTCCACAGCTTGGAGGTAATTTAGATCTAAACTCTAGTGACCTTACAGGTACGGGTGATATTCTTATTACAGGTAGCGGTAATTTTTCTGATAAGATTCAAGCTAATAGTTTTATTAAAGATGGAGGAACATCTTCTCAATTTTTAAAAGCTGATGGTAGTGTTAGTGACGCTTTTTATGTTCAAGGTATTGGTAATAATACCACAGATATAGCTACCTGGAGTAATGTCAGCTCTAGTACAGCTAAAAGTATTAGTTCTTCTTTGGGTACTAGATTTGTCATTAATAATGGTATGATGGGTGTTGGAACAGCCGGTCCTTCACATTTACTTTCTGTTAGCGGAACTATAAATGCTACGACCATTATAAAGCAAGGAGGAACTTCTAGTCAATTCTTAAAAGCAAATGGTGATGTAGATGGTAATTCATATCAACAAGTATTGACAGAGGGAGCATTTGTAGACGGAGACAAGTCAAAGCTAGATACTATTGAAGATAGTGCAGATGCCACTGATGCTACAAACGTAGCCTCTGCTGGTGCAGTAATGAATACCGACACTTCTATTACGAGCATGGCTTTTGTGGTTGATGAAGATAATATGGCCTCAGATTCTGCTACAAAAATACCAACCCAACAATCTGTAAAAGCTTATGTAGACTCTAATACAGGCAGTAACTTGATTAGAGGTTCTTTTGCTCTTACTGCGCCAAGTGGTAGCTTCAATGTTACTGGAGGATATAATGTAAATACGCTTGATGTATATAAAAATGGTATTAAATTATTTAATGGTAGCAGTTATGATTTTGAAGCCACCAATGGGACTAGTTTTGATCTTACTACTACTGCAGCAAGCGGAGACTTAATAGAATATGTTGCATTAAATGCTTCCAGTAGTGCTACAGCTAATACAGCTTTTGGAACTATTACTGCTACTGCTTCTCAAACTCTTTTTAATACCACAGATTCTTTTGCTGCTGGTAGTTTAGTAGTATTTAAAAATGGTACTAAATTAGTATCTGGAACAGATTATACCGAAGGCACTTCTTCTTTCACATTACTTTCTGCAGCAAGTTCTGGAGATAAAGTAGAGTATATTGCTTATGGAGCCGTAGTAGCTAGTACTAATTTACAAAAAACTGGCGATACTATGACAGGGAATCTTACTGTAAGCGCAGATCTAATTGTTACTGGATATAAAGAAACACACACAGATAATGGCAGCACAGGCACTGCACAAACAATAGATATTAGCAGTAGTACTTTACAAACACATACATTAACAGGAAATTGTACATTTACAATGCCAACTCCAGAAGCTGGAAGAAGTTTGACGGTATTTCTTAAAACTGGGGTTGGAGGATATACAGCTACCTTTACAGGAGTTAAATTTCCAATAAATACTGCGCCTACTATTACGGTAACAGGCAGTCGTATGGATTTACTTACATTTTATTCTGATGGAACAAATTGGTATGGTAACGTACAACAGGATTATTACTTATGATCTTTATACCTAAAAAAACATTACTATCTTTAGCACGATGGACTGCCACAGGAGGAGAATTGTCGTTTAATGGTAGTTATAATATTCACACCTTTACTGAAGATGATACGTTTACTACTGTTGAAGATTTAGTTATAGACATATTAGTTGTTGCTGGAGGTGGTGGTGGAGGTCAAGGTGGTGGCGGAGGCGGTGCTGGAGGATTAATTTACAATACTAATGTTTCATTATCTGCTGGTAGTTATAGTATAACTATAGGTTCTGGTGGAGCTAAGGCGGTACTAATAAGAAATCACGCTCATCCTGTACTGAATTATCAGGGTTCTAACGGAGGTAATTCTACCTTTGGTTCACTATATACTGCAATAGGTGGTGGAGGTGGAGGTTCTCATAATACCGGTAGCGGTTGGAGTTGGAGTAGTAATCCTCATGGTCGAACTAGAGAAGACGGAAGATCTGGCGGCAGTGGAGGAGGATCTGCATTTAATTGGCATATTAATTCGCTTGGAGGTTGTACTAGACCAACAGCAGGAGCTGGTACTTCTGGACAAGGAAATGCTGGAGGAAGAAGTTGCACTGGTGGCAATTGTGATAATCCTAGAAGGGCTGGAGGGGGTGGAGGCGCTGGTGGTGCTGGCGTGGGTTGTGGTTCAGCAAATGGTGGTATCGGATCTCAAATAAGTATTACAGGCTCATCAGTGTATTATGCTGGTGGAGGAGGTGGTTGGTCTAGCGGTGTTGGAGGTCAAGGAGGAGGCGGTAATTATGCCCAATCAGCTACCGCTAATACTGGAGGAGGAGGTGGTGGCAGTGGTGGTGCTGGGGCAGACGGTATAGTCATATTAAGATATTCAATATAGTCGGTGTATCTACAATCAGATAAAAACAAGAGAATAAACCATGAGTAGAACTTATAACACTTCTTTAATTACTAAAACTATTAATAAAATTTGCGATGGCAGATTGACCGTAATTTCAGGAAGTCCTTATACTGGAACAACTGAAACATCTACAGCTACTACTTTATATTTTTCTCCTTTTGATGGTAATGCGATAGGCTTGTACGATACAGCAAATAGTCAGTGGGATTTATTAAGTTTTTCTGAAATAAGTCTCAGTTTGACTTCATTGACTGCTCTTAAAAATTACGATATTTTTGCATATGATAACTCAGGAAATGTTGCTTTAGATTATACAGAGTGGACAGATGATGACAATAGAGCTACAGCACTTATTAGGCAGAATGGCGTTTTTGTAAAAACTGGAGAATTAAATAAAAGATATTTAGGAACTATTAGAACTATGGACACAGGAGGTACTATTCATACTAGAGACACTATTGCAAGTCGACTTGTATGGAATTACTATAATAGAAAACGCATGACTCTTCATTCTTATATTAATGGGAACGCTAAATATGAAACACAAGTATGGAGAAATTATGTTAATAATTCAACTATAAGAGAAGTTAATGGAGGTCGTGTAGAGTTTGTTTGTGGAGATCCTGTTGTTATTGACGTAACAGGCAACTTTCAGCTTAGGAGAGGTTACTCTGGAATAGGCATTGATAGTTCATCCTCTGCAAATAAATTAGTTTTCCATGAAAATGCTGGGTATAGTCATAGGGGTGTAGGTAGTGGTAGCAGGAGTAGTGTTTCCTCTCCAGTACCAGTTGGTGCAGGATATCATTTTTGTCAATTGTGTCAACATGGCATTTCTAAGGCTCACTATTGGTGGGCTTCTCAAACAGAATTGATGGAGGGTTAAAATGTCATTAGATTCTGATTTCCATCTTGAAAGACTTCTTAAAGTAATCAATAAAGTAATAGAGGATGATAATAGTCCTGCTTTGGATAATCTATTTATTGCTATTGAAAGTGTAGAAGTTACTTCTACTGGTACTTTTGAAATTGCTTATGAATCTGGTCTTGCTCCGCCTGCTGCTGCTGTATCTGGAATAAATGATGTTTTAGCTAACTGGAGCACAAATAAAGCTCGATTTGATCAAATAGATGAAAAAAATGCTTTTTATGATAATGCTGTCGCAAGCGGTTATGTAGTTACTACTGGAACTTTGACTACCAGTGACCTTGATGGTAAAAATTTCCCTCTTGATCATGAATCGCTGTCATACTTAACAATGCAGTTACTTGCAGCAGAGACCACTAGTTCTAGTTCTGTTGATGTAGAAGCTAATGATGGTACATTAGTATCTTTAAGTTTAGCTGATTTAAGAAGCTTATTGGTTACTTATGCTGACGCAGCTCAAACTATTAGAAAAAACAGACTAACTGACATTAAAACGATTAATGATCAGTTCAACGGATACGATGGGGGCGGAGGTTATACCTCAGCGGTACCATAAGGTGTATATATTATAGTAGTAATAAAATATTTGTTTCTAAAATAAAAAGGTATAATTATGGCATGGGATACAGAAATACCCCTAATAGTAAGATCTTGGATTAATGATCTTTCAGATACTCCTACTTATAGCGATGATAGAGTTTTACAACTTATCGTTGTTGCAGCTCAATATGTTATTAATGAAGTAGAATTTACTCAACCATATACTATAGATATAGTGAATAAAAATATATCTCCAGACCCAACAACTTTGGCTGATAAGGACGTTAATTTTATAGGCATGGTATCATTAAAAGCCTCTTGCATACTAGATCAAAGTTCTCTAAGAACTAGAGCAGCTAGTGAAGGTATTAGAGCTTCTCTTGGTCCTGCTAATCTTACCGTTGGAGGTTCTTTAAGGGGTTATGAAACGATATTGGCTAAGGGCCCATGTTCAATATATGAGAAAGTTAGAGATGATTTTATTTTAGGTCAAGCAGACTTTATCAAAGCTATTCTTGGTCCTTTTGTTGGTAATAATTTTGACGGAAGATATATTGATGGTCATTCCGATAGCGATAATAGATCTAAATACTTTTATAGTTAGGGTATAAAATGGCAGCAACATATAATTTTAATATAGAACAAGGTAATACTTATTTTAATTCTTTTGAATATAAAAATGAGCAAGGTACTATTATTAATCTAACTAATTACCAAGCTAGAATTAGTATTCAACCAACTGTGCCTTCTGGAGATCTAATCACATATATATCTGATAATGAAGATAATGAATATAGACTTGTTGTTGATGGAGATTCTGGTAAAATTACTTGGCAGTTACCATCTACTACCACACAAGCATTTGCTTTTACTACTGCTATTTACGATTTTGACCTGAAAGCACCTAATGAAGTTTATGCAGGAGCAGGCAATCAAATTATTAAATTATTAAAGGGAACTATAACAATTATACCAAGTAACATTAGTACTCCTCAAGTCTTTGTTCCAAAGGTTCTTGATGAAGACGAATGTGTAACATGCGAGTAATAATATGGCAGATCCAGTTGTAAATGTTGCCACAGGCACAAACACCATAAAAATTATACAAGATACTGATGATACAGTTACTATATCAGAAACAACAGTTGTTGACAGAAATGAAGTAAAGCTAGTTAGTTCAAATGAAGTGCCTAATTTGAGCTATATAATTAATAAAAGTCCTCCAACAAGCTCAAGTGCTGCTGGTACTTTAGGAGAACTACGTTTTGATACAGATTATCTTTATGTTTGTGTAAGCGCAAACTCATGGAAAAGACTAAACCTATCCTCATTTTGATATATTATGTTTAACAATCTAATAAATAGTGATTTTAAAAAATTATTCGAAGATGCTATAGACACAGTGATAAGCTCTCAAGGCTTAGGTACTCACTGTGAATTAGAGCATGATTCTAGCGGCAATGAACTTTGTACTAATTGTACTTATGATCCTATAAATAAAAGATCTTCAAATGTTTATAATGGCACAGGGCCTGCATCTTTTCCTGAAGGAAGCATTTGTCCAGTTTGTGTTGGTCAAGGTATGATTACCTACACAAAGAAAGAAAAGCTATATTTGGCTATTATAGTAGATAGCAGATCTTGGTTGAATTGGGGAACAGTTAGTGTTCAAATACCTAACTTAGCTGCCCAAACTATATCAGATATATCTACTATGCACACTATAATGGCTTGTACTTCTATGAGAATTCTTAGTACAGATAAATATGATACTGGTTATTATTTAAAAGCTGGTCATCCTGAACCTATTGGGTTAGATAATAAAAAATATATACTCACAAATTGGACCAGACCATGAGAGTGACTTTAAGCATTATAGAATCTGATAAAGAAATTTCTGACAAAATATTAAAAGAGATATATGCTCAAGTAACCAAAAAGATAGCTTCCGCAAGCACAAAGGTTAAGAAGCCTTTTCAAGATCTTATTAAAGAAAATTTAAAATTAGAACCAGAGTACACTTCTTTACTTTCTGGAGAGTTAAGAATTGAGCTAGGCATAGACGAATCTTCTAAAGTAGATAATATTGTTGATTATATTTCTAGTTTAGTTCAAGTAGATACAAAACAAGTTAGTGTTGGCCCTAGAGGAGTTAAGGGAGGTATAGCTGTAAAATTTTTGTCTGGACAAGATTATGGATCAATAACTGCATTAGGAGATGCTGTTGTTAGAGACAAAAAAAGTGGAATAGAAATACCTTGGCTGCATTGGCTATTAACAGAAGGAACTAAACCTTTAGTCAAAAATTATTCTATTAAATATGCTCCAGGCAAAGGTAGGTCTGGAGGTGGATTCATGATGCAGTCAGATAAAAGTTGGTCTATGCCCAATAAATTTGCTGGTAAAAGATCTAATAATTGGATTACAAGATCTGTAGAGAGGATTAATGAGCAACAAGTTATAAACATATTCAAAAGGAGCATTGGGGTTTAAACATGACTGACACAAGCAATGAATTTTATGGCGTTAATTCTGTTAACGATAATTTCCTTATAGAGAATGTAGAAGAAAATATCAAATCTTTTATAGATTATGGACTTACTAAAGCTGGTGGTTTTATTAATGTAGAATCTAGCGTTCCGACTAGTGGCATATACAATCACTCTTTTGCTCATTTGAGACCTGTAACAGACATAACCTATGGAGATAATAGAGTATGGCAAGCTCCAAGAAATAATTGGGTCACAGAAAGTGGCATATCTTTTGGGGGTACTGATGCTATAGAATTTAGTGGAGTTTATGTAAATGGCACGTTCTTTGCTGAACCCAGTGGTACTGGAGATATAACATATCGTGTCAATTATCCTGATGGTCAGATTGTATTTGACAGTAAGGTATATGACGGATCTACTGTTACAGCATCCTATAGCTATAAATGGTGCTCTGTTTTAAAATCATCAGATGATAGATGGAATTTTATAAAAAGGTTCTCATATCGTCCAGAGGAGCCCTCTAAGACTAAAGACGGATTATCTGAGCATAATTTGCAACTTCCTGCGATATTTATAGAATCTACCCCTAGAAACTATGACACCCCATATGCTTTAGGTAGTTTAAAATCATTCAGAAATCAGGACTTTTTACTGCATATTTATTCAGAAAATATTAATGATCAAAATAAATTAGTCGACATTTTAAGGCTTCAAAAAGAGAAAAATATCCATCTTTACGATATTAAAAAAGTTGTAAAAAATGGTGTATTTAAATTAAAACACGATGGCTCTTTGAATAGTATTGGTATAGACTACATAGATTTAGTAAATAATTCAGAATATAGATGGAACAAGACATTTATAAAGAATGTTTCTATTATTGATCAAGAAAAAAATCGTGATTCCTCAATACTGTGGTGTATGCTAAGAATAACCTGTGAAACAATACTATAAAGGGTACAAACATGGCAAATAATCGTATTTTCTACGCAATTCAAGTTGTAAAGGTCAACTCCTGCACATATGACGCAACTACCGGATCTACAAGCTACAATAGTAGTGAAATAGTTCTTAATGGTGTTCAAAGTGTAGGTATTACTACTAATTTTAATCTAGAGCAAGTCTTCCAATTAGGTCAGCTTGAACTCTATGAAAACGTCGAAGAAGTGCCTGATGTAGAGGTCACTATCTCTAAACTTCTTGATGGAACACAGCTTGCATATAATGCTGTGAATGATGGCACCTCCGCTGGAAACAGTAATACTAAGAGTTTAACTAATCTTTCTAATCGTAGAGCAGACCTTGCTATTGGTATCTGGGACGATACAGACACACTTACTAATGGCGCTGCTACTTACTATGTTGTTTGCACAGGTATGTATGTTTCTAGTGTATCTTATAATTTTGTTACAGACGGTAACTTCACAGAAGACCTAACAATGGTTGGTAATCATAAGAAATGGGCTAATACTGAGGGTGCTGGTATTACCAGCTTCTCGGATGGTATTGGCGCAACTGCTGAAACTGCTGTTGTTGGTCGTAGAGCTGCATTTAGAACAGACCTTTCAACAATTGCTACGGGCTTGATTCCTGATGCTGGTGCTCACTTCCAGAGCATCACAATTAGTACAACTCTTGGTAGAGAAAGTATTAATGAATTAGGTAAGCGTTCACCATATTATAGATACATCAACTTCCCTGTAGAAGTTACTGCAGAGGTTGAGGTTGTTGCAACTAGTGGTGATGGCGTAAATGCTGATGACTTCGGAACCTTAACAGGTTGCGGTCAGGCTACTGGAAGTAACTTGTTGAATGAAAAGATTGAAATTTTCGTTTGTGATTCTGACGCAGAAGACTCAATCGACTATCACTTCAATCTTGGCAACAAGAATAAATTAACAAGTGTTAATTACACTGGTGGAGACACTGGTGGTGGAAATGCAAGTATTACCTACAGCTTCCAAAGCTTTAATGTCTTTGAAGTTAGCGGTACTACTTCTTAGTTTTAATTAGTAAGAAATAACAGGAGGAACAATGGATCAGGATTATATATTTACTATTATAGGAAAATTATACTTTGACATTATTAATGCTCAAAGAGGAATTGAAGACTTACAGTCTAAATTAAAAGAAAAAGATAGAATTATACAGGAATTAGAGTCTAGTAGAATACTAGGGAATAATGAGCAATCAGAACCTATCTCTTCTGATCTCCAGAATATGTAGTAAAAAACTATATTTTTCTTATGATCAAATTGACTATGTTCTCTACTCTCCTGATATACAAATCAGATACGAATCAGATATTTATTACGAACAGGTATTAGAACAGAACAAGTACGAAGAATGGATATTACAAGAAAATATTATCAGGTTTTTAAACTATATAGGCGTATGGAATAATGAGCAGGAAAATAATTTGAATACTCTTTCTAAAGAAATAGATAATACAAAAATTGAATTATTCGAACAAAGACTACAAACTTCTAAGTTAAAAACTATAAGAAAAAAACTAGAGACTAAGAAGAATATTCAAGAAAACCTACTCTCTATAAAGTCTAGCATGGATTATTTAACCTTAGAGCATTTCTGTAATACTCGTAAAAATGAGTTTATAATAGCTAAGACCTTAAAATATAGAAACAGTAATAAGTCTGTTTGTAAAGACTTAGACTCTTTTAACCATAAGACTTTTCACGATCTAGCTAATTGCGTAGCTGATAATTTTATATCTGTTGCAAAATACAAACAAATAGCTAAAAGTGAAATGTGGAGAAGTATTTGGAACTCTGGTAAACCTAATGTTTTTGAAGGCTCTTCTTCAGATTTTTCTGATGAACAAAAAACTTTAGTAGGATTGAGCAACATGTATGATAGAGTTTACGAGCATCCAGAATCACCTCCTCAAGAGGTTATTGATGACGACGATATGCTTGACGGATGGATGTTGTATCAAAAAAATAAGAGCGAACAAGAACAAAAACAAAAGGGTGCAGAATCATTAGTTAAGAAACACAAAAATGCTAAAGAAATATTTGCAATGTCAAGTAAAGAAGATGTTGAAAATATTAATCAATTAAATTCTAGAGAGTCTTTAGGTATTAAGAAACAAAGAGCTAAAGTAATGGATTCACAAGGGGAAGTCAATGAGTTTGATCTCCCAGATGTTAAAAACAGTATTAGAAAAAAAGAGAACGTCGTACAAAAAAGAAAATAAGGAGAAAATATGGACGTTAATTATACGATATATTTAGCCACAAAAAGAATAGAAACAACTATGATTGGGGCCTTATCTAGATTCGAAGAATCTTTCGGAAAACAGTGGGGCCATTTTAAGGGAGAGAATGAGGAACTTTCCCAACAAGAATTGGACATGGAAGATCTTTGGACTTTTACCCGTAATAGTATACTAGATCATGGAAATAAACAAATTAGAGCTTTATCTTCTGATATTAGAAAACAAAATAATCCAGAAGTAAAGTTTAATTATAAATTTCACAAAAAGGAGAATCAAGAATGAGAACAAAGTCTTTTACCGTAGAAATAGATGGAGAAAACAAGGAGTTTGTTGTCAAGTCTCCATCCATAGAGGATCAAAGAGAAGCTCAGAAAGTATATAATCAAGCATTTACAGATGCTATTAAGTCTAAAAGTGTCGTAAGGGCTAGGCTAGACGATCTTCTTAAAGATCAAGGATTATGGGATGATGAGAAACAACTCAAGCTAACACAGCTGCAAGAGAGTGTCACCGCTGCTGAAAAGACCCTTGCTAAGGGGGGTATACCACTTAGGAAAGCAAAAGAAGTAGCTCTAGACATGCAAAAAACTAGACTAGAAATGAGAAATCTCTTGGCTGCTCGAACAAGCCTAGATAACCATAGTGCTGAAGGACAAGCAGATAATGCTAGATTTAACTATCTAGTTAGCTCCTGTGTGGTGTATAAAGATAGTGACAAAAAGTATTTTGATAATTTAAAGGCATATTTAGAAAATGCTGATGACTCTGTAGCAATAGAGGGCGCTCAAGCTTTAGCTAATATGTTATATGGCTTAGATAACGATTTTGAGAAGAATTTACCAGAGAATAAGTTTTTAAGACAATATAAGTTTGTAGATGAAAATCTAAGATTTATAAATAAAGAAGGTAGTTTTGTAGATTCAGAAGGCAGATTGGTCAACGAAGACGGTCAGTATATTAACGATGCTGGGGACAGAGTAGATAGATTTGGCAATCTTCTTGATGAAGAAGGCGAAATGATTGTCGAAAGCAAACCGTTTTTAGATGATGATGGCGAACCTGTAATTCTTGAAGACAAAAAAGAAAAAGAAGACAAAGAAGAAAAAAAAGATGCTAAAACAGAATCTACAACAACAGAATCTACAAGTTAAGCATAATGTGAATAATCTTCAGATTTTTTATAATAACGCTGCACGTAAAAATGTGGCGTTATTTTTTTAAGGATTTAATTTATGGCATCTGCTTTTAATCTTACTGCACAAATAAATTTAAGAGGACCTGCTAATGCTAGGCAAATAGCTGCTAGTATTAGAAAACAATTGGGGAGTATATCCGCAAATGTTAATGTTAATATAAATCCTAAATCAGTTAGAACAGTAGCTCAATTAAATAAGAGTTTAACTACCTTAAATTCTACTCTGAAGCAGGTTACTCCATCAATTAATAGAGTCTCTGCTGCTGTTAATAAATTACAATCTAGTACAGGTAAAATTAATGCTGGTCAGGTTAGCAGCCAGATCAACTCATTAAACTCTAGTGCTAAAGGTCTTGTTACTACATTACCACAAGTTAGTCGTCAGTTTGCCGTAAGTTCTGATAATATTAAAAACTTTGGTAGGCAAGCAGGTTTGGCAGTAAGGAGATTTTCTGCTTTTGCTGCTACAACATCTGTTATTTATGGAGTTAGTAATGCTATATCTAGATCCTTACAAGAGTTTATAGCTTTTGATAAGCAGATAGTTAGACTATCTCAGGTTACAGGGAAAACACAAACAGAATTAGCTGGTTTTGGACAAACTATAACTCAGCTTTCTACTTCTTTAGGTGCTAGTTCTTTAGAACTATCCCAAATTTCTGTTACGTTAGCTCAGGCTGGCTTACAAGCTAGAGAAGCTGAACAAGCTTTGAAAGCATTAGCCTTAACAACATTAGCTCCTTCATTCAGCAATATCAACCAAACCGTTGAAGGTAGTATTGCATTATTAAAACAGTTCGAAATAGGAACCAATCAACTAGAAGCTGCATTAGGTAGCATTAATTCAGTAGCTGCTAATTTTGCTGTTGAAGCAGGAGATATAATAAAAGCCATTCAGCGTACTGGTGGTGTGTTTGCTACTGCTAGTAAAGGAGTTAGTGAAGGTATAGGAGCTTTACAAGAATTTATAGCTGTCTTTACGAGTGTTCGTGCTACGACTCGTGAAAGTGCAGAAACTATTGCTACTGGTCTTAGAACTATTTTTACAAGAATACAAAGAGGCTCTACTATAGAAGCCTTGAAAGAGTTTGGTGTTACGCTAACAGATGCTGAAGGTAAATTTGTTGGTGCTTACAGAGCTATAGGATTATTGGCTGAGGGCTTAAGAAGTATAGATCCAAGAGATGTCAGATTTTCACAAATAGTTGAAGAACTTGGTGGTTTCCGTCAAATCGGTAAGGTTATTCCTCTTATCCAACAATTCACAACAGCTCAGAATGCTTTGAATGTAGCACAGCAAGGGACAGGTTCTTTATCCGCTGATGCTGCCAAAGGTCAATTAGCTTTAGCTGTACAAATTCAAAAAGTAAGAGAAGAGTTTAATGCTTTCATTAGAAGTGTTGGACAATCTAGTGCATTTAAAAATCTTGTTACAGTAGGTTTAGACCTAGCTAGCGCATTAATTAAAATCGCAGATGCTACTAAAGGATTATTACCTCTTATAGGAATCTTTGCTGCATTTAGAGGAATAAGAGCAGCCACACAATTTTCTGGTGGTTTAGCTGAAGGTTTGATGGGTAGGGGCAAAGCTAATGGTGGATTTATTCGTAAATACGCTAGAGGTGGAGTAGTTCCTGGCACAGGGAATACAGATAGCGTACCAGCTATGTTACAGCCTGGCGAGTTTGTTATTCGTAAAAAAGCTGTACAAACTCTTGGCACGCAACGCTTGCATAATATGAATAAATTTGGTAATGGAGGAAAGCAAAAAGCACCTGCCGAGTCTCCTACTACTTTGCCAGCAACTGGAGGTACAGAATTTACACATTTGTCTTTAAGTAAAGTAGCTCAGACTGCTAAGGGACAGAATGTTAGACTCTATAATAATATGGGTCTAGATTTACCTAAATCATGGAATCGTAATTGGGGATTAGCAGATGGTAGGGTTATAGATAATTGGGGAGCATATGCATCAGACTTAGCAAATTACATAAGAGCAAAAGACGTATTTAAAACACTTAAATCTGGTCAAAGCAAATATAGATTTGTTGATAGACAAAGGGGCGTTAAAGGACCTCAAGATATACTTCGAGGTAAAGGGAATTCTATCAAAGGTACTCTAGCTACGCTTGTAGAGACACAAGGGGGATCGTTCTTAGATAATGATTTTCAAGTAGGTCAAGTTTTACCTCGACTAGTTAGACAAGCTATTTCTAGCACTGAAGGAATGACTCAAAAAGATTCTCGTAGTCTTAGAGCAGGAATGAGACAGACTAGTGCAATGAAACAAGATGGGGATAAAGGCCGAAGAAAAACAACAAAATCTTTTAGACAACAGATGGGGCTTTATGCTCAAGGAGGTTCTGTAGACACAGTTCCTGCTATGCTTACCCCTGGCGAGTTTGTTATTAATAAAAATGCTGCAACTAGAATAGGTGGAAGCACCTTAACTAAACTTAATAATGCAGACAGAATCAAAGGTTATAATAGAGGAGGTTGGGTTGGGTTTGCCTCTGGTGGAGGAGTTTCTTCTAATCCCGCACTAGCCGGATTAGGTGATGCCCAAGCATTAAATTTACTTAGTATATCTTCATCAACAAATGCTGTACTAACTAGTGTCGGAGAAACGCTTGAAAAACTAGGAATTACTGCGAGCAATTCTTCCCGCGCTTTAGGAGATGCTAGAGATACATCAGCGGCCTCAGCCCAACGAGCCTTAGAAGCAGACTATGAATTAGCTAGAGCAGGAGGAGCTAGTGCAGATGTCTTATTGGCTTTAAGAGGAGAAATCGATAAAAATGCTGCTGTTCAACAAGAAGAAATTCAAATTAGGAGAGCCATTCAAGAACAGGGTATTGGCGGAGAACAAATACAGGCTATGCTGAATGAGGTTGAAAAATCTTTTGCTAGTACTATGGATAATATTAAAAGTCAACTTATGGCTTCTGGAATGAGTGAAGATGATGCTAATACAGAAGTAGCAAACAGAGCCACTGGCGAAAGAGCTAGACTGCTTGGTGACGCCGCCTCTGCTGAAGGATTAGATCTTAGTGGAGTTCCTGGAAAAGCAGATCATTTAGAAAGAACTATCAATTCTTTGATGAGAGATACAGATGTTCTTTCTCAAATGAATGCTAGATATAGAGAAGATAGACGTAAAGAGTTAATGGCCTCAGGTGAGAATGCCGCTAAAATTGAGCAAATTATAGATCAAGAAATTAGAGCTAGAAAAGATAGTGCTCAAAATCAAGCCGAAGCAGAAGGCGTTAGAGGGCCAAGAGATAATAGAAATCGTATGAGTGGTCTGATGCTGGGAGGAATGGTTATAGGGGCAGGTAGTGCTGTTAGTAATTTTTTAGATCCTAAAGCTAGTGCTGTTCAAGCAGGAGCCCAAGCTGGTATTCAAGGAGGTACTCAGTCGCTTGGCATAGGAATAGGGATTATATCAGAACTTAGTCAACTTGAAGAGAGTCTGCAAGACATGTCAGGCAAGATGGGAACTGCCTCACGAATGGCTGCAAAACTTGGTAAGAATTTAGCTGTTGCTGGTACAGGTCTCTTTACGATATATACTGTAACTCAAAGCGTATTTAATGCTATGCAAGAGTTTGAAGAAAACTTGCTTACAGATAAAATTAAAATGGGCGTAGATGCAGTTTCTGATGAATTTGATAGATTTAAAGACGATTTAGATAAAATTGATATAGCTAAGTTAAATGCTGCTTTAGTAACTGCTACACAAAGTTTTGAAAGAAGCATAAATGATATAGCTCTAAAAGGACGAATAACTTTTACTAATTTCTTTGAATATATTCAAACTTTAATTGGAATGAGATCAGAAGAAGAATTTGGTAAAATTAGCGAAATAGAAAGGTTGGGAGGTAAAGACGCAGCCAGTAGAGCAAGACAGGACGATCTCAATCTTAGTGTAGAATTTGGTAGAATTATTCCTCAGTTAGCGGCAGAACAAGCTGCAGCAGCAAGAGTGTTGTCCGATAGTATTCTTCAAACTTTAGAATTAAGATTAAAAAGAGGAGAGACTGCGGAAGATATTACTTCAGGATTAGACTTTGACGCATTTGCCGAAACTATTGCTGCAGCAGATACAGCAACTAGACAATGGATCTTGAATTTAGAGAATAGTGGTCTTGATCAAGCTACTATTAATAGACGAAGACAAGAAATTATTACAGCATACGCAGAAGAACAGGTCAGATTAAAAGAATTACAAATAGCAAGAGAAAAAGAATTGCAATCAGCTATTAGATTTGCTAAAGTATTCACTTCATCTCTACAAAGATCATTAAATAATTTTAATCAAGCCGTTAATGCTACAGCATTATTTTTAGATGGTCTTGACAGAAGTGTTCAACTTGTAACTGAAGCTTATAAAGGACAGTCTAAAGTTCTTAAAACCACAATAGAGGCTATAACAGTATTAGAAAATCCTCAAGCATTTAGTGCTACAGAAACAGGCAATGCCGCAGGTCAAGCTGCAGGCTTCTTTGGTGGTTCACCCCTATTAGGAAATTTAATACAGCCATTATTGCAGTCCGGTTCTCTTATAGAAGACACTATAATGAGTACCATTAATGATGTTTTAGCAAGTAATGCAGAGTCTTCCAATGAATTAATAGAAGCTAAAATTTCTACTAATATTATAGGAGCTTTAAAAGGTCTAGGTCTTCCTCCGGAATTGGTGCAAAATCTTGGAGCTCAAGTAGGTAGAGCAATTACTAAACTTAGAGGTACTCCGGGAAGTAGTGACCAGATATCTTTTGCAGAGTTGCAAGACGAGGTAGCAGGTCTTTCACAAACTTTAGGTTTTGCTAAGAGTGTTCAAAGTGCTGCTGTTTTAGCCTTACAGACATTTAATAAAGCACTTAATACTTATGAAAATAATGTTAATAATATTATAGATGCTCAACTTTCTAGTAATAACAAGTTAAGAGCTGCTGAAAATATATTAATAGATGCATCAGCTTCTTTAGCTAAAGCTTTAGGGAAAACTATTAGTCTAGAACAGGCTAGACAAAGACTGCAATCTAGGGTAAGTAAATTTAATACAGATCAAAGCACTCCTAGAGGCTTATTTAATGAAATAAAAAGATTAGGAGACGTTATTATTAGAAATGATAGCGTTAGACAAGGTGCTGCTGCTCGTGGTCCAGCAGGAGCAGATGACTTTCAAGAGTTTACCAATAATGTTAAAAATAGTAGTATAGCACTAAGAGAGAACTATCAAGCCTTAGAGTTCTTAGCAGAGAATACAGATATGGCTTCAGAAGCCATGAACACTATTCAGAATCAACAAAGACGTATTGGTGGCAGAGTATCATTTATAGAAAAGCTAGTTACATCTAGTCCAGACGAATTATTAGAATTAAATCAAGCTTTCGGTAGATTACAAAATAATATTAATGGACAAACCAATAATATCAATAATAGTATAGGTGCTCAAAGAGCATATAAGGAAGCTTTGCTGAATGGAGCTAATGCTTTCGGAGCTATGAAAGCAGCTCAAGCAGCATTTGCTCAAGAAAGAAAAAGTACTTTAGGATTACTGCAAGACTTATTACCTTTCTTAGGAGAAGGTCAAGAGGCTTCAGGAATAAGAGCTAATGTTTTAGAAAGCATGCTTTTAGAGTCTGGAATAGGAATTAATCCTCTTTTACAACAAGTATTAAATAGCTTAAGAAATCCTGAAAATGACCCTGCTTTAGCTGCTGCAGTTAGTTTTTATAATGAAGCGGTAAGTTTGCAAGCAGAAGCTAATAGATATTTAGCTAGATTAGATGGTGAACTAGCTTCAGATATAGCTAATAAAAACGCTGTCGCTATTGCCGGAGCCTTAAAAGATATAGAGTTGAGGTTTGTAAATCAAGAATTAAAAGATTTAGCTGCTGGAATAAATAAAATACTTGGACTAGAAGGAGGCGGAGAAGCAGGAGCTTTTGCTAGAGGAGGTATAATATACGCATCTACTGGTCAAGAGGTATTCAAACCTAAGGGTACAGATACCGTGCCTGCTATGTTAACTCCAGGAGAGTTTGTTGTTAATAGACAAGCTACTCAACAAAATAGAGGTATGCTAGAATCTATCAATAGTGGTAAAGTTAGCTATTATGATCGTGGAGGTATGGTACATAGTTTTGGAGATACTAAACAGATTAGTAAATCTAATAGAGTTTCTTTTAATGAAATTATTGATCTTCAAGGCATGGGAGACACCTTATTACGAGAGGCTACTCTTGGAGAATTATATGTATCACCGCAGGTCTATACGCAGGTAAAACCTGCTGCTAACATGAGTCCCCCACCAGGAGCAAACCCTCCATCAATTGATTTTGGTAAAGATTTAGATCCAGGAGCTGGTACAAAAGTTCTGTCTGGTATATCTCAAGGGTTTACGAGGAATCCAGCTACAGGAAATATTAATTACATTCAAGACCAAAACTTTAAAAATGGCATGAGGGATTTCAATCCAGTAAAAGAGGGTAACTCATTTATTCACTTAAATTCAGAAGCAATGCCAGAAAAAAGAATTAGAGAGTTAGATTTTGAGGCTTATAAAAATAAGGCTAATTCGCATAGATTTGATCTCCCAGAATGGACATACGATGGTATTACCTTTGGTCAAACTCCCACAATAAATGATATTAAAGCCTTACAGGGTAAAGATAGTTATTCACCAGCTAAGATAGCTACCTCAAGAGGTCTTGTGAAAAATTCTAGAGGTGAAGTTTACGAATCGAATTTTACCGCCTTAAGTGCGCCGGGTCATAGATATGAAATTTTTGATGGAGATAATGGCAAAGATGTTGTATCTAAAGGATCTCCTGCATATCCGTTAGGTCACCCATATGCTGGAGTAACCTGGACCAAACGCTCAGATAGTCCAGAATGGAACAGGGTATTAAAAGAAGATCTAGGTGACGATAAATTTATTAAACATGAAAATTTCCCCGGACGCTTAAAAGACAATCAAGATCTTGCATGGCAAGCCTATGAAAGAACTAGAGACTTCTTAAACGCTCCAACTTTTAAGGATGGAGACACTCCTCCAGAAGTTATAGACTTGCAAGCTAAATTAAAACAAATTTATGATGGGGCATTTGTAAAAGATTTTATGCCCCCTATTTTAGCTAAATATTTTGATAAGATTAAAGATATAACAGGTATAGATAATGCCAGAAGCCTTCTTGTTTTCAACAATTTACCAAATACGACTACAGCTTTAGATGATGCTATAAAATATTATGAAGCAAATCCAGAACAAGCAGATCGAGATAATGTAGCATTTACAGGAAGTAATTTAAGACAAGGTTCTGATTTTGTTAAAGATAAAGATCTTAAAATATATGGCATGGATGATACAGGTAATATTGATCCAAATTTTCCAGTAAGAAATTTTCCAGCTTTAGTAAATGGAAATTTAGACGTTTTTGATGACGCTACTAAAACAAAAATTATGGAAGAGCTTGCGGCACAACATCCTGGTGGAATCACTATGGATGACCTACCTATAGATGAATTAGAAATTCCTATACCTGGAGTATTTAAACGTCAATTACAAAGAATGCTTGGTGGCGCTCCTATTCCTAAGATGAAAATGAAAATAGCTTACCAAAAATGGAAAGGTAAGTTTTTCAATCCAGACACAGATAAATTTGAAGGATTCGAACAAGAACTATTCTTACCGAATAAAGTGGGCAAGACTTTATTTAGTGAGTTAGACACAGATATGAAAAGATTAGTAAAAGGTCCTGCTGGAGAAAAATTTAAAGCTCCCGACATATTCCAAGCAGTTAAGGGTGCTGCGGGAGGTCTTGGATTAAATAATGCTGGTATTAATAAATTTTTAGAAGGAGCTATAGCTGGCGATTTCACCTCTGATCCGGCTGTTGCTCAAGCCCATACTAAAATTAAAGATACTCTTATTGCAAATTTAGGTCAATCTTATTTCAAGAATGCGGCAAATCAACACTTTGGCGTGGACACATTAGTAAAACAGCCTATGGGTGGCGCAGTTGATGTTAATATGGGAGAACATTTTATAGATGCTATCACTGAAGTTCTTGCTGGTTTAGCAGCAGCAGGGGATGGCATAGGAGATAAAGCCTTAGATGAAAAACGAGCTAGAGTAGGTGATGGAGATCTTCCTAGAGTTATTCAAGCAACTATTGCTGGAGC
>WLWG01000524.1_pt1 | contig 39317 bp, 36 predicted proteins | sample 6712871 | NCBI WGS metagenome assembly WLWG01 (sample SAMN12718693, study PRJNA515312) | sponge metagenome | isolation source: marine sponge | host: Mycale hentscheli | place: New Zealand: South Island, Marlborough, Capsize Point | collected 2003-05-01
CGGACTGCAGCGATCCGAGGCGATGCGCCAGCCACCACCACAGCACGACGAAGCCGCACCAGTACGCCAGGACGTATCCGAGTGCGATGCCGGCGATCTGCGGACCGCCAGCCGACGTGACGCCGAGGTCGGTCAGGAAAGTAAAGAGCCATAGGACGAGGGCCAACATGATGACGGAGAAGATGACGGTGACCACGAACGGTGTTCGGGTGTCTTCCATGGCGTAGAAGCCGCGTAGGAGCACGTAAAACAACGTGAACGGCACAAGCCCGATCATGAATATCGAGACAACGTCACCCATCACCGCTGCTTGGTCGGTGGTGGCTGCTCCGTAGCCGAACAAGAGAACGGAGACATCGGAGCCGAGAACGAACAGCATGGCCGCAATTGGAACAACCAGCGCGGCGACCAGGCGCATGGCACCCGCGACGTCCTCCCCGACCTCCTTGAGTTTGCCTTCGTGGGCCAATCGACTTAAGGCGGGTAGCAACGCGGTCACGATCGAGATGGTGATCACGCTGTGCGGGAGCATGAACACCAGGTGCGCCTTCTGATACGTCGTAATGCCGGCTGCGGTGGCGCCGGAGGCTGCAGCATCGACGTTCGCTTGCGCCGCAAGGCGGGTGATGACGATGTAGGTGATCTGATTGACGAGAACCAAACCGACTGTCCAGCCCGCCAGCTTCGCCGCTTTGCCGAGTCCTTGGCCCTTCCAGTCGAAGCGCGGCCGCCACCGGTAACCCGCCCGACCGAGGACGGGGACCAGAATCGCTGCCTGCACAACGACGCCGGCCGTCGTGCCGATCCCCAGAAGCAGGACTTGACCGGTGGTCAATGCTCCATCCGCAGCCGCCGACGTGCCCGCGACGATGATGAACAACACGAACGTGGTGATGGCGACCACGTTGTTCGCTATCGGTGCGAACATCGGCGCCCCGAAGGTGCCGCGAGCGTTGAGGACCTGACTCAACATCGTGTAGGCCCCGTAGAAGAAGATCTGCGGCAGACACAGACGCGCGAAGGCGACGGCCAGGTCGTACTGGCTCTGCGGGTAATCCGCGGGCGTGTAGAGATCAACGATCCAGGGAGCAGCGACCACAGCGAGAATGGACAGGGCGAGCAGGACCGACCCGGTCAGTGTGATGAGACGGTCGGCGTAGGCGTTTCCTCCGTCGTCGTCCTTCTCCATACGTCGAACCAACTGCGGAATGAACACGGCGTTCAGGGCGCCGCCGACCACCAGGATGTAGATGATGGTCGGCAGGGAGTTGCCGAGCGAGTACGCATCGGAGACGAGGTAGAAGCCGAGAGCGGCGGCGAGGGCGATGTCTCGCGCAATGCCCGTGATTCGCGAGACCACCGTTCCGGTTGCCATCACGGTGCTCGGCCCGAGAAGTGCCCTTGTCCTACTCATCGCTCACCCGTGGGCGGCGTGGATTGGTCCTTTGTGTTGATCGTTGATTCGTGTGGATCTATCGGATCATCAGAGCCGCCGGAGTCGTCCGGCCCGCTCGAGCTGGCCAGCCGGATCCGACGCGCCACCCCGATCACGACGAAGATCACGATCGCGATGAACGCAACGATGACGACCCATGCGGCTGCCCGGGCGTAGGCCGTGCTCGCGACGTCGATCCGCGCGCCCTCCCCGAAAGCGGTGCCATCGGGGGTGAGCAGTTGCACGCGAACCGGGAGTGTGTTGCCGCCGACAACCCGCGCCTCGATGTCGACGCTTACCTTCTTACCCGGCTCCACTTGAATTCCCTGCAGCGGTTCGGATTCGAGCCGGATTGCCGGCGATGCCCGCAACTGCACCCCGACGGTGACGGTCCGGTCGAGTGAGTTCTCGATGGTGATCGGCACGCGGCCACTGTCGCCGGAGAACGTTACGGTTCCTTCCGACAGAACACCAATCTGCGCCACCTGCTCGCTGAGTTGGGTGGAGACGTTGTTCAGCAGAGATGCGCCGACGGTGGGTTCCGAGCGCCATGCAGCCGACTCGGCACGTAACAGTGCGGCAGCGTAGGTGTCGGAAATACCGATGGGGTTATCGAGCACGCTCGTAAAGGCAGCGAGCTCGTCGCTCGTGCGACGAATGTCCTGCATGTAGGCGTCGGGCAACTCGGCTGCCTGCGCCTGCTTGCCGTAGTCCCGGCGATCACGGCGCAAGGGGTTTACTGGCTCGTCCAACAAACCCGTGAGCGATAACGGCTTCATCCATGGCGCGGTCACGGTCGCCTTGAGCAGTGCGTTGACCACGGTTCCCGAAGGATCCCAGCGAATGTCGTCCGGCCCGACGACGACAGCCCGTGAAGCCGCATCCTCGGGGATAGTGCCGGCGAGCACCCCGGATTCAGCGAGGAACGCTTGGCGAATCTCGATAGCGTCCGATCGATTTCGTTGGGGCTCGGTAAGTAGGGCCGACATGCGAGGCTCACGAAGCACGGCCTGCACAGCCCCCACGGAGGTGCTGAGCACCGCGCGGCCAGTGTTGGCGCCGGCGTAGGCATCCCGGGCGGGAATCGCCCTGCCAGACAAGATGATGGTGCGCACGCCGGCGGAGGCAACAAGGTCGGCAGTCTCGGGGTCGATACGTCCAAAGGGCGCCCAATACGTGCCACCGATTACCTGCTGGTCGAGAGCCGCGGACGACAAGGGTGCGGAGGAAGTGACGGCCCGCACGACGTCGGTGGGCATGCCGGCACGGTTGACAGCGGAGGCGTCGATGTCCGCGTACGGCAGCACACGCAGCACCGGCGATGTCGTGGCCGGCGGACGAGCGTCGTCTAGCGCGCTGGTGAGCGAGGAAAGCCACGCGGTCGCCTCGTCGCTGCGGTCACCGACGACCACCTGTCCGCCGCGCAGAACCTGGTAGCCGTCGGACATGTCTTGCACAGACTGCAGGAGCGAAGGGTCGGCGATCCAGTTGACCGACCGGGGTTGGCGTGCCCCGGTTTCCACCAACGACGTCAGTCGGCCTCCGGGAGCGATGGCGTCCGGTGTTTGGGCGTCGAGGAAAACACCGTCGGCGTTTTGGGCGGGCCAGTCGGCCAACGGCCAGAGCCACACCATCTGAAGGGGAGACACCGGCTCGGGGAACCAAGGAAGAAACGTTCGCAACATGCCTTGACGTTCGTCCGCGGCTTCATCGGTTGCACCGCGGCGTGACCCAAGCACTTCGATGGCGAGCACATACACCCCAGGCTCCGCGAGAGGTAAGTCCTTGAGGGGAATACGGATAGCGAAGTCCGCCTGACCTCGGGGGGGAATGGTCTCGCCGATATCGACCTGCGTCTCATCCACGATGGCGTCTGCCGGTTCCGGCCACGAGTCGGGCGCAGTGCGCTGATCGAGTTGCTCCGGCGTCGGTTCTTGGTTTTCGGTATCGAGCGGTGATTGGCGGACGCGGGTGATCTGCGATCGACGCGTTACCGGCTCGGACGACAGGCGAAGCCGAATCACCACGTCGTCCATCGCGTTGGTTGTCGTGTTCACGACCCGACCCTCGACGCGAAGGCGGCCGTCAGCGCGCGGAACCACAGGAGTCAACCGGTCAATGACGACGGTCACCGGCTCCACGGCATCGGCTCGAGCAGGTGGCGCGAGAGACGTAGACGCGACGCCGACGCCGCCGAGCAATGAGGTCACGGCAATCACCGCCGCGAGGGCGACGTTCATCCCTCGAGGTCGCGTTGATCGCGGCGACATGTGCGTCACCTAACTCGCGCTGGCCAGCAGTTCGGGCACGCGGGAGAGAAGTTCTCGCTCGTCAGCGTAGGAAAGGCGATCATGGAGTTCAGTGAACGGGACCCACGCGACCTCGTCGATCTCGGCATCGTCGTCGGTGAGTTCGCCACCCTCGGCAAACATCAGGAAGTGGTGAACGGTCTTGTGGATCCGGTACTCGGACGCTGTGAAGGTGAAGTCGATGACCCCCAGGGGTGCCACCACCCGGCCCACGATGCCCGTCTCTTCGCCGACCTCACGGATGGCCGCACCTTCCGCGGACTCCCCTTCCTCGATATGGCCTTTCGGTAGGGACCACAGCACGACACCCCGTGCGTTTCGACGCCCGATGAGGGCGGCCCGATGATCACTATCGAGGACCAGCCCCCCTGCGGAGGTCTCCTCGACGATCGGTAGGGCCACAAGGCGAGGATAAACCGGGGACGGGGCTAGCCTTGTGCGTCGTGTCCGGAGATACCCCTCGTTCGCCATCCCCCGGTGGTGGGCAGCTGCAGGTTCTCCAGGAACAGGCGGTGGCGTCCCTGGCCCCGATCGCGAAGCCACTTCGACGGGTCGGAGACCGCTTCGCGGATGCCGGATGGGAGATCGCCCTCGTCGGGGGCCCGGTGCGCGATGCGTTGTTGGGACGGTTGGGCTCTGATACCGACCTTGACTTCACCACCAATGCGCACCCCGAGCAGATCGTGGAGTTGTTGGACGGTTGGGCGGAGGCCGTCTGGGACGTAGGGATCCGATTCGGAACCGTGGGTGCGCGCATCGATGGCCGCGAGGTGGAGATCACCACGTACCGGTCCGAGTCCTACGACTCTTCATCACGCAAACCCGAGGTCGCGTTCGGCGACAACCTCGCCGCCGACCTCGCCCGCCGCGACTTCACGATGAACGCCATGGCAGTGACGTTGCCGTCCATGGAGTTCGTCGATTTGTTCGACGGGATTGCGGACCTTGCGGCGAAGCGCATTCGAACTCCGGGAACCGCGCAGTCGTCGTTCGACGACGATCCCCTGCGGATGATGCGAGCGGCGCGCTTCTCGTCGCAGCTGGACGCAACTGTCGATGCGGACGTCGTCGATGCGATGTTGGCACAGGCCGAGCGGATATCGATCGTCTCAGCCGAGCGGGTCCGCGAGGAGTTCTCGAAGATCGTGATGAGCGATCACCCTCGGGTTGGATTGACGCTTCTGGTGGACACCGGCATCGCGGACATCGTGCTTCCGGAACTTCCCCTTCTGCGGCTTGAAGCCGATGAACACCATCACCATAAGGATGTCTACGAACACACACTGACGGTGCTCGAACAGGCGATCACCCTGGAATCTGTCCATGAACCCACGTGTGAACCCGATCTGACGCTGCGCCTCGCGGCACTGTTGCACGACATCGGTAAACCCAAGACGCGCAAGTTCGAAGCAGGAGGACGGGTCAGCTTTCACCACCACGAGGTCGTGGGTGCGCGGATGACCAAGAAGCGGATGCGCGAGTTGAGGTATCCCAACGACCTCACCGACGACGTTGCCAAACTCGTGGAGTTGCATCTGCGGTTTCACGGGTACGGAACAGGCGAATGGACCGATTCCGCGGTCCGACGGTACGTGCGTGACGCTGGTGATCAATTGGTCCGGCTACACAAACTGACACGAGCGGACAGCACGACACGCAATCGCAAGCGCGCGCAGGCCTTGCAAAGTGCCTACAACGATCTGGAACAACGCATCGAGCGCTTGTCGGAAGAAGAAGAACTCGCAGCCATGAGGCCAGACCTCGATGGCACGAAGATCATGGAAGTACTGGGCATTCCTCCCGGACCTGTGGTCGGTGAGGCCTACAACTTCCTACTGGGGCTTCGCCTGGATCGCGGCCCGTTGGATGAAGAGCAGGCCATCGAGGCGTTGCGGGCGTGGTGGGCGGCCCGCGCGAGCGGGTGACCTAGGTCGTGCTCGACGGCAGGGCGTCGCTGGGCCGGTGCTCGGGTGCGGCGTCGTCCGGGGCGTGCATCAGGATCTGCGCAATGGTCAAGACGCCGAGGAGCAGGGCCGTCCAGCCGAGCGCCTTTTCGAGGGTGACCGACCCGAATGCGAAGACGGTGACGAGCCAGATGACCAGCAGACCCCACCGCACGAAGGGTGCGTACTCGCGCATCGGTCGGCCGATCACGGCCAGGGCAGACGGGAGTCGTTGACCGATCTCTACGAGCCCTTTATCGATGGATCCCCGAACCGTGGAGGCGAATCGCGTTGAGCCGCAGAACCAACCCAGCACGATGACGACCGCGCCGAGCAGGAGCAATCCTTGAACCGCGAGAAGTAGGTACGTCAGCAGTTGGTTGTAGAAGGCGGCGGCAGCATTTTCGAAAAGCGATCCCGCGAAGGCATTGACGAAGCCTTCTTCGGCTCTGCCCAGGAGATATTGAAGGGTGAGCGACCAGGTGACCACGGTGATGCCGACAGCGACGGTGGTGCGGGCCCGGCGGGTCGCCAAGAGCACCGACACCATGAACAGGGCGGCGGTGATCAGCAAGATCACGGCGAGGAATGGCGAGGTGAGCGAGTAGACCGCCCGTGCCTGGGCGAGTTCAGGGGAGTCAAGGAGGACGACCTGTGCGTCGGACTCCGGGATCGTGACGAGTCCGGCGATGTCGATCCCTTCATCCACGAGTGAGGTTTGCACCTCTTGCAGGAGGGAGGAGATGTCGAGGACGAGTTCATCACCGACGAATTGGACCGGGCCTGTCGGATCCCCGGTGAGTGCAGCGATGAAGCCTTTCTGTGCGAGCTCGTTAATGCGTATCCACGCTTCTTGGAAGGCATCGGAGGTGACGAACTTGTCGACAGCCCCTCTGATGAGACCGTCGATTCCGGCCTTGATCGGACCTGAGAGCAGATTCGACAGGGCTTCATTGGGAATGATCACACCGACGAGCCCGCTGGCGACCTGGCTCGTGTCAACTTTGTCGATAATCGCGTTACTGACCGTGTCCGACACTGCTTGTTGGATCTCTGGATCCTCTGCCAGGGGTCCGACGGTATTGATGTATTGCTCGGGGTTCGCGATCGTCTCGTGACCCCAGTGACCAATGACGGCAACAGGTGTCAAAAGAGTCGCGATGATGAACAACAACAGGGATACGTACGAGCGACCTCGCCACTTCTTCCGAGTGACCGGGCTTTGGGTATAGGTCGCCGAGGCTCCGTTCGACATGCGCACGAGCATAGGCCGGTTTCAGGAGCGCTGTGCAGGACTCCGCGTAGATCGTCGATACCACCATGCCGCGAGGACCAGAAGTGCGCCGCAGATCAGGTAGCCGCCGGTGAACTGTCCGGAAATAGGCGAGGCGAAAGCGGTCACCGTGATCCCAGTAACTAGGGCGATGTTGACGATCATGTCGAACAGAGCAAAAACCCGTCCCAACCGATCGTCAGGGATGGATCGCTGCAGCACAGTGTCCGCGCACACCTTGACCGACTGTCCAGCCAAGCCGATGGACGCGGCCCCTGCGACTAGCGTCACCAGTTGCGGGTTGATGGCCGTGGCTGTGAGCAGTCCGAAACCAACGACACCCCCTTGCACCATCACGATGCCCACCCATGGACCAATACCGATTCGTCGCGTCATCGTGGGTGTCACGACCGCTCCGAAAAACGCCCCGACGGCCGCTCCGGCGGTGGCGAGGACGAAGTCACCCAGTGCCGCGTCGACGTCCGTGGGCGGATGCAGGCTCCCGCGAACCAACAGCAGAGCGCCGGCCGTGAGGACTCCGAAAACGAACCGGTTCACGATGATCGTCACCATGATGTTGCGTGCGGGAACCTTGTCCCGCAGCGTGCGTGCACCGAGGACGAGTCCGCGAGCGACACTGGCGAATGTGTCGACCGGTACCCCATGGTCGGGTCCGAGTGCGTGGGCGGCCAAGCGGGTGGCGAGGAAACTCGCGACCACGAAGGAAACAATCGCGGCGACGAGAACAACTTGACTTCCGGCATCTCCGCCGCCGGCGAAGGCGCGAATCCCGACACCGATGATCCCCCCAACCCCCACAGCAATGGTTCCGGAGGTGGGAGCGAGGGCGTTTCCAGTGATGAGCTCCCGACCGTTGACCACGTGCGGCATCGACGCGGATAAGCCAGCGAGGATGAACCGACTGACGCCGAGCACGATCAGCACGAAAAGTCCGAGGATGAAGTCCGCCTGACCAGCGCCGACAACCACGATGATCGGGACGGTGAAGAGCGACTTCAGCAGGTTCGCTCGCACGAGGACGTTGCGCCGCTGCCAGCGATCGAGTAGCACCCCGGCGAAGGGACCGATGAAGGAGTACGGCAGCAGCAAGATGGCGAAGGCTGCGGCGACGCGCACGGCATCCGGTTCCCGCTCAGGGGAGAACAACACGAACGTCGCCAGCGCGGATTGCAGCAGTCCGTCACCGAATTGACCAGCGAGTCGGATGCTGTAGAGGCGGCGGAAGTTGTGGCTCGCAAGAACAGACCGAAGGGCACCGCGTCCAGGGTTCGAGGAGTCCTGAACAGCCATGGCGAAAGGCTACGGGTCTCGTAGACTCAACGAATGGCTGTTCCACGTGGCGGTAGCGGGCGCGCAATGTCGGTGCGCGGCTCACTGGTGCGCGGTGAGTCGGCCTCGGGTACATCCGCGTCGGGCAAAAAGAGACGTCGCGACCCGTTGCCTCCGCCCGAGCCGGTCGCGGACCCACAAGCACCGAGAGCGGTCATCGACTACGCACTGCAACGACGGTCGGATATTCGACGATTCCACCGTGGGGGCATTCTCAGTAGTGACTTTTGTGATGCCGATCCGTACCTCGTCAAGGCGGCCACGTTCCACGGTGAAGCGACCGATGAGAACTGCCCGGCGTGCCATTCGGTGAATCTGGTCACCTTGAATTACGTCTACGGCGACGAACTGGGGCCGTACTCGGGTCGGATCCGGGAAACTGAGAATTTGCCATCGCTCGCCAATCGGTTCGGGGACATCGGTGTGTACGTCGTCGAGGTGTGCCCCGACTGCCACTGGAACTACCTATTACGGACATATCGGATAGGAGATGGCACGGTTCGCCGGGCACTTCCCACGCCTGCCGACCTCCGGGAACTCGATTAGTCCCCTCCTGCCGCGTTGACGGCGTGCCGTCACCGGTCCAGGGGGGATTTCTGGTGCACTTGGTCTATTGAATCCCAGGAGTCACACCCCTCCCTGTGGCCCCAAGGATTCAGGCGCGCGCAGGAGCAGGTTCCCTTCCCCGACCTGGTGAGGACATGACCAACAGGAGACCGAAGCAGCGAGGCACCCGAGCTCGCTCCTCGAGTCGACCTCGCTCGGCTTCGCGTTCAAGTTCGCGTTCGCGTTCGAGTACCGGCGGGCAACGCCGATCCGCTGATCCGCGGTCGGTCCCTCCCAAGAATCCGAGTACCCCGGGTCGTCGATTTCGCACGCACGAGTCTGGCGGCGCATCGCCACGATCACGCGGTGGCCGTCGGTCTGGTGGTTCTAACGGTGGCGCAGGCAATGGCGGACGCGGTCGCCCACCGAACGGTCGTCGTTCATCAGGGTCCGGCGGTCGCCCGCCACGGCCGCGTCGTTCACCGCTGAAGGTCTTCTTGTGGGGAGTTGCGGCGTTTTTCGCGCTGACGACCACCGCGGCTGTCGTGGCGTTCAGTGTCGTTCTCGCGCGCACCGAGGTGCCGACCCCTAACGACCTCGCCACAACCGAAGCGACCGTGGTGTATTACGCGGGAGGTAAGCACGAAATCGGACGGCTGAGTGACGCCAACCGACGCGCAAGCGACTTGGAGCAGATCCCCCTGCACGTTCAGGAGGCGGTGCTCGCAGCGGAGGACCGTGGGTTCTACGACCACGGAGGAATCTCACCCATCAGCATCGCGCGCGCGGCGGTGAACAACGTCTTTGATTCTGGTCCATGGATGCAAGGTGGGTCGACCGTCACGCAGCAGTATGCGAAGAACGCGTTCTTGACCCAAGAACGCACGTGGAAAAGAAAGATCAAGGAAGCGCTGCTTGCCTTCAAACTCGAAACCTTGGTCTCCAAGGAACAGATCCTCGAGGACTACCTCAACATCGCCTTCTTCGGCCGGGATGCCTACGGAATCGAAGCGGCTGCCATGGCCTACTTCAACAAACCGATCGAGAACGTGACGTTGAGCGAAGGCGCGGTTCTCGCCGCGATCATGAACAATCCTGGACGGCTCAACCCCGACGAAAACATGTCCACGCTTCGTGGTCGGTGGCAGTACGTGCTGGACGGGATGCTCAGTCAAGGGTGGATTACTGAAACTGAGTACCACAGCGCTCAGTTTCCAGAGATCGCCAAGCGCCAAGCAGGCAATCGACTCGGTGGCCAAACCGGTCATTTGCTGAACGCCGTCCACCAGGAACTTCTCGCGCTCGGTGTCGACGAGACACAGATCCAGCGCGGCGGACTCACCGTGGTCTCCACCTTCAGCCGCAAGGCCCAACGCTCGGCTGAACGGGCCGTCCGCAAGCTCGGTCCGGAATCGAAGACCAAGGGCGTGCGTATCGGGCTCGCTTCCGTTCGACCGGGAACCGGTGAAGTGGTCGCGATGTATGGCGGCAAAGACTTCATCGACGATCAGATCAACAACGCGACGCGACAGTTCGCTCAGGCGGGATCCACCTTCAAACCGTTCGCGCTCGCCGCAGCGTTGGAGAGCGAAGTGCCACTCAAGAGTTACTGGCAGGGCGACTCTCCAGCCAAGATCAAGGGGTACGAACTCACCAACTACAACGACGAGTCCTACGGAGAAATCACACTCCTCGAAGCGACCCGCGAATCGGTGAATACCGCGTACGTCGCCATGGAAGATGCGGTGGGAGTCGATCGGGTCGCGGACGCAGCCGTGCGCGCGGGGATTCCCAAGCGAACCCCGGGCATGAACTTGAAGAATCTGGACCTGACTTTCGTCCTGGGCACGGCATCACCGTCGGCGGTGGACATGGCGAACGCTTACGCGACCTTCGCGGCCCGTGGGGAACGAGCCAAGACCACGTTCGTCCGCAGAATCATCGATAACAACGGCGAGGTTCTGTATAAGCACGAGCCGTCGACGAAGAGAGTCTTCTCTAAAGATGTTGCCGATACCGTCACGTACGCACTGACCGATGTTGTCTCCCGTGGCACCGGCGCCACAGCGCGTGATCTAGGTCGCCCAGCAGCAGGGAAGACGGGAACCACGGATATGAACAAGAGCGCCTGGTTCGTCGGCTTCACACCGCAATTGGCAACGGCCGTCTTCTTGACGAAGGAAAACAAGAAGGGAATCCCGGTGTCGCTCTCGGGGACGGGCGGGCGCGAGACCGTGACCGGGGGCAGTTTCCCCGCCGCCATCTGGACCGGTTTCATGAAAGGTGCGTTGAAGAAGACCGACGTCGCGGAGTTTCCGGACCCGCCCAAGGGTTCCCTGAAGGGAATGGACTGCCCGGAGATCCTGCCTCCGGACATGGAGGACGTGCCGCTGGGATGTCCCACCCCGGAGGTGATCGAAGACTTCGGTCCTGACCCCGGACTCGAGGAGGCAAATCCGGAAGACCCGGAGCAGTTGGGCCCGGATCAAGGGGAGCCCGGTGAAGAACCAGCAGACCCAGCTCCGGCAGAACAACCCGCCGACCAAGAAGGCACGGTCACTGCGTCGGTGGAATTCGGCGCACAAGAGAATGCTCGTACGTCGGGCAAGAAGAACAAGAAGAAGTCCGAGTAATCACCCGCGGGAGGCACACCCAGTGAGCGTGCCGTCATCGCACGAGTCTCTAGCACGGCCCACACGGAGCGACCCGGTTGTTGCGGCGAGTGCTCCGATCATTGGCGGCCCACTCGGTGAGCGCGTCGCTCGAGTAGCGCCGCCCTGGAGCGTTCTTCGCGTGCTGATCCTGCTCGCCACTCTCGGCTACGTCGTCGGCTACTTCCTCGATTACGCATGCATCGACGGATTGTGGGCGTCCCCCGACCGGTATGAGCACCTGTGCTACTCCGACATTCCAGCGTTGTTCGGGTATCGAGGCTTCGCCGAAGGACTTATCCCCTACCTGCAGACCCCTCCCGGCGGTCAACCATTGGAGTACCCGGTCTTGACGGGTGTGTTCATGTGGGTCTCGACCCTGCTTGCCACCCCCGTGTCGGGTATTGCTGGATCGGTGCCGATCGTGGCGTTCTTCAACGTCAACGTGATCGGTCTCCTGGTGTTTCTCCTCGTCGCGGTTGTCGCGACGGCGTTGACCGTGCGACAGCGACCATGGGATGCCGCCATGGTCGCTGTGGCCCCCACGATGATTCTCGGCGCGACGATCAACTGGGATCTCATCCCGATCGCTCTGATGGCGTTGGCGATGCTCGCGTGGGCGCGCAGCAAACCGGGGTGGGCGGGTGTTGCGCTGGGACTCGCGATCGCCGCGAAGTTCTACCCAGTTCTTCTTCTGGGCGCCTTCGTGATCCTGGCACTGCGCAGTGGACGGTGGAGGCCGGTGGTGATTCTCACTGGCAGCACTGCTGCTACCTGGCTCGTTGTCAACGTGCCCTTCGCGCTCGCGAACCGGGATGGCTGGTGGTACTTCTACGCATTCAATGCTGATCGCGGCGTCGACTTCGGTTCCGTGTGGTACGCCGCCAGCGTTCTGGGACTACCCGCGGTACCGGCCGATGCGTTGAATCTCGTCGCCACCGGAACTTTCCTCGCACTGTTCGTCGCCATCACCGTGCTCGCGCTCGCCACGAGGCGCCGACCTCGCCTGGCACAGATCGCCTTCCTCGTGATCGCGGCGTTCGTGCTCTCCGGGAAGGTCTACTCGCCGCAGTACGTGTTGTGGCTGGTTCCGCTCGCTGCGCTTGCCCGTCCCCGATGGCGTGATTTCTTGATCTGGCAAGCGGGAGAAGTGGTGTACTTCGCTGCCATCTGGTGGCACCTCGCCGGCTACGACGTCGACGACGCGAAGGCGCTCGGGACAGGGCTGTACGCAGTCGCGACATTCGTGCACGTTGCGGCGACCGTGTACTTCGCAACCATGGTCATCCGAGACATGATCTATCCCACGCACGACCCGGTGCGTGGAGACGGCATCGCCGCGGACGCCGACGATCCCGGTGGTGGACCCTTCGACGGTGCGCCCGATGCACTCACCCTCGCGGGCGTCAGTCGTCCAAACCCTGAACCACGTCGAACCGTGAGGTCGTGAAACGCACCTCGGCGGTCATCTGATCACCCACCTCGGGGATGACACACGGATGCGGGAGCCACAGCATCGACACGTGCTGGTGCGGTGGCTCCGCGAACCAGCGCTGTTTGCCCTGCCAAGAGAAAGGCGACATCGCTCGGCCCGCTGCGTCGAGGGCACCGATCCCCGCCGTGGTGATGCGTTGCCGGATGGATGTGACCGGTGACGGACCAGCCAATCCGATGCCGTGCGCGGTTCCGCCGGAGACAACGACGAGCGTTCCCCCTTTGGGCCCGGTTCGTTGCCGATAGCCGACGTGGGTGCCGGACGCGACGGGGTGAACCGCCAGGACCGTTCCCGTCGCGGTGAGCGCACCCCGATCACCGAGCCACAGGCGAGTGCCTGTGCGAAGACGGACCTCCGAATCCTTCACGCTGGAGCGAACCACCGAGAGCTCGGTGTCGTCGAGATGGGACACCCAGATCGTGTTGACCGGAGCGTTGTGTCCCTCCCACACTTCGGTTTCGGTCTGCCACAGGCCCGCCCATCGCACCACCTCACGGGCTTTGGCACTGCCCTCGCCCACACCGCGCGGAGGTGCATCGTCCGCCGGCTGATCGATCGGCATATGCACGGCCAATCCTTCGACCAGAACGCGTCCACGCTCCATGGCTTCCCGAACGTCCCCGTCAGCCAGTGCCGCGAGTAACTCGGATTCGCGGAATCCGAAACGGTGCATGGATGTGTTCGCTTCGAGGATGACGCGGGCCGAGCCCGAGTCTTGGGCGAGAGACTTCAGCGAGTCGGAGGTGGCGATCGTTCGAATGACACGACCCGCGTGTAGCCGGTCTCCCAGGCGCGCCCATTCGGCCGACGCCGCACGGTCGACCGGATTGAACGGTTCGAGGACGACAATGTCGCCTTGCGTGTCCGCTGCGACGTAGTCGACTTCGAACACCGTGCCGACGGCGATGGTGTCCGCTCCGATACGCATGGCCTCACGCGCCAAGATGCCGGCACCGAGGCCGTAGCCGTTTCCCTTGATGACGGGCACAGGAATATTCCCGGACGCGTGAACGACGGCATCGACGACCGAATCCTGGTGCGCCCGCCAACGGGATCCATCGACAGCAACTGAAAAAGTCATCGGTTCGATCTTGCCCTACGTTCGGGCGCGCGCCGAGTAGGCGGCGTACGCGCGCGCCCATGTCTTGCGCAACGCGAAATCCCACTCACCGATGTACTCCTGGGCGTACCCGCCACTACCAACTTTGAAGCGGACGAGACCGAGGAGGTGATTGGCGGGATCCAGCGTGTCGGAGATGCCGCGAAGGTCGTAGACCGAGCAACCGGCCGCGTGTGCACGCGTGATCATGTCCCACTGCAAGGCGTTGGACGGCCGAACATCGCGATCGGCGGTGGTCGATGCGCCGTAGGAGTACCAGGCGCGGTTGCCCACCCGGATCATGATCGTGGCCGCGGCGAGGTGACCCTCGTACTCCGCCAAGTGGAGCGTCATTTCGTGATAACCGTCGTAAGCCGAATTGAGCGCATCCCACATGCGTTCGAAATACACCTGACCGCGCGGGGTGAAGTGATCGCGTTCGGCCGTCTCGACATATACGCGATGGAAGTCCGCGAGGTCCTCGCGTGACCCCAGACGAACCACCACCCCCGACTTCTCTGCTTTGCGCACGTTACGACGCCACAGTTGATTGAAGCCGGCGAAGACATCGTCCAGCGTTCGATCTTGCAAAGAAACGCAGTAAACGAAGCGCGGCTGCACATCACCGAACCCCGCGCCAGAACTTTCGGGCTGCTCCCACCCGGAACTGCGCAGCGCCTCGATCACCTCGCGCGCGGCGGTGGAGTGCCAATCGGCGGTGATCTGCCCGAGGGTTGCCGGTGCATTCGGTTCGCCCGCCTCGGCAAGAGCGGCTTTGACCGTCGCGCAATCCCAACGACTCGTTGCCAACGCCGGACCCATCTTCACCTGGAAAGCGCCCACGGCTTTGCAGTGCTCGAGCAATGGATCGAGCCAATCCTGGGGCCGCCAGCGCGATGAACTCCAGTCCACCACCGGGCCTTCGGGGATGTAGGAAAGCGAACGACGACGCACCTTCGGCACCGGTCGGTGCAGCACGAGCGCAGTCCCGACGAGTCGATCACCGTCGAACCAACCCACCGACTCCCCGCGCCAGCCGACCTTCACATCCGCCCAGGACGGCAGCTGCAGGAAGGACACCGCGGGGCGCGATCGCAACCAGCGCGCGTGCTGATCGGCGCTGATGGTGCGGACGGTGAGGCTCACGTGCTCAGGTTCTCAGCAAAGTCACGCGATATCGAGATCCACCACGACCGGCGCGTGGTCGGATGCGCCCTTGCCCTTGCGCGCCTCGCGATCCACGTAGGCGTCGCTGACCGCAGCGTTGAACGGCGCATTACCGAGCACCAAGTCGATGCGCATTCCCCAGCCCCGGTGGAACGCGCCGTTGCGGTAGTCCCAGAAAGTGAACGGCTCGCCCTTGAGTGCGCGCGGCATCACTTCCGAAAGGCCGACCGATTGCACGTTCGCGAGGGCCTCGCGCTCGGCCGGGGTCACGTGTGTGGAATCGGTGAACAACGAGATGTCCCACACGTCCCCATCGCGCGGTGCCACGTTGAAGTCACCGGTCAGGGCGTACGGCAGGTCAGGATTCGCCGCCAACTCAGCCTCGGCGGTCGCCTTCAGGGCGGCCAACCAGCGAAGCTTGTAGGCGTAGTGCTCGTGGTCGGGCTCTCGTCCGTTCGGCACGTACAAGCTCCACATACGCACGCCACCGCACGTGGCACCGATGGCGCGGGTTTCGATCACGTCCTCGTACGGGGGCTGGTTGGCGAGGTCGAGGACCACATTGTCGAGTCCTACCCGGGAGAGAATTGCCACTCCGTTCCAACGGCCGTTCCCGTGCGCGGCGACGTCGTACCCCAGCGCCTGGATCGGCATCTCAGGAAAGGCTTCGGTGGTGCACTTCAACTCCTGGAGCGCCACCACATCGGGCTGAGAGGACTCCAGCCACTCGACTACCCGCTCGATGCGAGCTCCAATCGAGTTGACGTTCCACGTCGCAATCCGCATACCCGCACTCTAGGCAACAGCCAGTACCCGGGTTGGAGGGGAGAGAAAGCCGCGGTTACTCTTCTCAGGCTGTCGGGAAACCGACGGCACGCACAGAGCCCTCCTGCTCCGGAAGAGATCCGGGGCCGCTCAGTCCAAAGGAGGTGGGCATTTCATGCGTCATTACGAGGTCATGATCATTCTCGACCCTGATCTAGAAGAGAAGACCATCCAGCCCAGCCTGGAGGCGTTTCTCAACGTTGTCCGCGGGGATGGTGGCACCGTCAACAACGTCGACATCTGGGGCCGTCGCCGGATGGCCTACGAGATCAACCACAAGGCCGAAGGCATCTACGTTGTGCTCGATCTGACCACCACTCCCGAGTCGGTGGCGGAACTCGACCGCCAGTTGAACCTCAATGAGGCGATCGTGCGCACCAAGGTCACTCGCCCCGTCGTCACCAAGGCTGCGGCCAAGGCCGACGCCGCTCTCGGAGGCTGACATGGCACTCGGCGACATCAACATCACCGTTGTCGGAAACCTGACGAACGATCCGGAGCTGCGCTTCACCCCCAGTGGCGCAGCCGTGGCGTCCTTCACCGTGGCGTCTAGTTCGCGCTACATGGACAAGCAGACCAACGAGTGGAAAGACACTGATCCGACTTACCTTCGGTGCAGCGTGTGGCGTCAGTACGCCGAGAACGTTGCCGAGTCGTTGACCAAGGGCTCGCGAGTGATCGTTACCGGCCGCTTGAAGCAGCGGAACTACGAGACGCGGGAAGGGGAGAAGCGAACGTCGTTCGAAATCGATGTTGACGACGTGGGTCCCGCCTTGCGTTATGCGACGGCGAAGGTGAACCGCGTCCAGCGTGGCGGCGGTGGATTCGGCGCGGATTCTGGTGGTGCAGCACCTGCGGAGGATCCCTGGACCACAGGCGGCACAACCGACAACTTCGACGAACCCCCTTTCTAGACAGCACAGACGTACTTCAAAAAACAGGAGAAACCAATGGCACGCGACAACAAGCGCGACAAGCACCAAGCGCAACAGCGGATGGTCAAGGCGAAGGCCTGCCCCTTCTGCAAGGAAGGCGTGGAGGGAATCGACTACAAGGACATCACCCTGCTACGCAAGTTCATCTCCGACCGCGGCAAGATCCGCGCGCGGCGAGTGACCGGAACCTGCACCCAGCACCAAAGGGATATCGCGATGGCGGTCAAGAACGCTCGCGAGGTGGCCCTTCTTCCCTACACCTCGGCAGCTCGGTAAGGGGACGCGACATGAAATTGATCCTTACCCAAGAAGTTGCCGGACTCGGCGACGCGGGAGACATCGTCGAAGTCAAGGATGGCTACGGACGCAACTACCTGCTCCCTCGTGGACTGGCTATCGGCTGGACCCGAGGCGGGGAGAAGCAGGTCACCCAGATCAAGCGGGCTAGAAAGTCCCGGGAGATCCGCAACCTCGATCACGCCAAGGAAGTTAAGGCGGAGATCGAAGCGCTGACGGTCAACGTCCCCGCGAAGGCAGGGGACAGCGGCAAGCTCTTTGGCTCGGTGACGAACACCGACGTCATGAACGCCATTAAGGCGGCCGGTGGCCCGCTGGTCGAAAAGCGCAACGTGCAGATCTCGGCCCCGATCAAGAAGACCGGCAGCCATACGGTGGCGATCGATCTACACCCGGATGTGGTGGCACGGGTGACCATCGAGGTAGTGCCCAGTTAGCAGCGAACTCCACCGCGACAGCGAACACGACGGAGGCCGGGATCGAATGATCCCGGCCTCCGTGTTGTTGTGCAGTCAACTAAAGCGTTAGCTCCCGGACATCCCACTGATCAGCGTGATGAGGATGAGCAAGACCCACAGTGCCAAGCCGACGATGCCAAGGATGAAGCCAGCCTTCGCGGCTCCACCGTTGGTTGCGAGCCCCTGCTCGGCCTTTGCCATTCCCATCTTTCCGAAGACGATAGCGAGAACACCACCGATCAAGGGAAAGCAGAAGAATTGAACGATGCCGAGCACCAGAGCAGCAGTTCCCAGTCCATTCTGGGGAGCTGCCGGCTGAGGACTCGGAGGGGTTACTTCAGACATGTTGCCTCCTTCACAGCGCCACCGTAGTGAATCGAGTCGCGTCTGTGGAAGAAATTGGGAATGTGATGGATATCGGTGGACATTCGCGGGAGGATAAAGCGCCCGTAAGGAGGGCGCTTGAGAGGAGAGTGCAATGGGCTTCGGACAAGCTATCTCTACATGTCTTTCGAACTACGCGAACTTCAGTGGCCGCGCCCGCCGGTCGGAATTCTGGTGGTTCTGGCTCTTTGTGGTGATCGTTCAGGTGGTGGTTCAGTCGCTGCTCGCAGTGATCGTGGGAACCGACTCCATCCTGTACTCACTGCTGGTGTTTGTGCTTGCCATCGCGTTGGCGATTCCGTTGTATGCGGCGGGTTCGCGCCGTATGCACGACACGGGCAAGAGCGGTTGGCTGCAGTTGCTGGTGCTTATTCCTTGCGCCGGAATCATCATCATGATCGTGCTCTGGGCTCAGGCTGGGAACCCGGCCGAGAACCAGTACGGAGCTCCACCCGCGTAGTCCCTTGCTTCTTGTGACGTGACCTACCGGCCCAAGCGGTCCGGTAGGTCACTCACGAGGCCATCCGCGGCGGCCTCGATCATGCTCAAGACAGCCCCGAATCCGTCCGGTCCGCCGTAGTACGGGTCGGGAACGTCCAACTCCGGATGTGGAGCCTCGAGATGCGCGAGCGCTGGATCAAAACTCCGCAGCATGCGAAGGTCCGGCTCGCTGTCCGTCATCGCCGCGAGAGCGAGCAGGTCCCGGTAGTTCATCGAATCCATGGCGAGCACCAAGTCCAAGCCGTCGAACCAATCGGCATCGATACGGCGTGAAATGTGACCTTCGAGTTGGTAGCCGTGGTTGTCGAGCGTCGACAGGGAACGCGGATCAGCGCCGTGGCCGAGGTGCCAATCGCCGGTACCGGCGGAATCGACTGTCACGAGCGAGCCGAGGCCTGCCGTGGTGGCGCGATCCCGGATGACAGCTTCGGCGATCGGTGAGCGGCAGATATTGCCTAAGCAGACGGCGGTGATGCGAAACGGCGTCAATCGGGGTGACGGGGAGGACACGGCCGTCATGTTATTCAGACGCGAGGGAAATATTCATCCCCAGGCTGGGGAAGAAAAATCACGCTCACATCCTTCTCTGTTCGGAGAAATTCATATGGTCATCCCCAGATTGTCCCCACGTTGTCCTCAACCTCTCGACGGTTGTCCGCAGGAAATGCACAGAGTTGTCGACAGTGCACGTGGACATACGTCCGTTGCATCCGTACCGTCGCGTTGCTGCGGGCCACACTGTCACAGGTCCGGGGTACAACGGGTTCGATCGCCGCATGACGATGGTGTGTGGTGCTGAGGAAGGGGTGCACAGGTGAGCGTTGCGGAGTTCCCCCTCCCCGATGAGCAGACGGGGCAACCTGACCGGACCCCACCCAATGACTCTGCCGCCGAACAGTCGGTCCTCGGGGCGATGCTGCTGAGCAAAGACGCGATAGCCGACGTTGTTGAACTTGTTCGTGACTCGGACTTCTACCGACCTGCGCACCAGACGATCTACGCCACCATCCTGGAGTTGTATGGCCGCGGCGAACCCGCGGATGCGGTCACGGTCGCGTCCGAACTCACCAAGAGTGGTGAAATCTCGAGGGTCGGCGGCGCCAGTTACCTGCACACCCTCGTCTCCTTGGTTCCCACGGCGGCCAACGCCAACTACTACGGGCGCATCGTTCGTGAGCAGGCGATTCTCCGGCGCCTCGTGGAAGCCGGAACACGGATCGTGTCGATGGGCTACGCGGGTACCGGTGATGTCGACGACACCGTCGATCGTGCCCAGGCCGAGGTGTACGAAGTTACCGAGCGGCGCACCAGCGAGGACTACCTGCCACTCAACGAGATCATGGGCGAGGCGCTCACCGAGATCGAGGCGATCTCCAACCGTGACGGCGAAATGGTCGGAGTGCCGACAGGGTTCACGGATCTGGACTCGTTGACCAACGGCCTGCACGCTGGACAACTAGTGATGATCGCTGCCCGGCCGGCGCTTGGGAAGTCGACGCTGGCTCTGGACGTTTGCCGCACCGCATCTATCAAGCACGGGCTCACGAGCGTGATCTTCTCCCTGGAGATGAGTCGCAACGAGATCGTTATGCGGCTGCTGTCTGCGGAGGCTCAGGTGCCACTGCAGCACATGCGTTCGGGAACGATGAGTGAGTCCGACTGGTCCAAACTTGCCGGCAAGATGGGCACGGTTAGTGACGCACCGTTGTTTATTGACGATTCACCAAACATGAACCTCATGGAAATCCGCGCCAAGTGTCGTCGCTTGAAGCAACGGCATGATCTCCGGCTCGTCGTCGTTGACTACCTACAGTTGATGTCGAGCGGTAAACGCGTCGAGTCTCGTCAACAGGAAGTGTCGGAGTTCTCACGCTCTCTCAAGTTGCTGGCAAAGGAACTCGATGTTCCCGTTATCGCGATCAGCCAGTTGAACCGTGGTCCTGAGCAACGGCAAGACAAACGTCCGATGCTCGCCGACCTTCGCGAATCCGGCTCGCTCGAACAGGATGCGGACATGGTTCTGTTGCTACACCGTGAGGATTTCTACGAACGGGAGTCGCCCCGCGCGGGCGAAGCAGACTTCATCGTGGCCAAGCACCGCAATGGGCCAACCGCAACGATCACCGTCGCCTTCCAGGGCCACTACTCACGGTTCGTCGACATGGCGCAGTCGTAGCCGAGTGTCGGTACGACGTGAGGATACCGTCGTGTCGGATTCTTTACCTGTGACGTTGAACGCAGCTGCAAGGAGAACCATGACGATTCGAATCTTTGCCCTCGTGGGCGCTGGCGCCCTCACCGTCGGTCTGATGACTGCGTGTTCGTCCGATGAAGGCGAGATGGTGGGCGGCATGACCGAATGCACCGACCAGATCGTGAACGGCGAGGCCGAGGAGTACATCTCGGAGATGAGCGATGGGGCGAATCAGTGGTACCCGGATTCGATCGCCTGCTCGGACGGGTGGGCCGTCGCCTATGGAATCAACGGTGCGGCAGGACAGTCAGATGGGAATGCTTCCGGCGCGCCGGCCAACATCATCTTCCAGGCCGAAGGACAGTTCTGGATTCCGAAGGACCCAGCAGACGTCTGCGGGACCTACGGCGACGGCGACTACCCCAGTGATGCGGAGATCCCCAAGGATCTCTACGAGGCGTGCCTGTCCGGCTGACGCATCCACCAAGGGGGCCGTGTTGGTAGTCGTGCCGCGTTTAACACCGCGCGCCGAACGTTATGCGGGCGTGTGGGGTGGCCGCGGACCCGACGATGGAATCCTCATCCGTTGGATGCGGGACGCGACTTCCCTGTCCCAAGCGCAGCGATCTTCTCCAGGGGTCCCTGGTCGAACCGCTTCATCCACTGCCATGCGACCAGGGAAAGGAACGCCCAGGTGACAATCCCGGAGAGCACCACCGCGAACGCGCCCCATTGACCGAAGAACCCGAGCCCGTAGCCGCAATACAGCAGGGACATCAGTACCGACTCACCGATATAGACCGTCAAGGACATGCGACCGGCGGGCGCGGTGAACGACATGAACCCTGGGCGTCGCGCGAGCAACAACGCGACGGTACCGACGTAGCCCGCCGTGAGAATCGGTGCAGTGCAAAACCCGAGCGCCAAACCAAACGCCCCAGCCGGGGAGAAAACACCGTCACCGGTCGCTAGTGCGTTCACCTGTAAGACCCCAGCGACCACCTGGAGAGGAAGACCGACAGCCAAACCCCACCGAGCACACGACCGCCATAGCGAAAGGTGATCCGCCGGCTGGGCGAGCAAGCGCGCTCGTGACGCGCGAAGACCGAGAATGAACGCGGCGAAAGCCATCGGCGCTTGCAGGAAGAAGCCACCGAAAAGTATCGACGGCAGTGCTTCGAGTCGTGCGAGAGCAGCATCAGTGAAAGTCCCTGTTGTCAGCGCCTGGTCCAGCAGGCCACCGGCGCTGTCACTTGCGCTGTCCTCGGGAAATGCTGCTATTAGCAACGCAATGATCAGCAGAAGGACAATGGCAGTGGAGAACACAGCTATGGCCCAGCGCCGTAGTGCTCGATCAGACAACCGTGAGAGGGCGAACAGAAGGAGTCCGAGAATCGAGTAGGCGATCAGAATGTCGCCGAAAAAGAAGAAGACCGCGTGAACAAGACCAAAGAGAAACAAGACCAGCAGGCGACGCAGGTAGCGTCGTCGATTCGGCTTGCTGTTGTCTCGAAGAATGAACGACGCGCTGTATCCGAACAGGAAAGAAAACAACAGGTAGAACTTCCCCTGGGCAAGAACGATGACCAGAAATGCCGTCACCCGATTCGCGGAACCCTCGATTGAGTCGGCGGTAAACCCGTCGGCACTGATGCCGAGGAACGCGGCGTTCACCACCACGATGCCGAGCAGGGCGGCGCCCCGCAGGCGATCGGGCAGGGCCTGGCGGATGTTCACTGTTGACATTGGTCAACCGTAGGTGACGTAGTGAGACAGGTGCTGCCACGTGAGCAGGTGCTCGGTACGCTCATGCGATCCCGCTTGTTGACCAGGAGACCCGCGTGTCCAGTAATCGTTTCATCTTGACCCTTCGCTGCCCCGACGCGCGCGGGATCATTCATGCGATCTCCGGCGCCCTCCTCGAACTCGAGGGCAATGTGTTCGAGCAAGCGCAATACACGAACGAGAGCACGGGTGTGTTCGTCATGCGCACACGATTCGAGGCGAATACCACCGACGTCGAGGTGGTCCGTGCCCGCCTGGAAGCGGCAACAGCGCACTTCTCGCCGACGATTACCTTGCGTACCGAGAACGATCTACCGCGAATCCTCATCATGGTGTCGCAGTACGACCACTGCCTCGTCGATCTTCTCTACCGACAATCCCATGGGGAAATCGCCATGGACGTCCCCGTCATTGTCTCGAACCACGAAGCATGTCGTGTCATCGCGGAGCAGTACGACATCCCGTTTATGTACGTGCCGGTCGCCTCTGGTGTCGAGGGCTCGAAGGCCGCAGCCGAGAGCCGCGTGAGGGAGATCATCGAGGAGTACCGGATCGACGCGGTAGTTCTCGCTCGCTACATGCAGATTCTCAGCGATGACCTGTGCCGAGATCTCGAAGGGCGAGTGATCAACATTCATCACTCCTTCCTTCCGGGTTTCAAGGGTGCACGGCCGTATCACCAGGCGTATGACCGTGGGGTGAAGCTCATTGGAGCGACGGCTCATTTCGTGACCGCAGATCTGGACGAAGGCCCGATCATTGAGCAAGACGTCGAGAGGGTTGAGCACCACCAGACGGCGGAGGATCTTGCTCAGATTGGGCGCGATGTCGAACGCGTTGTGCTGGCTCGTGCGGTCAAACTCTTCGCCGAGGATCGAGTCTTGTTGGATGGTCAACGCACGGTGGTCTTCTCATAGTTCGCGTGAACGACCGTTGTGATTACGTATCGTGAATATGCCTCAAGCCGGAATCGGGACGAAAGGGGAGACAGCGTGCGCACCCTGGTCGTGACGAACGATCTTCCTCCGCGCCGCGGTGGCATTCAGACGTTCGTCCACGAGATCCTCCGACGCCTTGACCCTGACTCCTTTGCAGTTTTTGGCCCAGCCGAAAGCGAATCGCCAGCCTTTGATGCGTCTGCTGGATACGAGGTCCACCGATACAGCGGGTCCGTTATCCCCACACCTCGTGTGGCGAAGGCTGTTGCCGAGGTCGCGGCCGCCACGGGAGCAGGGCAGATCATGCTCGGTTCGGGTATGCCGAATGCGTACCTCATCCCGCTGCTCCGACGACACGACCTGCCGACCGCCCTGGTGATCACACACGGAAATGAAGCCGGATGGGCGCAATTGCCGGGTGGAAGAGCCCTCGTGCAGCCGTTGAACGGTGCCCGTGCGGTGACGTATCTCGGTGACTTCACGTATCGAATCCTGAGCCAGTACATCCAACCCGCGGACAAATTGCACCGACTCTCACCCGGTGTCGACACCGATCGCTTTAGCCCCGGCAACGGCGGTGCGGACTTCCGACGTCGCCACAACCTGAGTAACGCGTTCGTTATCGGCACACTGACGCGACTGGTACCCCGCAAGGGAGTGGATCTGCTCATTCGGGCACTGCCCTACGTGCGTCGGGCCGTCCCCGACGCGCACGTGCTGGTCGCCGGCGATGGTCCGCACCGTAGAGAACTGGAAAATCTCGCCCGCCAGCTATCCGTCGAGGATCGGGTCGTCTTCGCAGGATCAGTGCCCGAGTCGGAGCTTCCTGCCGCGTATGACGCGATGGATGTTTTCGCTCTGCCCACACACACTCGCCGATGGGGAGTCGACGTTGAAGGTTTGGGCATCGTTTTCCTGGAAGCCTCGGCAGCGGGGGTGCCGATCCTCGTCGGCGACAGCGGAGGCAGCGTCGATGCTGTGCAGGACGGAGAAACCGGAAAGCTCATTGGAACCAATCCCGAGGCAATTGCCGCCGAAATCGTCGAACTCGCGCACGACGAAACCCGAAGGCGTGAGATGGGGGCCCGCGGTCGTCAATGGATGGTGGGCGAGTGGCAGTGGGCAGACCGAGCGACGAGCGTGTCGGGAATTCTTGGGGGAGACTGAAGGGGTGACAACACTCGCCACTGCCTCCACCTTGGCCGAATGGATGGACGGCAAGCGAGTTGTAGCCCTCACCGGAGCGGGATGCTCGACCGCCTCGGGCATTCCGGACTACCGAGGTCCGAACGGTGCCTTCACCCGTGGTCACTCACCCATGACGTACCAGCAGTTCCTCAAAGATCCGCAGGGACGAAAGCGCTACTGGGCCCGTGGTCATGTCGGGTGGACACGCTTTCGCCAAGCTCGACCGAACACCGCCCACACGGCGCTGTTTGAGCTCGAACGTCGGGGTGTCATCACGGGTGTCATCACGCAGAATGTTGATGGCTTGCACGAGGCGGCTGGTTCCAGAAATGTGATCGACCTGCATGGTCGACTCGACCGGGTGGTGTGTTTGACCTGCCGGACGTTCGAGGACCGCAACGATGTGCACGAGCGCCTCACGCACGCGAACCCGTGGCTGACGGTCGCGTCTGATCGAATCAACCCTGATGGTGACACGGATATTCCCGAGGACGCCCTCGAGACTTTCGTGATGGTCTCCTGCACACAGTGCGGAGGCGACCTCAAACCCGATGTTGTGTACTTCGGTGAGAATGTGCCAGTAGAGCGCGTCCAGAACGCCTACGCGATGGTGGATTCCGCGGACGCACTGCTCGTTGCCGGATCGTCTCTGACGGTCTATTCAGGTCGACGGTTCGCGATGCACGCGCACAAAGACGGAAAACCCATCGCCATCATTAATTCCGGAGAGACAAAGGCCGATGACCTCGCATCGCTACGCATCGACGGTGATGTAGGTGACACCCTTCAGTCACTGATCTGAGCTAGCGGCACCCGATGGTCGTGGTTCGCGGGCGGCGGGAATGTAGCCGGCGGGCAGTGGTCCACCCGCAGCAACAGCCCTGTCGAGGGCGTCGGCGTCGCACACAACACAGCAGTCGACGTCCACCCACCCAACGATGGACAACTGCGTACCCCGAGAAAACTGCGTGAGCGGACGCGGGCGTTTAACTAGGTCCGTTCCACCACAGCTTGCACAGACCCCAGAGGCAGAGGACCAGCGATGACCGCACCCGTCACAGACGATGTCTGCCTTGTCGCGGCGGAGATCACCGTCTTCGCCGCACTCCGGGCAGGCGATCATCGGCCTACCTCTTCAACAGGACCGGACCAGCGACACGCACCTTGCGATTCTTGATGGGCGAGCAGGTTCCGAAAAGGTCGCACGCCTGGCTGTAGCGCTTGCTGGTTTTGATCGTCTTGCGTCCCTTGGTCGGGTAGACGATCTGGAACAGGCCTTCGCTACCGGTGAAGTTGCACCGAACCTTGGTGCCCTTCTTGTTGGTTTTGCAGTTCCGGTAGCGAGTGCCGACGATCCATTCCTGCATCGTTTGCATGGCTGTTGCTCCGGGGCTCCCGTCGTAGTACTGGATTCCCCACAGATCGTTCGGCGGCTCCCACGTGTACATGTACACCCGGGAGATACCCAGCCGTAGTGCGTCGAGGTAGGCGATCGCGGTCCAGTTGGCTGCCTTCGCACCCTCGATATCGACATCGGGGTTCTGTGGTCCCGGGCCCTTCAGACCGAAGTTGTTCTCGGTGTCCCACACAGGCTTGATGGGAGCGCCCTTCTGCTTGAGCAGACGGTTGAACTTCTCTCCCAAGATCCCCCGATCCACCGGAGTACCCAAGCTGTGGGGATACGTGTGAACCGCGTACGCGTCGATGGGCCAGCCGTAGTTGGCGAGCGAATCCAGGAACGGTCCGTACCACTTGTAGAACTTGTTGTTCTTGGCGCCAAGCCGTGTTCCGACACTCGTCGCGACGACAGCCGCATTCGGGTCGACCTGCTTGACGATGTCGTACGTCCGCTTGGTCAACAGGGCCAACTGCCCGGGAGTTCCCTCGAAGAACGTCAGCAGGTTTGCCTCGTTCCAGGGTTGGTACGACGTGATCTGTCCTTTGTAGCGGTTGACGACTTCAGAGACGAAACGGTCGTATGCGCCGAGATCGGTGGGCATGCCGGCGGCACCGTTGGTGGGCAGACAGGCTGGGACAACACAGGTGCTCGCGCTGTAGAAGGCAGGTGTACCGGCGATCACGTACATGATGTCGGTCACGCCCTTCGCGCGAGCGTTGTTGATGGCGTTATCGAGGTTCGTCCAGTTGTAGACCCCGGGGGCGGTCTCGATGTTGGACCACGCAACGTCGTTGTCCCACAAGCGAAGAGAGCCGAAGGAGATGGACGGCCAGACGCCGTACTGCTCGTTCTTCACGTGAAGCCCGAACATCTCCGAGGGGATGATCTGACCCTTCAGGGAATCGAAGTTTGTCAATCCCCGCTTCTTGGCCTGGGCCGGTCCGGCAAGGGAGAGACTCAAACCCGCCACGAGGGCAAGGGTCAGGGCGGAGACAAGGGCGCGGTACGTACGTGGAAGGTTTCGTCGCATCCCGTCATAGTGCCATGAGCGGGTGACCAATGACGACGGCGGTGACGTCGTCCGTGTCCCAATTCCCCGCGTGCTCGCGAATATGGGACACCACGCGGCTCAGGACCTCCGATGAATCAAGGCGAACCGGCCGCTCGAACCCCCGCACAATGCGACTCACATCGTCCACGTTGAGATCACCACCGCCGGGAGCGCGGTTCTCGACCAGGCCATCGGTATAGGCGATGAGCAGGCTCCCCGGCTCGAAAGGCACCGTCTGCTCCTCCCAGGAGCCACCCAGGGAGCTCACCAAGGGGCCCGTCCCCGAGCACACGTGGGTGTCCTTGTCGATCGTGACGACTACCGGCGGGTGATGGCCCGCGTTGGCGTAGGTGATCGTGTGTGATGTCGAATCCACCACAGCGACGAAGGCCGTCACAAAGTTTTCATCGAACGCCATGGCGTCCAGCGCGAAGGAGAAGGCAGCGCCAGGAGAGCGTCCCTCGATCAGGGCCACCCGCAGCAGATCTCTGGTTCGCAGGGCGGTCAGTACGGCGCCTGTTCCATGACCGGACGTATCTCCGACCACCAGGGCCAGCCGGTCATCGGCCAGGGGAATCGCATCCCACCAATCGCCAGAGAGAACCCCCTCGGCGGTGGCAGAAATCCCGGCCACCTCATACCCCGCTACCGACCCATGCACCGGAGACCTCATCAGCGATTGCATGGCGGCAACCAGCGGCGCATCCTGCATGAGCCCATCGCGGGCAGCGGTCGCCTCGTCAATCTCCGCCACCAGAGTGCGCCGGAGGTCCTCCGCATCGCCCGCCACCGCCTGAAGCTCCGGTGGCCCGACCGTCTCGACCGGGTGAGTGTGGGGCACGCGAACAGAACGGTGTAGGTCACGTCGGATAGAGCGCAAGGGTTTGATGACCCATTGATCCAAAGAGACCGACGAGTAGGCAACGAGGAGGGCGACAACCAGTGCGAGAATGAAGAGCCAGACGCCGAGTTGAGTGCCGAACGCTGTCACCGTCGCGCGAGCGGCATTGCGCTGGTCTTCCACTTCGTCCCGCAAGTCAATGGTGGCGGCGATCATGGAGTCGTAGGAGCGCCATGCCTTGGGTTTGTTGGTGGCACGGGCGGCAGCCGACGTTCGACCTTCGTCCATGGCGTCGAGGGTCGGGGTTGCGTCGTCGTTTAACCACACCTCTTGCGCGGCGCGCACCCCGGCGAGCTGACCGAGCAAGGGCGGGTCGCCATCGAAGGTTGCTTCGAGCGCGCGAATGAGTGAGTTTGCCTCCGCAAGGGAGGTCTCGTAGGAAACGAGGGCTCGTTCCCGTCCGGTAAGGACGTAGTCACTGAGGTCGCCCGAGGCGGACGATTGAGCCAGCAGCAGGTTGTCGGACAGTTCGGCCGCGGGTGACAACTTCGCCTGCAGATTCCGGGCACCGTTGTAACTGACGAGGTACTGAACGCCGATGACCAGGCCGATGATCACGAGCAGCCCGGTGGACGCCGTGAGGACGAACAGGAGTCGGCGGCGCAGGGACAACGATGTCAGGTCCATGCCGTCAGGCCCATCGCGCGTTCAGATCCATGCTGTCAGGTTGCCAGGTAAGCGGCCTCAGGGCGAGCAAGGTGAGGGGGTGGGTCCTCGCCGTAGTCTTGGCCCGTGACCGCTCCACGGCTGCGACCGGAAATCGACTCGTTGCCCGCCTACAAGGCTGGGCAGATGCCTGCACCTCGAACAGATATTGAGACGTACAAGATTTCCAGCAACGAGACACCGTTCGAGCCACCGGAGGCCGTGCGACGCGCCATCGAACAAGCGGCGGCCACGGTGCACCGATACCCGGACCCCTTCAGTCGACGACTCACCGGCGCACTTGCTCGTCGCTTCGATGTGAATGAGGAGCAGATTGCGCTGGGCACCGGAAGTGTCGCCGTGGTCGGCCAATTGATCTGGGCAGCGGCTGGTCCGGGGGACTGTGTGGTCTACCCCTGGCGCAGCTTCGAGGCGTACCCCATTTGGGTGCAAATGACGGGTGCGCGCAGCGTTCAAGTGCCGTTGCTGGCGGACGAGCGGCACGATCTACCGTCGATGCTCGAGGCGATCGATGACTCCACACGGATAGTTTTCGTGTGTAACCCGAACAACCCCACAGGTGAAGCGGTCCGTCGAGATGAGCTCACCGAGTTCATCGACGCGGTGCCATCCGATGTGATCGTGGTGCTCGATGAGGCCTACCGTGAGTTCATCAGCGACACCGATGTTCCCGATGGTCTTGATTTCTTCCGCGAGCGACACAACGTTGTGGTGATGCGTACGTTCTCCAAGGCGTACGGGTTAGCGGGACTGCGCGTGGGCTTCGCAATTGCTCCCGAGCCCATCGCCGAAGGTATGCGCAAAACGGCACTTCCCTTTGGGGTCTCCTCCATCGCGGAAGACGCCGCTCTGGCTGCCCTGGAGTGCGAAGACGAATTGTTCGAACGAGTGCGACACCTATCCCACGAACGCGACCGCGTGTGGCAAGCCCTCGCGGACCAGGGTTGGGACATCCATCCAAGCCACGCCAACTTTGTGTGGCTTCGACTCGGAGAGCGAACGCAGGAATTCGCCCAGGCGTGCGATGCGGCTGGAATCACGATCCGGGCGTTCCCTGATGAGGGCGTTCGCGTCAGTGTTGCGGAGGAAGAGGCCAACGACCGTGTCATCGATGTCGGAAAGTCGCTGGTCTAACTCGGTTCTTGAATGGGCGTCGGTCGTCGTTCGCCGGAAACAACAAGCACGACACCGCCCACCACGATCGTCACCCCGATGAGAACGTCGAGGGTGATCGGCTCCCCCACGACCAACCATCCGAGAAAGACCGCGACGACAGGGTTGACGTAGGCGTAGGTCGCCACCAGGGACATCGGAGCGTTGCCCAACAGCCACACATAGGCGGTGTAGGCGATCAGCGACGCGATGACGAGATAGCCCAGGGCAACCCAGGATGCCGTCGAGGCGGTGGAAACATCGATGCGCTGGCCGGTCATGACGCCCACGATGATCAAGAAGATACCGGCGACGACCATCTCGTAGAACGTCGTCGTCAGTGGATCACGAGGCAGATCGAAACCTGACGATCGCCAGGAAAAGTACGCCCAGATGAAACTGCCGACGATGATCGCCACACTCCACCGGACCACATCACCGTCACCACCGTCGACGGGGGAGGTGCCGCCCGGCAGCAGCATCGCCACCAAGCCCGTCATACCGACGGCGACACCCGCCAACGTCCAACGAGAGGGGCGATCACCTGCACGGAGTCGGAAAATGATGATCCACAACGGCATGACGGAAACCAAGAGCGCCGTAATTCCCGAGGGAACGAAGCGTTCCGCCATAGATACCGTGCCGATGCCAACGCCGAGAAGCGCAATACCCATCGTGGCTGCGCTACGCAGTTGACGAGCCGTGACGGCGAGAGTTCTCACACCACGGAACACGATGAGGCCGAGGCCGAGAATTCCGGCGGCGATCAGAAAGCGGATGCCATTGGTGAGAAGAGGCGGGAGGGTCTGGACCAGGACAGCGAGACCTAGATAGGTGGAACCCCAGATGACCCAGACGGAAACCAAACGTGGAGCGATGGCGGCGGCGGTCGCTGACTGGACACCGCGCACGTCACGACTGTCGCGACCATCGGGATGCGACGGGTCGACCACGGGCACACTGTTGCAGAACCATCGCCGCCCGCCGAATGGGTGGCGTTCCTACACCTATCGCGCAGGTACGTCCTGCCAGGTCACGCGCTACGGGGTGACAGCTAGGGAGCCAAGCACCGTCGACGCGAGTTGGTGGTCTCCACCGAGGTGGACCGACGACGAAAGATCCACCTCCGGAGAACGACCGCAGGCCAGTGCGACGAATGTCATCCACGGCATCGAGAGGGACGCCATTGGCTCACCACCGTCGGTAAAGGTTGCCTTCCCGTCCTCACCAACGGCGACAAAGAGGTCGGCGCTCAACCCGGGTTCGGTAATGGCTACCTCGAGGACGGCGCCAGCAGGGGCACCAGCGTTCTTGGCCCAGATCTTTGGCAAAGCGGATGTGAGGGTCTTCAGTGCCTCACGCGCTCCCGGGCCGGTCATGTTTCCCGGCTGTCCAACGGCCATCCGGATGTCTTGCTCGTGCACCCAGACGTCGAAGGTGCGCATACCGAGGAGCCGCGGGAGAGGGGTGTCTCCGCGAAGCCACGGAAGGGAGGCATCCAAGGGAAGTGAGCTAAGTCGTTCGCGAGCGCGGGTGTGACAGTCGGTGAGTTCTTCGAGCAAACTCTCGTGAAATCTGCCGCGCCGATAGTCGACCCCGATCTCGGTAAATCGACCGAAATCAGAAGACACGTGCGACAGAGACGACCAATCGGGCGTGTGCTCTGGCTGCGGATCCCCCGCGAGTTGTGACTCAAGATCGATGATGTGGGCGACAAGGTCGGACACCGACCAGCCCGGGCACGGTGAGGCGGTCTCCCAGTCATCGACCGTCGATACGAAGGCTACGAAGTTGTCTATTGCCTGATCCCAGTTTTCGAAAAGAGCATCGCTCATAGCGTCAGCGTAGGGCGAATCTGAGTGCCATTAATTGCGTTTGCCTGATCCGGGTGAAAAACCAACGTGATCGTGGTTCATGACCTGCGCGTCTGCGAGTAGCGTGGAGGTGTGAGCGACGCTGGAGTGCGAGTTGCATTGATCCAGGTCGAGTGCAATGACACCGAAAGCGTCGACGACCGGATCGACCGAGTTCTCAGCGAAACGGACCGTGTGATCGGTGAAGCGGACTTCGTTGTCCTTCCGGAATTGTGGAATTCCGGAGCATTCGACTTGGCAAGCGCCCGACATCATGCCCAGCCTTTGGATGGCGACCTCGTCTCTCGGATGGCGGGCATCGCCCGACGACACTCCACATGGCTACATGGGGGGTCCTTCACCGAACGCGCGGACGACGGCCGCTTCTTCAACACCAGCGTGCTGTTCGGTCCGGACGGTTCATTGGAGGCGGTTTACCGCAAGATCCACGTGTTTGGTTACGGCGGGGAAGCCGATCTGATGTCGGCCGGTCCGGAACTTGTCGTGGTGAATACACCGTTGGGTGCAACGGGGTTGGCGACCTGCTACGACCTGCGTTTCCCTGAGCAGTTTCGGGAGCTCACCCGCCAGGGTGCTTCGGCGTTTCTGATCACGTCCGGTTGGCCGTCCGCGCGCATTCACGCGTGGGACGTCCTCGTGCGCGCCCGAGCGATCGAAGATCAAGCGTGGGTTATCGCGTGCAATCAAGTCGGTCTTCAGCGCGGCGTTCACCTTGGTGGACACAGTGCCGTCATTGACCCGACCGGGGACGTCGTCTCGCGGGCGTCGACGGGGGAGACGATCTTGTTGGCCTCCGTGGCACCCGATGCTGTAAAGCAATGGCGCAGTGAGTTCCCCGCGCTGGGCGACATAGTGCCGTTTTAGGTCACCCGAATCACAATGACCGGATCCTTCTTTGGATCCAGCCACCTCATCAGGTCGCGCATGACCTTCTTCTTCACGGCGATGCAGCCGGCGGTCTTGTTGCCGTTGTCCACGTGAAGAAAGATCCCGCCGCCACGTGAGGTGTCGGGCGGTGTCGAGCTTCGGCGCACTCCCTTCGCGCCTGCGGTGATGGGGCCCCGGGGCAGGTTGTAATCCAAAATGGCGACGTAGTCGTACTGGTAGCCCATGTCCCACAACTTCTCGACATACCCCCCGTAGGAATTCCACGATCGATCGACGGTTTGGAAGACGTTGTATGTGCTCGGAACGCGAGGGTTGTACGTCCATGCATCGTTGCGATCCACCTGGACGTATTTCAGTGACGTTCCTGGATCGGCCTTGCGACCGAAACCCCGCAGGATGTCGAAGACGCCGGTGGGCACTGTTCCGGTGCCTTGGCGTCGCTTATCTCCGCGCACCAGGCCCCCGTACCCGAGTTGCGCTCGAACAGAGGGCTGGGCGATCGTCCACTCTCCGCGCCGTTTTTCGAAGGCGGTCAGCGTGCCTTCGGTGGACGACCAGCGCGGCGCCTCGACGACAATCACTTGTCGGGAGTCCCCGACCCGGGCATCGGGAACCGATGTCGCGTGCGCTGACGGAACGGCAGCGAACGAGAAGGCAGCGACGAGCGCAATAAGGGAAGGGCGCACGCTGCCAGGGTAACTACTGGACCAGTGGTTGTCCCGCCGCAGCCCATCCGTTGGTGCCACTTTCGAGTTCGTAGATCCCGTTGATCCCCACTCCGGACATCTGATCAACAGCGGTCTGTGAGCGATTACCGCTTCGGCAGTAGACGGCGTAGGTGCCATCGGCGTCGAGTTGGCTGACCTGATCGGTGAAGTCGGCGTACTCCACGGGAATGTTGACCGCCCCTTCGATGTGTCCTTGGGCAAATTCTTCGGGGGTGCGCACGTCCACGATGGTGACGTCTGGTGAGGCGATGACATCGGCGAAGTCGGTGACACCGACACGCACCGGCGCCTCGGGGGGTGCCACGGTGCCGTCCGCTGCTTGGACGACAGATTCTGAAGCGGAGTTTGACGCGGAATCGGACGAGCAGCCGGAGACCGCCAGGGTCAAGGCCAGGGCGGCAGCACCGGCGAGGGCCAAGGGGGCACGGAGGTGTGATGTCTGCATACCCCCCAGGGTATACGAACTCGGAGCTTAAAGCAAATCGTCGCTCGACAGCCGTCGTTCGCGCTCGTGCGATGGAGTGGATTGTCCGACGTACCATGGAAGGAGTCCTGCACGAATCCATCACGATTGTCAGCGAGCTTGAGCGTGATTCCACCCCGGATCCTTCGCGGGGCAGCAGCCATGGCTGCCGCCCTGATGCTTGCCGGTGTCGTGAATCCGGTAGCGGCCGCGCCGGACAAGATCGCGAAAGCGCCGCCGTTGCCCGATCTCCCCACCCCGGGCCGCGCCCTGATCGGCGTCGAGCAGCCTCGAGCTATTCCCGCACTCGGAAGCCCCACGGGCGGTCTATGGATCAGCGTCGGCCGAAGTCGAACGGGCAACTCGCGAACGCGCGTGAAGATGCCGGTCACTCAAGGTGTCCCGCTCATGGCGGATTGGAACGGCGACGGTGTCGCCACGCCGGGCGTCTTCACCGGTGGTGACTGGCTGGTGACCAATGCTGCGGTGGGGTCCGCGTCGTGGGAGGGGTTCGCCTCCTTCGGCTCCGATGGAGACATTCCACTCACCGGCCATCGTGACGGTGACGGGAAGGCTGACATTGCAACGTTCCGCGACGGCGTATGGAACTGGCGGGACTCGACTGGTCAGCAGGAGACCTTCGTGTTCGGCGACACAGGGGACACACCGGTTGTAGGTGATTGGAACGGTGACGGTGTCGACGATCCCGGTGTGGTGCGGGGGCGCACGTGGATAGTCCCGCGCCCCAATGGTGAAGGCACGCGGTCCTTTGAGTTCGGTGCGGCCGGTGACATCCCCATCGCGGGTGATTGGGACGCGGATGGAAAAGACGGCCCGGGTGTCGTCCGGGACAACCAACGATGGATTCTCGCTCGAAGCGTCACCAAGACCGACGACGTCAGCCAGATCGTGTTTCGAGTCGACGAAGGGGAATCACCCCTAGTCGGACTGCAGTCGAGTTCGCCGGGTGCCTGCCCGACAGCGACCGCGGCTGCAGAAAGGTTCGGCAAAGTCGAACAGCGGAAGGTTCGACCGCCATTGCTCCCCCAGGGAACTCGCCTGATTCCGGGATATCAAGAAATCAATGCAACGCTGCGCGACGGTATGCGCGGGGTCATGGTCACCGACCTGACCGATCGTTTGCAAACCCGGACGATGATGCCGTACTACGACCCCTTGAGTAGCGAGCCATCCACGGAAGAAGCGATCCGTCGATCGGCAAACGCGGCGCTCAGTGCCGCGATCTTGTACAGCACGAGCAGCTACATCAAGGACAACCGCATCACGCGCGACATGCTTCTGGACTACGCCCGGTGGCATATTCGATCGATTTCCTGTGCCCACGGATCGATCTCCCCGGGTGGATGGGGGAATGGATGGCAGACCTCGCTATGGGCTGTTGTCGCCGGTCAAGCCGGGTGGATGCTGTGGAACGAGTTGACTGTGCAGGAGCGCTCGTACGTCGCGGCGATGGTGAACAGCGAAGCTGAGTACGCGGCCCAGCGGGGTCCGCGCTACTTCCGTAATCGGCTAGGTGCCGAACTCACGCCGGGAAACTCCATGTCCGATGAAGTGTCCTGGGACCTGCTGTCGCCCGCCCTCGCCTTCGCTATGTTCCCCGACCACGACAAAGACGCGAAGTGGCGTGACTCCATGATTGCCATGGCGATCGCGTCCTTCGCGCGGCCCAGCAATCTGCGAGACAACACGTCCGTCAATGGCATCAGCGTGAGTGTCCGCCTGCCGGGCACAAATGCGAACGAAGACGGAACGGTGACGAATCACGGAATCGTGAATCCGGACTACACGCAGAATGTTCAGCACCTGTGGTGGGCGGCCACGTTGCTTCGCGCCGGACGTCAATCCGTACCCGAAGCCCTGTTCGTGAATACCGACATCGTCTACCGGGCGTTGGCCGTCGTGGAGTTTGCTAGCCCGCCGTACGCGGCTCCGGGTGGGACGGTCTACGCGCCAGGTGGACAGATCTATTACCCCATGGGTGTGAGTTGGGGCATTCGTCGTCCGGCGACCTTCGTCGGGGTAGATGCCTTCGCCAATCTGTATGCCGCACCAGACACCAATGCGGGGACATTCCTGGCCGCTCACGCGTACGACACCCGCGCGTTGCAAATGCGCTTCAGGTCTGGGCGGATCTACGCCGCTGGTCAGGAGGAGGAGTCGTATCGCCGTGGAAAAGAGGAGTACGCCCTGCAGCAGGTCGCTCTCGCGTGGTGGGCGGGGGCGTGGAAGGCCAACGGCGCAAGCATGCAGGTCGACACCACTGCCTACCCGTGGGTTCGACTACACACCGGATACGCGTTGGACGAGACCGGGCCCTTCCAGGCGAAGTGGCCGTGATCGGTAGCGCTAACGGGAACGTGAATTGAGTGATTCGAGATAGGCGTTGTACGCGTCGAGTTCGGCATCGCCGTCTCGCTCCGCCTGTCGATCCTTGCGCTTCGCTTCACGCTCGTCACTGCGTGACCATTGCACCGCTATCGCGATGAGCACGATCAGACTGGGAATCTCGGACAAACCCCAGGTGACCTGCCCGCCGAGGAGTGTGTCTCGCAGCGGATCGGTGATCCAGTCGGGCCGCACTACTCCGTACCACTCGACCGCCATCGGTGTTGTGCCCATCATGAAGATGACAGCGAAGAACCCGTGAACGGCGAGCGCTAGCAACAGTAAGAGCAGGCGACCCCAGTACGGCAGTGGTCGTGGGCGCGGATCGATGCCGATGAGCACCCAGTAGAAGAGGTAGCCGGAGATGATGAAGTGGGTCTGCATGACGACGTGGCCTACGTGCGAGCCCATTAACCATCCGAACAGCGGTGTCATATACAGCCCGTACAACCCGATCACGTAGACGATGAACACGTAGAACGGATTGGTCAAGACTCTGGTGATGGGACTGTGCAGGAACCACACCAGCCATTCGCGAGGTCCGCGCTCACCAGTAGTGGACGGTCTCAACGCCCGCAACGCGAGGGTGGCCGGAGCACCCAAGACGAGGAGAATCGGGCCCAGCATGGTCAGCACCATGTGCTGGGTCATGTGCAGGCCGACGCTCACTTGAGCGTAGGTGGCGATTCCGGCATTGGTGCACCAGATGACGACGGAAATACCACCGAGCCAGGACACGAGCCGCATGACCGGCCAGTGAATGCCGGCTTTTCGGATGCGAAGGAATCCGATCACGTAGAGCGCGGCGGCGATGAGGCTCGCGGTGAAGAAGAGTGGATCAACACGAAAGCCAAGGGCGACTGTTTCGATCGTCGGTGGTGGTGGATACGCAAAGCCAAGAAGTGATTCCCCGTACGACGGAAGGACCTCCTCCTCGCGCGGGTAAGGACTGGATGCGAGCGAGACTCCCAATCCGATCGCGGTGGCCATGATGACCAACTCCGAGACCGCGACCCGGACGAAGGCTCGGGTTCGGGCTGCGGTGTCCACGGTGGGAAGAATCCGACGCCTCATTCGTAGACCGAGGAATGCCAGCCCCACGATGAGTCCGATCTTGATGAGAATCACGTTGCCGTATCCGGTGGTGAAGAACTGGCCGAGCCCATCGAGTCGGGTGTAGGCGTTCGCCATGCCGCTGGCCGCGAGGAGAACGACGGCCGTGATGGCAATTGCCGAGAAACGTTGGACGGCGCGCGCCAAAGGAAGATCCTGCTTGAAGGCGTGCAGAGTTAACGCGAGCAATCCCCCTACCCACAGCACCGCCGACACCATGTGCGTGATGCCCGCCGTGATGGCGAGCTCGTGGTCACCCAGTGATGAACTGTGCCCTGCGAGGGCTGGAAGTGCGGCGGCCGCCACCGCGACCGCAAGCCATGCTCCGCTGGCACCGGTGGTGGCCGAGGTGACGGCGCCGACCGCGACCACGAGGGCAAGGATCGACATGACCAGAAGTGCTCGGGTGCTGTCGATTTCGTTTGCGTACGTCGACACGACGGCGGGCGTGAGTGCGTCCATGAGTGGAACACCAAGCACTAGCGCGAGCACAAAGAACAACTGGACGGCTGCCAGTAGTGCCCAGACCCCGGCCGCCCACACCGCACGAACCGCGTCCTGTCGGCCAGCTCTCGACAACGTTCCATCCTTTCCGGATGGGGCGAGAATCGTCGCGGACAGGAGGAGTCCGACAGTTGCGATCGCGGCGAGATCGGTGAGAACGCGCAGCGCGGGCGCTCCCCAGGTAACCAGTGGCCCGGGATCAGCGATACCGGGGAGTGCTTCGTAGGTGCCACCGGCGAGGACCAGCCCGAATGCCGCCGCGACCAGTGCAACGGCGGTGAGACCGAGCGACACCGACGTGATCCTCGAACGCCGCACGGGAATGCTGGTGGTTGTCTCGGTGCTTGTGGTCATCGCGACCTAGTTTCGTTGCCGTGCACGAACAATGATCGCCGAGGCGGCGATGACGCCGAGAAGCAGCACAACACCGAGTACTACGAGGGGCGTGCCGGAGGCTGAATCGGTGCTCGACGATGTCGAGGATTCGGTAGGAGAGGATGGAGAAGGAGTTGACGCGGTGGGTGACGGCGCGGCAGGTGATGCCGCAGGAGTTGATGATTCCGTAGATGGCGTGCTGTCGGACGGAGTGGGCTCCGGCGCGGTGTCAGAGGGGCTCGGCTCCGGCGCGGTAGCTGCATAGGAGAACGAAATGGTTCCCGTTACGGGATGACCGTCGGCTGAGACGACCCGGTAGGCGATCGAATACTCGCCGGGCGGCGCTTGTGTTGGCCATGGGAATATCACGTCGGTTCCCGGCGGTGGTGTTTGCTCGACCTCGATCGTGGAATAGAGGTCTCCGGTGGTGTCGAGGATCGAAATCTCCACGAGTTCTTCGAACAGTTCCTCGCTGAACGTCAGTCGGATTTCCTCGGGGGCGATCTCAAGCGATTCACCATCCTCGGGTGTGCTGACCTGCAGGTCGGTGTGTGCTGAAGCAGTGGGCGCCATCAACACCGAGAGCAGAAAAACCATCGCAGTTGTCACGGCGAGAGCAATATTCCGGTGCACGTCTACGAGCGTACGCGTCCCGGCCGTTGCTCCCACCACCAACCGATGGGCTCCGCCCAACGTGCAAGGAAGGGTGCAGCGAACGCGGTGATGAGCACGTAGGCCGCAACGAATGCCTGAAAATTCGGGGGAAGAATGCCGCTCACGGCGACCAGGCCCGCAATGATGACGCTGAATTCACCGCGCGCACTCAAGAGCGCGCCGGCGCGCAGTCGAGAGATGGTGCCGCCTTGAACGGTGGCAGCGGCGAACCAACCCGTGACAAACTTCGTGCCGATCGTGAGAAGTGCCAGCCCCGCTGCGGGAAGCAACACGGCCGGGAGGTTGCTGATGTCGGTCGATAAGCCGAAGTAGACGAAGAAGATGGCGGCGAGCAGTTCACGGAGAGGAT
>WLWG01000532.1_pt1 | contig 39049 bp, 30 predicted proteins | sample 6712871 | NCBI WGS metagenome assembly WLWG01 (sample SAMN12718693, study PRJNA515312) | sponge metagenome | isolation source: marine sponge | host: Mycale hentscheli | place: New Zealand: South Island, Marlborough, Capsize Point | collected 2003-05-01
AGTTACTTCACTCCTTACGCTAGATCTGTTGTTATGGCTCATGATTCAGCAACTTCAGACAACCTCTTTAATATGTCAAAGAATTTAATTAAAAATATGGAAGGTGAACTGAGTCCTACCGAATTACGTAGTAATGCCAAGGAAATCATAATAAATTCACCCGCAATGGAGAACAAAGATGATGTGGCATCATATAGATTATATACGGCGGGATCCCCCGAAGCTGGTAGAGGTACAACTCCAACTATCCTACACGCCTCAGAGGTAGCCTTCTGGCAACATGATGAAAAGATCTTATCTGGTTTGTTCCAGGGTATATCCCAGGCAGCAGGTACAGAAGTAATACTTGAGAGTACGGCTAACGGAGCTCAAGGTGAATTTTACAGGCTCTGGAAAGGAGCCGTGGCAGGTGACAATGAATACATACCTATATTCCTCCCTTGGTTTCTTACGCCCGAATACCGTAGAGTATCTCCAGAAACTATGGAGCTTACCGTCGAAGAGGAAAAGATAAAAGAAAAGTACGAGTTAGATAACGATCAACTCTACTGGAGAAGATTAAAGATAGCCGAAGGTGGAAAGTTGAAGTTTCAACAGGAATATCCTGCATCCGCTGATGAGGCTTTTATTGTTTCTGGTAGTAACGTATTTAACGTAGAAAAGCTAGATGCTTTAATTCCCCAACCTCACTTACGTAGATCCGAATGGGATCCTGCAAGTAAGATGATGGATGAGAATAGAGAGGGAAACCTATATATTTATAATTATCCGCAGTGGGAAGAACCCTATGTTATAGGAGCTGACGTATCTTTAGGGGTAGGTCAAGACTATTCTGCTGCAGTTGTTATGAATAACAGATACGAAATAGTAGCTTATTACAGAAATAACAGAATTGACCCTAGTTTATGGGGTGAATTGTTGTTTTATCTAGGAAGATACTATAATAATGCTTTCTTAGCCGTGGAATCTAACAGTATGGGTATTGCTACCCTGCAGAGATTAGACCAAATGGGCTATGTTAACCTATATAGACAGACTAAAGTGGCCAATGTGTCCAATGAAGAGGGCGAAAGGCTCGGATTCAGGACTACATCCGCTACAAAACCGGCAATTATTGGTAATTTAAAGAATTTAATCGATAATGAGGATATGTTGATCCCTTCTCCGCACCTAATACAGGAATTGAAGGACTATATATCTACAGATACGGGAAAAACTGAAGCTGCACCTGGATGTCACGACGATACTGTTATATCTATGGCTATTTGTGCTGAGGTTTTACGTACTCACTGGGATAGACTGAATACAAAGAACGTATCCTGGACTGAGAGGTTAGCAAACTTCACACCAGACAATACTAAATGGTTTTAAATAAAGGAGAGGATCATGAATCCAAACACTATGAGCAGACAAGAACTGCTAAAGGTCGCTATCGACAAAGGCTTAATAGCTGATGCTGATAAAGGAGATTGGAAAGTTGGTCCTCTCCGTGCTTTAATAACTGAATATATGGCTAAAGATAAAGCTCAGAAAGAATTAAAGAAGACAGAATTAAAGAAATACAATGCTACAGGAATGACAGCACAGTATTCTAAGAATCATGTATCAGGTAGATTCCATATAGACCTAGTACAGAGCGCAATTATCCATGCTCCTCAATCTATGACAGAAGCTCATATTAAAGAGGAAGCAGAGGCTCATGGATTTAAAATAACTACTCTCACTGAGAGTTCATAGATCCCATTGTCCTCAACTTGCGCCGGTCAAGTGGGAAACTACCGGCACTTTCATGAGGACTAACATGGGAGAATAATATGGCTACAATACTAATAAACCCGTCTTTAGAGCAGCAAGATCAAGCTCCAAGTGGTACATTGTACTTAGTAACAGATGGTGGTACTAATAAATTATGGGTAAAGTTATCTGGCTCTGCGTATGGATCAGTATCACACGATAACGTGCAGATAGCAGCATTACCTTTCTATCGAAGTTTAGCTCAAAGAGTAACTAACTTAGAAGGTAGTACAGGTGGAATAACTAATGAAGTATCATCAGTACGTTCTGATCTAACTGATGCTGAGACTAACATCGTAGCCTTACAAAGCGCTACTCAAGGTACAGCTGATGAGACAAGTGGTGTTGTTGTAAGAGCAGCAGCTGATATGTCAGCAGCGATAGAGATGACTGCATCTAACCCAGCGGGTAAGATGTTTAATCATTCTACGGGTAATTACATCTTTGAAGTATATAGAGCTGGTAGATTAATAGCAAGAGGCGGAATAGACAATGGACAGAGTGCGTTCTTTCATCCAGAAGTCTTAGGAGCCATAACGATAAATTTCACTCAAGTAGATACTTGGCATACACCTACAGGGTATATGATTATAGAATCTGCTGGAGGATAAGTATAAGGGCATGTGCCCAGATTGAGAGATAGAATCCAGGAGGGATACATGTCAAGATTTATACAACAAGATTTAAATAATAAACCTATAAAAGAAACTAAGCCTGCACCTAAATTTGGTGGAAAGACTGGAGTTAAAGATTATAGTAAGTTAGCTGATGCTAAAAAGATTATCACTCCTAATGGAGGACATAGATAATGGCAGCTAGCTTAGGTGGACCAAAAGGTCCTGTATCACCTACGCAAGCAGGTGGATATAAGGAGAAGGTCACCGATGAACAATTAGTAAACCTAATCGAAGCTGGAGTGCAAAACTCAGTGGGTGATTGGTTAAACAGTTCAGACCTTACTCGTGAAAGATTAAGAAGTACATATGAATTCGCAGGTGTTCCTGAGTTTCACTTAGCTCCGCAAGGCGTATCTACTATCGTTGATACAAGTACAACAGAAACAGTTGAAGCATATACAGCTATAATAACTGATTTGTTTCTTAACAATCAAAAGACTGCTAGATTCATACCTTATGATGCTAGTCCTACCTCATACAAGCAAGCTCAAGATGCAAGCGACTTAGTTAACTACGTTATATTCAAACAGAATAACGGTTGGGAAACTTTACAGACTTGGTTTAAGTCAGCTTTGTTGTGGAAGAATGGGATCATTCGTTGGGACTATATAGAAGACTTTGATTACCGTATTGAAGAATATGACAAGATAGATCAGATTAAACTTGATGAATTACTATCAGATGAGAACGTAGAGATCGTTGGTGATCTTAAGTACGAAAATGAAGTTGGTTCAGATCAAGAAGATCAATTGGTTTATGTTGATGTACGTATCAGACGTAAGATAGATAAATCAAGAATTAAAATAGAGAACGTCCCACCTGAGAACTTCAGAATATCAAGAGATGCTAAATCTATAGAAGATGCAGTATTTGTAGGTGTTCAGACTGAGATGACTAGATCTGAGATACGTAAGTATTGGCCAGATGTAGCTAAGAAGATCGCTGAAGATGGTGAGTGGGATGAGTTAGGTAATGATGAACAATGGTTAGGTAATAGTAGATATTCAGAGGATATTGCTGCTCGTAAGTTCGTAACAGGACAAGAGTATTGGCAAGGATCTGTATCTCAGGACCTATTCCCATTAGAAGCTAACCGTGAAGTAGCAGTAACAGAATGCTGGATCAATGTCGATAGAGATGGTGATGGAATAGCAGAGTTAAAGCACTTTATAATAGCTGGTACTCATATACTATATGAAGAAGATGTGGACATGGTTCCATTAGCATCTATCTCTCCTATAGATATACCGCATGAGTTCTATGGATTGTCAGTAGCTGACTTTACCCGTAGTTCTACATTAGCATCTACTGCTATACTAAGAGGATTCGTTGAGAACACATACTTAACTAACTATGCTCCTAAGTTAGCTGATCCTAACGTAGTTGACTTCTCTGCACTTCAGAATATGAAGCCTAAACAGATCATACCTACCAATGGTAATCCTGCTGCAGCTGTAGCACCTTTACCTCCTGAGACTATATCTACTGGAACTGTACCCTTATTGGAGCACCTTCAGTTAATTAAAGAACAGGCCACTGGTATGAGTAAAGCTGCTCAAGGACTTAATGATACATTATACGTATCTGGAAATAGTGAAGCTAAGATGCAAGCTGTTCAATCCGCTTCTCAGAAGAGGATTCAGCATATCGCTAAGAGATTCGCTGAGACAGGTATTAAAAGGTTATCTATGGGATTATTTCACTGTGCTCGTATTAATATGAATAAGATTAAGATGAGTATGAACGGGATGTTCCGTGAGTTGACTGTATCTGACCTACCCATGGAAATGGATGTAGAAATTTTCGTCGACTTGGGTGATAATTCTAATGCATCTAAATCTCAGAAGTTATCTGTAGTAGGTACTCAGTTATTACCACAATTGAACGAACAAGGTCAAGGTATGGTAATTAAACCTGAAGCAGGAGCTGTATTAGCTACTCAACTCTTAGAGACTATGGGATTGAATGCTTCAGACTTCTTAGAAGACTATACTACTGAGGAGTTCAAAGAGAAAGCTGCTAAGGCTATTGAAGAACAAACTCAAGAACAACAGAAGTCAAAAGCACTTGAAGATAGAAAGATGGAAGCTGATGCTGCTTTAGCAGAAGCAAACGTCGCGTTTACTGGTGCTCAGACAAAGAATACATCAGATGATAATGCTAAGCAATTAGCTGTGTCTATAGATAAGCACTTCCAAGAATGGGCTGATCTTCAGATTAAATCTGTTAAGGAGGGAGCTGAGCTTCCACCAAGACCAGATTATCAACAGATACTCATGATGGCTAAACAGTTATTAAGTAATGGAGGCCAATAATGCCTTTATTTGACATAACAGCTAATGGGTTAACAGAGAGAGTTTCTGATGCTGGATCCGTAGTGACAACGCCTGCAGGGTTTGCAATCCCTGATGGTAGATTCACTCAACGCATTCTAATCGTGAATGATACAGATTCTACTATCACTTTAAGATATACTCTTGCTACTGGTGTTACGTTTGCGCTTAACGCGCTAGACCACACTAATGTAGAGTTCAATTCTAATGATGAGCTAAGAATACAGGCATTAAGTCCTGCTATTGTAGAAGTAAGAAGACCAGGTAACTTTGCCTCAGGAGCTTTAGCTAATGCTATATCTTTTGCGGCATTAGGCGCAGGTCAAACTTCTCATAGAACATCATCATCTAGAGCAACAAATAGGTTCTCTCCTTTTGGAAGACAACTACAAGACATCGGCGAGAGTGTATATATTCAAGCTGTAACAACAAATTAATGGAGGCCAATAATGCCGGCATATCAATTTAATACAAGTGGAGTTGTAGCTAACACAACTAACTTATCTCTTGCTTCTGCAGGAACTGTAAACTACGTTATTAAGAATAACACTGGTTCAGCTGCACTAGTAGAAATCGACAGGGGAACTGGTTTCACTGTATTCACTATAACAAGAAATACAGGCGCACAAGAAGTGTTATCCGTAACTGGAGCTAACTTCATTGATCTTAATGGTGATGAATCAGTATTCTTAACTGTTACAGGTACTAGTGGTGCAGGTTGGAGAGTAAACGCTGCAGACACTAAGCACGGGCTATCCGCAGGTCGTGGAAGAGGCCATACAACGACTGCACTTAACACGTCTGTTGGTGGCAACTCAATTATCGTTGCAACTATATAATTATGGATAAGTATAAAAGCTCAGCCGAGAAGGTGCTGAAAGGTATACATCCTGACTTAAAAGCGAAGGAAGCTCTGGTTCGTGCAGAGTTTTCTTCTCGTGAAAGAGAACACTTCTTTGACGAAGCTTACGGTGAATTGCTAGTTCAATATTTTGTTAACTGGCTTAAAACCGATCCACACGAAGTTAAGACCAGGGAGTTTATTTATAATAGCGCCCTAGCCTTAGGTGACGTAAAGCAAAAGCTTATTAACTACGAAACCTACGGTAAGAATATCCCACATATGGAGGACAATCATGAACAGGGAAATTAATTACGAAATTCTCATAGAGAATGTAAAGGAGATGATTCAATTATTAGAATTTGATTCTATGAGATCATCTGGTAAAACTAAGATGAACTCACAACACTTAGACTCTTTGTATAGGCTTAAGGCTATATACGAAGCTAAAACAACTCCCAACAAAAAGGAGGGATAATAAATGTCAGAAGCACACGAATCTCTACCCATCTCGGATGACGTTCAAGCCGTAGACAGCAATGGTCAAACTGAACAAGATCTCTTGGATGCCGTTCTAAGGAATACTGAATTCCTACAAGATGAGCCGCTACCCGTTAAAGAAGTCCCTGAAGTTGACCCGGTGGAATCAGAAGAAGACCCAGAATCTGAAGAAGCCGTTAGTGAAGAAGTTGAAGAAGAAGTTGAAGAGCATGAGGAAGAAGAAGTCGAGGGAGATGCCGCAGAAGCCGCTACCGAAGTCGACCTATTTAGTACTGATGATCTAGACTTAGATGCCAAGGTTGCCGTCAAGATTGATGGCGCAGAAGCTGAGGTATCTTTTGGTGACCTTATTAAAGGTTACTCTACTGAACAATCTCTTTCTAAGAAGGGTCGTGAACTAGGTGAAGCAAGGAAAGCTTTAGATGAAGAAAGAACTGCAAAGATCGGTGAGCTAGATAATATAGCGGCTGCATCAAGCGCACTCTTACTTTCAAGCGAACAAGCTTTAGCTAAACAATATGGAGATCTAGAAGCGCAGATCGATAAAGCCAGGAAGGAAGATGATTCCTTTACTCTTGGAGAACTTAAAGATAAAAGAGAACAAGTTCAAAAAGAATACTGGGGAAAGCGTAATCAGCGTGAGCAACTTGTAGCAGCTGTTGAAAAGCAGAAGCAAGAGCAAGAAGCAAAAGTATGGCAAGAGCAGATTAATCATTTCCACACGGAAATACCTAATCTCATTCCAGACTTTAATGAAAAGGTAGCTGAGGATATAAGAGCTTTCGCAATAGACGAAGGTATTAATCCAGAGATACTTAATCAGATCACAGATCCTAAGATTGTTAAATTTGTAGACGATTACAGAAGACTTAAGACAGGTGTTAATAAAGGCGTTGCAAAACGTAAAGCGATACCTACTAAGAAAGCTGTCCCTACAAAGAAAGCTAAGCCAACCGCAACTAAAGCTAAGAACGCAGAGAATTTGGTCAAAGCTAGAGCATTTAAAGAAAATGCGACTGCTGACGATCACATGGCGTTCTTGAAACAACATGCTTCCAAGACTTTAAACTTATAAAACTAATGGAGGCCTAATATGGCTGTAATTTCAGGAAGAGGCGTCGCAACTGGACGTGCTCAAGCAGATGTGACTTCAGGTCGTACTAACGCTGATGTATCTCAAAGAGAAGATTTAGCTAACTTTATATCAATGATTACTCGTGACGAGACACCTTTCATGTCTTCAATCGGTAAGACTAAAGCTACTGCAATTTATCACGAATGGCAGACAGACGAACTACAAAAGCCAGGTAACTCAAGAATCCAGGAAGGTATTGACTATGTGCTTCCAGGTTCTACTGCTGGTTTAACTGGTGGCGGAACACAAGGTGCTATCACAGGTGGAGTAGGTACTCCTTCTGGTGCTGGTGGTGGTGGTGCTACTGGTGGTGTTACTTTTAACGTAGTTGGTCCACAAAGATCAAGACTTGGTAACTACACTCAGATCAACGGTAAGACAATTTCTGTATCAGGAACTCGTCGTGCTATCGATCAAGCTGGTGTTGCTGACGAGTATGCATATCAGTTAAAGAAGCGTGGAACAGAATTACGTAGAGACGTTGAGTTTGATTTAATTCATTCTTATAACGCTTCAGACGCTGCTACTGTTTCTACTGCCCGTACAATGGGTGGATTCCAGGCATGGATTAACGATGCAAGAACTGTTGAATTAAACGGTGCAACTGCTGCTTCTGTAGCTGGTACTGGTGTTGACGTTCCTGGTCTTGTACAAGCTAGCAAGGTTTCTCTATCTCTTTCAGACATCGATTCTGTTATGCAGAAGATATATGAAGAAGGTGGAAAAGCCAACAAGATCATGTTATCTCCAAAGTTGAGAAGAGACTTCTCTGACTTAATGGTAACTGATTCAGGCGTACGTAGAAACATAGACATGGACGGAAAGCTTCGTCAGTCTGTAGATATCTACATGTCAGACTTTGGTGACTTAATGGTTGTTCCTAACTATGTAATGGGACTTTCATTCACACCTGCTGCTGTTGCTGCTTCTGGTAGAACTGCAGTTAACGTTGCAGATTCATGCGCATTGATATATGATTCAATGTGGTTCAGTCTTGCTACTCTTCGTCCACTTGCAGAAGTTGACGTAGGACAACGTGGTGACTCAACAATCGGAATGATGGTTGAAGAGTGCACTATGGAAGTTAAGAACCCAATCGGATGTGGAGCTATCTACAACCTTAGCTAGGGTTAAATAATATTAGGGGGAAGTTTAGGCTTCCTCCTTTTTATTCTTATTAGGAGGTATAAGATTATGATGGTATTAAGAGCAAGGGAAACTGCGAGTGGAACTACTACGCAGACTTTTTCTAATTTAAATGTTGGAACAACCGTACAAGGTCAGACAACATATGAGTATACGTTTACAAGAGGAACAGGCGCTAACCAGCTGAATGCTGGCGTAGATATAACTTCAGTTCGTGGAGTTTCATTCAGTGGTGCAACAGTAAACGCAAATAACAGAATTACAGTTGTCGATGAAGACACAATAAGAATTACATTAGGATTTAGTCCTGGCGCGGGTGCGACTATTACTGCTTCATTCACAGCAGTAGAAGCCGCAAACCCTACAATCTACCCAGCAGATAGATGCACATGGGAACAGTTAACTGATCCCACTGGATACGGCATTGATGATGCAGTATTCTATCCTGGCAACACAGTTGGACGATTGTTATACGACGCACAGTTAGGATTTATTGGTAAATCAGGAAGATTTGTTAAAATAGCTAATTAGTTATAAGGAGAGGACACATGGCTAAATGGAAATTTGGATTAAACTCAAAAGATAATAGTTTATCTACGGGCTTAAGTTATGATAAAGGTGGAGATCTTAACTGGGAAATACACCAGAATGAAACACCTTATATAGATGAAGTGAAAAGGAATGTAGAAGCAGGAACGAAGAAGACTCATATGGGTCATAAGAAATTCGCTACTGTTCCTGATATTGTGGCTATAGAGATACTTCAAAAGCATCGCTTAGATTTACATGATCCTATGTTCATGGAAAACCCTATAAACATGACAAGGCTTAAGAAGATTATTATGACGGAGTATCCATACTTAGTTGTAAACAAAGCTTAGAGGAGATTTACCGATGGCTAGAACATATGCAGAATCTATAGCTCTACTTAGACGTTGGTCTAACAGAGATATAGAAGTATTATCTAATGACATCATTGCTGATTGTCTTAGGTATGCAGCTGATAAAGCTTATCGGCAACTCAGGATTCCACCTTTGGAACACACAGTTAACTATACGAGTGAGATGCTAGAAGCAGCGACCTCTAGTAGTAACAATAGATTTTCAAGTGTGACTGAATTAGCTATCCCCGCGGACTTAACAGAGTTCATACAGATAAGAGAGATAGATGCTTCAGGACGCACAGCAAGAATATTTAATGAGAAGACTGATGTAAGAACATTTAATGATCTATACGCAGAGAAGTATAATGATTTTGGATTCTGGACTCGACAGGGAAATTGTATATTAATTTCTCCTGGATTTGGTCAGACAGGAACTAATGCCGCATCTTCAGGTGTAGGTAGTTCTGCAGGAATAGAATTATATTATTACAGAAGACTTCCGGCATTGCATGCTAGATATAATATATCAGCAACTAATGCTAACTTACAGTTAAACACTATGGTTGATGCTGACAATCCATTACCTACAGAAGTACCAGGTCTATTAAGATTAAGTACTAATACAACGTCTAATCAGAATGCGTTAGAAGTTGTACCAGTAGGAATGCTTAACTCAACGACATCAGGTAGTACTACAACATTCGTAGACGGTACAACAGCTTCACCAGGAACTATACAATTCTTCGGTAATCCTGTGCCTAACTGGTTACGAGATGAAAACGAAAGAGTAATATTAATGGGTGGACTCGCAGAAGTCTTCTTCTATTTACAAGAGAATGAAGAAGCTCAGAAGTACGCAGCATTGTTTACTCAAGAAATGGCTGAACTTAATAAAGAAGAAATGATGTTAAGATCATCTGGTGGTAACGTACAAGTTAACTTTAATGGGAGGGGATTAATCTAATGGCAACATCAAGATCAAATAACGGCATGACGATTATCCCAGCAGCTCCTACTTCAGTTGGAGCCACAGATGACGCTGCTTTAGGCGGTATCTTTTCAAGATCAAACTTAGCTAATCCAGTATCAGGTGCTGATGTCAATGGAGTAGCTATTAATAACTCTACAATCACTTTAGATATTAATGGTGTCGAACAGACATTCATGTTGAATCAATCGACTGATCAAACACTGACTTATACTGTAGCTGGCGGAACTGGAACAGGTGTAGATCCTAATGCGTTCACATCTGCTTCTATTAGTGGTAATGTCATTACGCTTACAACGCAAGGAGGAACTGCGGTTCCAATCACTCTACCTGCTCAGACAGGTGGTGGTAATCCTTTAACTGCGTTAACTTATGACTCTGCGACACGTACATTCACTGCAGCTTTAACCACAGGTTCACCAATCGTATCTGCTCCTATTACAGGATTTGTTACAGGAATCACTCAAGGTGGAGTTGCTCTTAATGAAAATGCAGCTGGTGTAGTAGATATTCCCGTTTCATCTTCAACTGTTAACATAAGACCAACAGGCGCTGCTGCTAATAATACTGATGAGTTTACAGTAAGTACAGCTACAACAAGAATAGGAAGTACAGATTATCATCTAGCTTATGATGTGAGTTCAAATACTCTATCTTTTTCTAGCACTGCTGTTACACCACCTACTCCTGCTGCAGGCGCTACTGAGAATTTCGTAGCTCCATCAAACAATGCTTTATCCGCTCCAGTAGCACCAACGAATACTATCACGCCTAATACTGGTACTACTGTTAACTCCATTACTTCTACTATTACTGGTAATGTTGGTGGTAATCCAGTCTCTGTTGGTTCGAATCCGATTACGATTCCCCCAGCAGTTGGTGGCACAACGCCAGCTATTGATATTACCTTTCCTGATTCAACAGGTACAGGTGGAGAAAACTATAGTAATCCTGGTACTTATACTGTGACTACTACTACAATGGCTGTTAACCCAGATGGTAACTCGAATACTATTACGAACACAGATACGTTTACTAGATTTTATCCTTTCTTTCAGTTCAGAACTCAACCAACAGATGGCACAGCAATTGCAGCTGGTACCGCGAGTACTGTCATGTGGAATGGTAGATCTAGCCCAAACAATAATTTCACTGCGATAGCTGGAACAGGTTCGCTATTTATAGCAGCCCCTGCTGCAGATCTAACTGGTGCATATACTGTCAGATTAGACAATGCCGCAACTGGCTTTAGATTAAATAATAGATTAGTTAGTACTTCTCCAATTTCTGTTACGATTACAGGAGCGACTCCCGCTCAAACTGTTAATTATAACGTGTATCAAATTGCAGGTGTTGGAGCTACTAGTAATTTATTTGTTATACCATCATAGGAGGTTTGAATGGCAAGACAGACAAGAACTCAAGCCGAAATCGATCAAGTCAATAATGATTTTGATACGTTTCAACTTCCTATTGACGCATCTCTTAACTTAGGTGAATTTGCTGCATACGGAGCAACCGATAATGCAATTGATCTATCGTTAGTAAACATAAGACATTTAAACTCTACAAGAGATTTTAGAGGTACATGGACTTCTGCTCCTGTAGATGGAAACGTAGCTACTCCTTACACAGCCGGCCAAGTTGTTATTGGTTCTGATATGCATCTATATCGATTGACATCTTCCGGTAATGGTGGTACGGATCCAGTAGCAGCAAATCAATCTGATTGGGATCAAGTTGGTGGCGCATTGAATGATGAATTCTCTGTACAAGGTGCTGTTAACAGTGTCAACCCTACTGTAAGATTCCAACAAGGATCTCATACAGCAATGGATGTGCAGTTTACAAGTTCTAATATGAATATTGTAAAAACTGCTGATAGAGTTATAACGTTTGACGCTACGCATAATCCAGGTTTAAATGCAAGTCCATCTTCATTAATGTTACCTGCATATGCTAGAACTGCATTTACGACAACAGTCAGTTCTCATGTAGGAGGTACTATAACTGGAACTCCCACTGTAGCATCTACTATGGCAAATACTATTATTCCATTAAACTCTTTAGCTATCACAGGCAATGGAGTTGTAACAGGAACTGCAGTCAACCCAGAAGCTAATGCCGAGTATACCATAACTGCAACAGCAAACATTCAAGATAGTAATGTTTCAGGGGTAATATATGATGACACTACATTAGATATTCCAGTAACATTTGAAGATAGAAGGGCTATGCCTACAGTATCTCCAACTATGTTATCTGTTCCTTCAGTTGGTACATTTACAGATGCTTACACACTTGATTTAACTCCAATGGGATCTGTTGCAGACGGTTTAGCGTATGATATAAATAGTACTGGAATTACAGCTGCTGGTAATGCAGTGACAGGAACTAGTTATATACCAACAGGATTTTCTGCTGGACAGACAATAAACTTTGCATTTCCTAACGTAGCTAGTTCAGCGACGAATCAACCAACTGGTACAATTACTATACCTGTAATGTTAGAAGTGTTCCAACCGTTCTTTTATGGAGCTGCGGGAACTATTCCTTCAACAATTACAGGATTAACAAGAAGTACAACTGCTGTCCCAGGATCTACGCCTACAGAGATAACAATCACTGGTGGTGCTGGAGATCCTATTTATATAGTAGTGCCTTCAACAGTTAATTCAGTAACAACACAGTTTGGAGCAGCAATGGTGCCTGGTGCAAGGATATCAACGGCAGACATAGTAGTTCCAGGAAATAATGGACAAATGTTTACTTACCATACATATGTATTCGGATCTTTATTTGGAAGTTCTGTAACATTAAATTTATTATCAAGCTAGGGAGGTCATACAATGGCAAGAGCTGGTGAAACCAATTTAGGTACCCAAGGTGATCTGTTTCTAGGTCAGATAGGTACTCAGGGATTTTATGCCCACTCAGACTTACGTTGGGTAGGTGTGATGGCATCTTCAGGAACGACTCCAACTGGAGGAGCTTCTACAGATCCTACAACTCCATCTGTATTATACAGAAATGGAGACATAGTCGTATACAATAATAGAATATTTGTTGCGCAACAGAATAACGATAACGTAGTACCAGGACTAGTTGCTGGTAGTGTGTTAAGAGCCGCTGATCCAGCAGCTCAACCACCTGTTACAGCTATCATAGCAAGCGCTGCTCAGATCACTGAGTCAGAAGCTGCATGGGAAGAGATCGGAAACGATGATGTATTAGGTGCTAGACCTTATAACAATATGCAAGGTTATGAAGTAAATAACTTAGTATTCGATGGTAACGGTGGATTATTTGCTGTTCGTCAGGATATACCGCATTCTACAACTGCAAGACCTTCTTCGCAAGATCCTGCAAACCAACCAACTCTATATACAAGAGTAGGTGGTGCTCCTATAGGAATTAACTTTCCTGAGCGAACTGAAACTCAAGCTACTCTTTCTCAAGCTTCAGGTCAACCGACTGTACAAGCTTTAACGTTTACTTCTCCAGAAGCTAAGTTAGCTTTCGTAAGATATGTAAGTGGAAACGCTAGTGCTGCATTACCTAGTGGTTCTGTAACACCTGCTCAGTTAGCTACTCGTAGTAGTGCTAATTCAGGTGCTCAAGACGCTGCTCAGATCATGCCACCTGCAACTGCGTTAGTAACTTCAGGTACAGTTACATCTAACTTATTAAACATGAGTTGGAGTTCATCTACTCCTGGTAATACATCTACTCATAATGTAAGATACTATCCAGCATGGAACTCTGCAAACTCAGATGGTGGACCTTTATATAACGGTACTGGTAATACAGTTCTTGTTCCTAACTTTTCAGGTGGAGCTGGTTCTGTTCCTGCGGGATTAAATAGATTCAACATTACATTAGCTTTAGAAGTAACTGCTGGTTTAACATTTATCGAAGGTAACCACATTCAATTTGATGTAGACTCTGCTGGTAATATGCTTACGATCTCTGCAGATCAACAGGCTATAAGTAGAGCTGGTGCCATAGCTTATGACGCTGGTACAGGTGTTGTTAGTCTTTCAGTAAACAGTGATGAATTTACTCAAGCTGGAGATCAGTTAAACTTACATATAAATGAAAATGCAAGAACTGGTGGTACAAGAAATGACGCTGGTTCAGGTATTGAAGCAGGTAGTGATGGTATCCGTTTAGAGATTGATGATGTTGCTGGTAACGTTCTTGAAGTAACATCTAATGAAGGTTTATTTGTTGGTGAAGCTACTTTATCTACTCAAGCAGCTACCGGTAGTAACCGTGTTGCTGAAGTTAGATTAGCTAAGAATCAGCAAGGTACTACTAACACTGATAACGATTCTTTTAATGTCACTAATACTACTGCGGCTGCGAGCACAGGTACAAGCACTTCAAATTCTGTAACAGTAGCAAGAGAAACAAACGGAGACCTTAGGTTTACTGGTGTTCCTGTTGCTTCTTGGGCTCAGACTCAAACTGGCGCGGTTACAATACCTGCAAGTAAACTGCCAAACCTTACATTAGGTAATACTCATACTTACACAGGTACAGCTTCAACTACAGCTGCCGCATTACTTACTCAAGTGATTGCTAACGCTGGTGGTCAAAGAGATAGTACTGGAGCGATTGAGTGGCACGTTGGTGATCTATTAATTATCGCTAACACTAATACAGCTACCGGTCAAGATGCTAACAATGGTATCTTTGTATACGTTGGCGATCAACAGACTGCTCCTAACGTTCCTACATTAGAAAGTATGAGAACTACAGGTCAATCTGATAGCGATCTATTAATGGCATTGTTCCGTAACTTGATTACATCTACAAATGCTGGACGCCCTACGATTGCAAACAACGGTGGTACTGCGTCTACATTATCTTCAGTTAATATCGATCGTGATGATGCTTTAGTTAAAGGCGCAAATCCCGGAGATGCCCCGGTTACTAGAATGACTCAACAGCATTTACAGTATAATAATAGTACTGATTCAACTATGCTTCAGTTAGATCTTGTAACTCCTCTAGCAGATACTGCCGGAGTTACGCAGTTCGTTAACAGAATGAGAATTGGCGGTACAAGTTATATCTTTGGATTAGAGCCACCTGCTCCGACTATGTCTTATAGTCCTGGAAATGGAGTTAACCAAAACTTATATAGAAGTTCTGATATTGCGTTTACAGTTCCTACTACACTAACAGCTCCTGCTGGAAGTTTCGAAGGAAGTCCATTAGCCGCTACTGATTATGCTATTACTATGCCTGCTGGTGACATCGATGTTACTGCTACAGGTAATAGTGATTCAAGAGCTTTAGGTACAAGCAGAGCTTTACCAACTATTAGTTCTATATCTAATGCTGCGACTTCTGTTGTAACATTCGCAAGCGATCCTAATCTTTTAGTAGGCCAGACATTTGTTGTTGCTGGTGTTACTCCAACAGGTTATAATGGAACATACACTGTATCTTCTATTGGTGCTGGTAATGCGATCACTACCGCTACAGATAACTCAGCGATTACTAATACGTTTACTGTTGCTACAATCACTCAGCAAGGTACAAACATCACTGTTACTTTAGATAGTGCTCCTGCTGGTTTAGCTGCCAATGATACATTTACTATCACAGGTGCTACTCCTACTGCATACAACCAGACTTATACTGTTGGTTCTATTACAGGCGCAGTTATTATCACAACACCTCCAGTCGCGATACCAGCTAACACTGCGTATACCGCTAACTCTGGTTCTGTTGCTTTAAATGCAGCTGCTGTTGTAACTGCTGCTACTGGTACAAGATCTACTGATGGTGTAACTATCTCTGCAGTAAGATCAAGTAATACTGTAATCAATACAACTGTCACTGTTGATGAGCCTCAGACAAACGCTGGTGCTCAGGTAATGACTGTCACTGATAATAACGTTGGTTTTACTCCAGTGAGTGGATTCAATTATACTGATATTGTTTCTGGTAATCCTCCGTTGATTACTTATAGAGATGCCCGTACTGGTCCTTCTATATCTCCTACTTCAGTTAGTAGAAGTGTATTCGATGGTGGTGCTCAAGCTGTAACTATTTCATTAAGGAATTCAGCAGGTGAGATCACTGCAGGTACTGGTTATGATGTTGCAGGTTATGCTAGACGTCAAGGAACTACTGGTCCTTTCGGAAGCACAACTACTGGAACAGGTACAGTATCTCAATCTATTACAGTAGACTTCTCTGCGAATAGAACTTATAATTATCAGTTCCCAATGATAGCTAATCCACGTAATGGACAGCCTAATACTAACCCAGCGAATGCTGCAATAGCATTTAGTTTCTATACTCCTTTCTATTTAATAGCAAGTAGTGGAACTCCTGTGTTAGCTGATATAACATCTGCTACTCAAGTAACAGCTGCTAGTTGGAATAATAACTTAGGTTCTGCGTACAATAACTTGTTAGTTAGCGGTACAGCGAATGATAATATCTATCTAGTTGTTCCTATGGGAGCATTAACTGGAAGTATTGCAACTCAGGTTGTAGGCGCTCCAGGAAATACTCCAGGTACATTGTTAACTGCTGGTAATAATATCAGTAGACCTAATAATGCTGGAACTGCTGTTGTGTATAACATCTATCAATTTGGTTCGTTAATTGGAACTTCTGTTAGAGTAAATCTAGTACGACCATAACTTATAGGAGGTAACTATGGCAAAACCTAGTGGTAATCTTGGTACCAACCAAGACTTAGACATAGGCGCCCAGGGATATGCGAGATCGTATGTTCAATGGGTTGGTGGTAACGCCGCTGCTATTGACAATGCGTTCTATAGGGAAGGTAACTTAGTATACCATAACAGTAAAATATGGATTGCTTCAGGAGACAACGAGAACATGGAGCCCGGTACGTCCGGGACTCCTTGGCTTGAAGTCACTGCAGCTGGTGCAACTATATCGCCTACACAACCGGGTAATCCGAATGTAGGAGATAAGTGGTACAACCCTGTAACAGGGATATCCTTTATTTACATAACGAGTACCGTAACAGGTACTCCTAATATATGGGTACAGTTTGCTGGATTAGAAATAGTTGAAATAACAGGGACTGCCGATGGCGGTAGTCTCTTATCAACTGTTACTCAGGAATACGATGGTGGGACTGCAATTAGTGGAGTCTTTCCTCCGATTACAACTGAACTTGATGGTGGAGATTTATCATGACAATAAGAATGAAACCCCGTGGTGGAACTACAGCTGAGCTGGGTTCCTATATACCACAAGCGAGAGAGATCGTAGTTGATACTGATCTTAACGCTATAAAGGTAGGGGATGGGACGACTCCAGGAGGCCATCTTTTATCGGTTAATACAAATTTAATAAATACAGTTACTATGCTTACAGCGGCTACTGCAATTGCTGGACAAGTAGGTGCAACAGCTATCTTAATCAATGATTACACAGATACCTCAGTTATGCCTAATGTTGTATATAGGCGTGGACTGTATCAAATAGTATCAGTAAGTAATGTAAACACCTGGACTGCATTAACTACATTTAATACTATTCCTTCGTTTGAAACTTTAGCTTTAGCTAATGCTGCGATCGCTACAATCTCTGAAGGTACTCCTGTATACATTACAGCTGGTACTGCTGAGAATGGTTTGTACTACAGAGATGGTGCTGGATTAGCACGTGTTACTGGATTGACTTTCGGTAATGATGTTACTCGTCCTATTCGTAGTATAACTGGCGCAAGATATGATGATGCTACTGGAGCTTTAACTATCGATATCGCTGCTGTTCAAAGAGATCAAGTTCGTCAAGAGACTTACGGTCACTTTACTTCAGATGATTCTACGACTCCAATGTATGCAATCGGAAACAATTCAGTAACTCCAACTCTTGATAATCAACTTCTTGTTGCAACATACGTTGGAACTATTGTTAATTCATTGATGGTAGGACAATCTGTTCGTTGGGAGATTTGGTCAGGTGCTGGATTTACAGGAAATCTTATTCAATCTTTCACAGCTACTGTAAGTGCTATTGGTGCTGTTGCAGGTACTGGAACTCAGTCAACTGCTTCTGTTACTCTGCGTACTCAGTTAGCTACATTGCCAACGTTTGCTACTAATCATTTCAGATTAAATATTGTAACCCCTGGTTCACACTCAACTGTTATTCTAACTCATAATGCTACTACAAGCGAACTTGAACTAGAGAACGTTGATGCTGCTGAATATCCAGATACTGCAACAAGTGTAGCGAATACTCCTATATCTTGGACAAGCGCAATCACACCGTGGCAAGGACCTTTAGGTACTGAAGTAAGATTCTATCAAGCGAATCAACTTGTAACGTATCAAGGACTTCTATATAGATACATTTCATCTCGTGCTGGCTCTTTATCAAATAACTTAAATAGACCAGGTTTAACTACGGCCGCAGGAAACTGGGAGCAAGTTAATACAGATAATCTTGATGCGCATAACGGAGCTCTTTATTCTCCAGCGATTCAAACTGTATCTAGTCCGGTAACTAATGGAATCTATCTACCTACATGGTCAGGCACAGCAACAAGACTTGATTTAAACCAAGCTCTTCCTATTGCTCGTGGTGTCTGGAAAGCAAGTCAAAGATATTTCTTTGCTCTTGATGGAGATGGACAAGGTGGAAATAGTGAGATAGGTGTTATCTTTGATGAAGCCGATACTGCTTTATCTACAAGTAATATTTCAACATATGTTACTCAGCGTCCTTTAAGTTCTAGTATTTCTAGTTTCTTAACTGATGGATCATTACGTTCAGGTATTGCACCAAGTGTTATTACGTATAATAGAACTGATGCTCATAGAGCTGGTTCTAGTTTCCTAGTGCATCAAGCATGTTATATTAAATTAACTTATAATATACATAGAAGTGTTAGATTTACAAACACAAGCTTTAGTAGCGCTAACACTAATAACAGTGATGCTAATATTACGCTTGAGCCTTATTACAGTTGGATTGATTACATAAGTGCTACTCCTTCTAGGACTACCCGTATCGCTGCGAACAACACTGTTGCTCAGTTAGCGCCTGGTGTTAATAACGTCAGTACAACTACAGGTACAGTTGGTGGTGCAGGCACTAGGCATAACTACAATCACAATACATCTCAAGATCAATGGAGACAGTTAGCTAATAATGCTAATGGCGTAGATACTTTCTATAGAGATCACGGTCAGCATGTTAATTTAACGAAGACAACTATTATAAGAGCTTCTGCAAATGACATCTTTACGTTGAACACTAACACTCAAAATCAACCGGTTAGATTTGGTGGAAGTTCAGCTGACAATAGACATGATGGCTCTATCCATCCATATTGGGGTGTACATACATCTGATAGTAATATAGCTGGTGATAACTTTGAACCATTCTACATTGAATTTGAAATATTAAACAGACTATAAAAGGAGGTAACTATGTCAAGAACTAGATTTAGAGTTGCTGGCAGTCTTCCAACATCCGGTACGGGCAGAGACGTTTCTGCCCTCGGATATGCCGTTGACAAATTCAGTACAGCTACTCCTACTTCCTTTATTGTAGAAACTCCTGAAGCTGATTTATCTGCTAGATTTACTGCAGCAGGAGCCGGCAATGTTAGTACATTTCAAGACAGAGATCAAAGCACTGGTGCTGGAAAGACTTGGTATATATCAGGTGTTGTCCAATGTAACGCAGCTGCTTCAGGTGCTCGACACACATACATCGTTGATAGAGATGTCTTGGTTGATAACGGTTCGTTACAAGTAGATGCAGACGGCTGTCATGTGTATTTCATAAACTGTAATATAATGTTTGTTGGTGCTAGGCAATCTGCTGAAGTTGCTATTGGAACTGCTAACGTATCTGATAATGCGGCCAATACAGGTGGTCTAACAGGAACTGAGCTTAATACAAGAAGTATAAACTTCTGGGGTTGTAGTATTATTGATGCTCAAACCGTTACTGGTGGAACTTATCCTGCGACGCCTACTCTTTCAAATAGAACTGGTGGTGAGATCGTGTTAGCTGACTTTATTCAAAGTGACCTAACTTATACGGCATGGGGTGATACAGAACAAACTATTGCTAACGGTGGAAGATTAATTAACTCTACTATTAGAGCTCCATCAACATACATTCGTAATCCTTATATTCTTAATCGTGGACCTCATATCTTTGAAGGTATGAGTTTGGATAATATAACTATTATTCCATCTTCTACTAATAGAGCAGTCAGCCTTTATCGTCCTAGATGGACTAATACTGGAGATTCAGCTTTAATAACTGATAGTGCAGATGGTAGAAGAGGTCAATTAGAGTATTTTAGTTTTGACCCTGCAACAGGAACTGCAACTAATAGTCCTCTTGTAGTTGTTGATGGAATATCTTTTGGACCCTCTCCAACTACTGGAACAGTGATAACGAGTGGTGGAACAAGAAGACCAGTTGGTGCTGCAAACCCTGCAACTCTATCAAGACGTTTCTATAACTACAGAAGTGTTGCTCCTAGATTTGTCCTCGACGCAGGAGGAACAACATTCCCTGCGGCTGGTTCAATTCGTGCGTACACTAGAAGTATAGGTATTGTTGGAACCACTCAACCAGATTATAGTACGATTGCAGCTTTATTTACAACTGGCGTTAACATTGGTACTAACAGTGTAACTAACACTTTAACTAATGATGCAAGTGGTAGATTTGTTGCTCTTGAATATGAATTCGGTACTGCTCCGGCAGTTCCAGGATATTACGATCACTTAAGTTTCTCTCAGAAACGCGCAGGCGCATCTCAGTTATCTACCTTTCTTTCAGGAGAACCTTTTCCTGAGCATCGAATTGCTTTGCTTACAGATGTAATAATCAGTGAATCAAGAGCAAGTAATTATCAAGCAGATTTAGAATATCGTTCTTATCGTTTTGATTTCCCTAATGCTATAACAGGAGCTATCACTGCGTCTGCTGTTGGAACACATGTTGAACCTATTGAAGGTGATGTGTTACTAGAAGATTTATCTACTACTTTCGTTAGATCTTTAACTCCAGCTGCGGCTCTCGCTGTTACAAACACAGCAGGTACTAAAACCGCACAGCAACTTTCTGATATTGTAAGAGCGCTTTGGGCAGATAGAAGTATTACTCAGTTCGCCCATGAACCGACTCTATCCGGAAGACATTTCAGTCTAACTGCGAATATCGCTCAAATAAGATTGAATGCAACTGGAATCGGACAATCTGTTACGGCTTTTGGTCCTACTACTGTTTTCATAACTATCAATGGAGTCACTGGTTTAAATACAGCAACTGGTGATTTTATAGATGGGTTTATACTTGATTCTGCTAACACAGCTTCACAAGCAGTTTTAACTGGAGTTAATTTTATTAATGGCTTAAATTTAACAGGCCATAATATAAACGGTGTACCTCATTCATTAACTGATACGGCTACTACTGATCTTACTCCAAGGCAAAACTTAGCAGAGACTGAAGGATTAGCTAACTGTACATTCTCACCTGTTAGAAGATATGAAGTCAACTATAATGGAACTGTTCCAGTTGCATTGTATATTCATAATCCTACAATAGACGGTACTGGAAACGTAACGCTAACTAATAGTGGTACAGGCCAAGTGAATGTTTATTTCTCTGATCAATTAGGGAATAGCTCGGGAATACCTGCTAGATTTGTTGCGTCAGGAAATTTAGCTTTTGAAAGAGTACCTCAGACTCAAGATACTAGATTGTTTATCGACGCTAGTGGAGTGAGTGATACAGGTTCAAGGTATGCTCTGTTGAGACAGCCAGCTGTTGGAACTCCTTTGACTGTGGCAGGTGCTAATAGTGATATCATTGCTTCTGGAAGCATTACTCCTACTAGTTCTGCAATTGCAGTAGCTGGTACAAGGACAGTACTACCTGCAATTACTGAGATCGTCGCATCTACTGGAACTAACTTTAGATTTGCTACTGCCCATAATTTAAGGGTAGGAGATACATTTACTGTTCAAGACTCTGTTCCAACTGCTTATAATAGAAGATATGAAGTAGTTACTGTAACAAGTACAACTGTGCTTACAGCTAACTTTGATTCTGCTACCGCTGGTTTAGGTAACGCAACTACTATTGGTACTGCCTTTAGATCTGGAAACGCAACTGCTATTCTAACTGTAGATGGTAACGATGTAACCTTTAATAGAACTGATGATAGATTCGATGACATCTTCAGAGCTACTTCAGGTAATCCTGTTGCTAACTTACTATTAGTTATATCTCATCCGAGAAAGCAAACTCAAGTGTACGGAGTCCCTGTCGCAAGGAATACTACGTCTACAGCAATAACTACTCAAGCATTCAACATTACTAGAATCTCAGATCCTGCTAGTCAGGGTGGTGTGATCTCTGCTAAGGTTGTATCTGCTGATGTTGCTGCTACTCGTTCTGTTGCTGTCGAGAACACTCTAACTACAGCTTCTGCTACTAATAACTTAAGTGCTAACTCACGTGCAGTTACATTTGAAGTTAGTGGAATGGCTAACTCTTCTAACGTTCCTAACTCTAGTCCTGTAAGGGTATTGTTAAGACCTACTGAAGAAGAAGCTCAAGTTCTATTAGCTAATACTCGTGGAACTCAGAACTATCCTTTAGCTATTGCTGAAGCCTATCGTGATTCTATCTCTGGCAACATTGGTACGACTCAGCCTGGTGGAAACAATACTGGAAACGTAGGTGTTGCTTTTGATGTACTACAATTTGTAAATCAGAGAAACGTCAATGCGTCTCCAAGAGCTTTATTTGTGGATACTACTGACGATAGAGTTCAGTTCTTACCTGGTGTATTCCAAACTTCTAGTGATTCATTCACTGCGATATCTGGAGATGGATCCTTAGTTATTAACTCAGGATTACATACAGCTGGAACTGCTCCTAATACTTTCACTGAAGAGCAAGTACTATCAGAGAGACGTCAGGTTACTGATGTAACTAACACTAGTATTAGAGATGAGTTAGATGCTAGAACTTTAACTAAAGCATCGGTTGGTAACTTAGGATTAGGTGTTCCTGCTGTAGATACAGATGGATCATTGAATACTACTCCAACTCTACCAACATCATAGGAGGTAAATATGGCTTCGACTAATTTACCTATGGGAACTATCAGGGGACAAACGTCTCCTGATGGACAATATGAATGGAATGGTAACGAGTGGGAACTGCGTAGAAATAACGTAGATAATCCTATAGATTTTCCTGTATCTTTATCTGATGTCATTACTGGGAACATTCCTATCGCTAATGGATCAGGGAATTTGATACATAACACACTACAGAGAGTTACTCTTATTACAAGTGCGAATGGTGCAGCTATAACTTTAGCAGCGCCTCTTCCAGCTAACTTCTATATTCCATCAGGTAGTTCCTTTCTTCCGAGAACGGCTTTAGCTATTGGTGATCAATTACTTATCACTAATGCGAATCCTGCGGGATACAATGGATTATATACGGTAGCAAGTGTACAAGGAAATACTATCTTTACGTCTAGAGATACTAATAGCTTAACTGGTTTTAATTCAGGATCGTTGTTTATACGTGAGAGAATATCAGGATCATGGTTACAGTATCGATTTAATGGTGATAGTAATTGGTATAGAGTTATTAATTCTAGAACTGGTCTATCTACTTTAGAAAGATCGCAACCAAGCTTAGCATAAATAATCGGAGGAACTTAACGGTTCCTCCATAACTTAAAGAGAATTACAATGATAAAAAACAGATTATACGAAGGACCATCTGTTCCATTATCTCAGGAAATTGATTCGATGAAGTATCGACAGGAAGGTGAAAGCTTTCATGATAAAGTCTTACGCTTAGCAGATTCAATGTCTGATAATGATGAACATAAATATGAATTAGAAGAGATCTTTGGCAACCTTAAGTTCTTACCTGCGGGTAGAGTACAGAATGCTATGGGATCCAGAAGAATTACTACCGCTTATAACTGCTTCGTAAGTGGTGAAGTTAAAGATAGCATGGACAGTATTATGACCATGGCAGCAGAAGCAGCAGAGACTATGAGAAGAGGCGGAGGAATAGGATATGACTTCAGTAAACTCAGACCGAGAGGAGACATCATTAAATCTCTCAGCTCTAACTCATCAGGTCCAATCAGTTTCATGGGCATATTTGATGCGGTTTGCCAGACGATTGCAAGCAGCGGACATAGAAGAGGTGCTCAAATGGGTGTGCTCCGCGTGGATCACCCTGATATTTATGACTTCATTAGTGCAAAACGAAACTCTGATAAACTTACTGGTTTCAATATTAGTGTGGGTATCACTGATGCTTTTATGCATGCACTGTTATCAGAAGATAAAAGCTTTGATCTTACGTTTGAAGGCAAAGTATATAAGACCATAGATGCAGGACATCTGTGGAATGAGATCATGCAGTCCACTTGGGACTGGGCAGAACCTGGAGTTCTATTCATAGATAAGATTAATGATATGAATAACCTTTGGTACTGTGAGACTATCTCAGCAACTAATCCTTGTGGTGAACAGCCACTACCTTACTACGGCGCATGTCTACTAGGTTCATTTAATCTAACTAGATATGTAAGCGATAATACTTTTGATTATAAACAATTCAAGGAGGATATCCCACATGTCGTCAGAGCCATGGACAACGTCATCGACCGAACTATCTACCCACTCAAACAACAGAGTGACGAAGCAAAGAACAAGCGAAGAATGGGACTGGGCCTTACAGGAGTTGCAAATGCAGGCGAACTACTCGGGCATCAATACGGCTCGGATGGATTCCTCGGATGGATGGAAGGAATTCTCAAAATACTCCGTAACGGAACGTATGCTGCTTCTATCGAGTTAGCTAAAGAGAAGGGACCTTTCCCTCTATATAGGGAAGACTACACCAAGTCTAACTTTATTAAGACTTTACCTTACACTATCAGGAAGGAATTGAAGAAACATGGAATACGAAATTCTCACCTCACTTCTATTGCCCCAACAGGAACTATCTCCCTCGTCGCTGACAATGTTTCCGGTGGCATTGAGCCTGTTTTTAGTCATTTTTATGATAGAACAATTAAAACATTCGAAGGCGATAAAGTCGAAAGAGTTAAAGACTATGCGTATGAGAAAGGAGTTAAAGGAAAAACAAGTTCGATGGTATCGGTATCTGAACATCTAGAAGTTCTAGCACTGGCTCAGCATTACGTTGATTCAGCATGTAGTAAAACTTGTAACGTTGGCGAAGAGGTAACTTATGAGGAATTTAAAGAAGTTTATATTCAGGCGTGGAAGAAGGACTGCAAAGGGGTCACCACTTTCAGAGCGGCTGGGAAACGATTCGGAATCCTTAATGAAGCCGTGGAAGAAGAAGCGGAAACAAAGAGCAAGATTGAAGAAGCTACAGAAGAGGACGGAGCGCAAGCGTGCTTCATTGATCCTCAGACTGGGCAGAGGGAGTGTAGCTAATGACTACTAGGTTAACTACTATGTTTGCTGATTTTGTAGCAGGCGCTAAGTCTATGGCTTGGAACTTCTCGGTATTAATAGGATTAGCGGTAGGAGCATTTAACTTCTACCTTCCTGATCCTCAACCAATTAAACAAGCTGAGTATGAAGTAGTAGCTATAGGTAGTAAACTATATTTTAAAGTTGATATAGCTCATGATGCTACGTATGGAGCAGAGCTAGTGTTGTACATTGGTAACGACTATTTAGGTAGTCTACCGATTCCACAGGTTGGACATAGAGTAACAACAGCTACGTACAATCTCCCGCCATCAGCTACAAAACAAAAGAAACTTAAACTAAATGTGTACTGGACGATCAATCATTGGACTCAATTGGTATCACCTATAGATGCATTTAAAAGATTGGAGGTAACTAATGCGAAACCTATTAATAGCTCTAGCAGTAGTAATAGCTAGTGTATTCGCGGTAGCTTCATTAGCAGAAGAGAAGATAGTCTGTATAGAATTCAATGGACAACAATTCTGTGAAGCTAAGACAGTGATTCATATTGGTGATAAAGACATCCCCATAGACGATCCATTCTCATTGCTAGATTCTATCAGTGGTATAGATAAGGTTAACTTCTGGGCTGAGTATGACTATCCTAGAGTTATATCAGAACTAGCTAGACAACTGAAGATGCCAGAAGATGAGCTAATCTATTTCCTAAGGGATGCAGATGAGAATTGGAAAGCTCTTTATGAATTAACAACTAACTATTACGAGATTAAAGTTGAACTTAATAAGTACAACATTAGTAATAAGAATATAGATGATCTCTTTGAGAAGATTATAAAGAGTATATCAGAAGATATTAAATCTCAACTCAAAGCTTATGAAGGAGTAAACATATGATATTTGGATTCCCAGTGGAAATAATAACTATGTTAGGTTCAGGTCTATTCTCAGGAATAATGACCATGTGGGGAATGAAAGCTAAAGCAGAAGCTGAATTCAGAATGCATGCTTTGAAAGCTAACAAACAACAACATCAACAGACAATAGAGAATATAAAGGTAGACCCTGGGTTTAGCTTTACTAGAAGAGTAGTTACTTTTATTATTGTAACAGGTGCTATGGTAGCAGTCTTCTTTCCTACTCTATTTGGTGTACCTACATTAATAGAACTTACAAATGAATCAGAAGGATTCTTTGGATTGTTTAAAGATACTACCACTACATACGAAACAGTTAATGCTTTCGTTACACCTGAATGGTTAAAGCACGCGATGCTCTCTATTGTAGGATTATACTTTGGTAATAGTATCGTAAAGAAATAGGAGAATATTATGCCTGATCAAGTAGTACCAATTACAGACCTCGCTAGTACAGGGGTTATCTTAGATACGCCACCTGTATCTTTACCGCCTAATGCTTTTACTAATGTTCGTAACGTTAGATTTAAAGACGGTGCAGTAAGAAAGATGGAAGGTGAAGTGGATATCTTTGCAGGCGTCTCTGCTCTCTTTACTAAGACAGTTTCAAGCACAGATCCTAGATTACAATATGGTGAATTACAATACATAGCATGGTGGCCTTCACCGAACCAAACAGTTCAAGATGCAGGCTATTATGTATTCGTAATAGAAGACTTAACTGATTCTAGTAATACAGTTCATAGAATATTTGCTATGTTACCAGGAGCTACTGCTGCTCATCCAACTCCAATGCAGACATTTAATGATCTTACCTTAAACGGTTTAGCTGACATCTCTCCTACAGCAGGGTATGGCAGACAAGGTAAATGGCAGCATACCTTATTCAATGGTGGATTTACTTTCATTATTAATAACGGTGTGGAGAAGCCTCAGTACATTACAGACCCTGAAGGTAACTTAGACATTACTATGTTAGAGTTAAATGATTTACCAGGTTGGGATTCATATGAAGTTAATGAGATCTTATTAAGAGATACATTTACTACTACATCTTCTAATATATTTGATACAGGACAGACAAGAGTATCTGGTGTTACACAATACGTTGTAACAAGAACTAGATCAGCTGCTGAAGTTATATTAACAGAGACAACTACTGTTGCTCCTGCTGTTATTCCTATGGATGAATACAGAATTACACAAGAGAACGGACAGGATACTATTACATTTGGAACAGGTACTTTAAGTGCTGCTACAAATGATGAGGTTCAAGTTAACTTCCAATCAGTTAATCCAGTCAGTGTATCTGCAGCTATTGTTAGAGCATTCGGTGCTTTCCTAGTTGCTGGTAACTTAGTTGAAAGAGATTCAGTTACTAATGGTAATCCAATTGTTAGAAGATTAACTGGTGTTGTAAGATCATCTGATGTTGCACAGCCAGGAGCTATTCCTAATAACTGGAATCCTTTTGCTGCTGGAGTTAGTACAGCTGATGAGTTTGTTATTGCAGACACAGGTACTGTACAAGACATGGTAGCACTTCAAGGTAACCTATACTTATATACTAATACTTCTATAAGTGTTATGAGACCTACTGGAAATGCCACTGTACCTTTAGCGGTTCAACCTGTTACAGATCAGTATGGTGCGTTAACTACAGATGCTGTATTAGAATATGATGGTAAGCATTTTGTTATTGGATCAGATGATATCTATTTATTCGGTGGACATCCAGGTTCTATACAATCTATATCAGATCAGAAAGTAAGAAGAACATTCTTTACTACAGTTAATCCTATTAACGAGAATACAAGAAATTTATTTACATTACGATATGCAGCTAGAGATGAGATATGGGTTTGTTTCCCAACTGTCAACTCTACTAGAGGTGAATGTAACGAAGCATACATCTGGAACTACCGTAATGGTACATGGACAATTAGAACTCTTAACTCAGTGATCTCAGGTAATATAGCTCCTGTTCCTGGTGGTGGAGTTCCGTCAGCCATTCTATCTTTCACAGGAGACAGTGGAACTGATGACTTAATACAAGTTGGATCACAAGAAGTACAGACTATCAATGTTAGCGCAGATGCTACTGTTGGTCATGCTGCTTCTGGTAGAGCTGAGATACAAAACTTTGCTACTGCAAGATCATTAGCTTCTATAGATCGACCTGCTATCACAACTAATTCTAATGAGTTAGCTGAGATCGCTATTGGTACAGATGTATTCGCTGGTCCTAATCCTACATTAGAAGTAGCTGCGTTTCCTCCTCAAAGGAATTTTACTTATGCTGTTAATCATGTAAATGGCGGTGCTAGATTAACTGGAACTTATACAGATCAAGGTAGAACAAACCCTACTAGAACTGTAACGATAGATGCTGAAGATATCTTCATGCCATCTGAGTTAGTCAATCATACTGGAAATGGAGATACAGCTTCAGTTGTTGGAGCTGCTCCTTATACTGATTCTACATTTAGGGTTTCCTCTACGCAAGTACCAGAGACATCTCAACCGTTTTCAGGAAGTAGTACTAGTAATCCTACGGGAAATCTTGTAACAACTTCAAGAGCGTTTGATAACGATGTTAGTAATTCTAATGCGAATGGCACTGGCGTTGATGTGACAACTTCTCCTGGTGGAAGCTTTGCTTTTAACGGAAGTGGAAGCAGTACGCAAACGGTGACTTCTCAATACACTACAGCTCCGAGAAATAGTAATGGATCAGTTACGGTTAGTATGACTGCGGTTAACACTATGATGAACGTACAAACGCCTGGTCAAACAGTAACGTTTGGTGGTGGAAACACAGAACGACGACCGACGGCAGCTATTATTTATCCGCAAGTTCCAGCTGGCATGAGCATTGTTCTCAATGGCGTGACTATCCCTGGTGGCACTAGACTAACTCCATTACAGACAACTCAGTTGATTGGTGATCCTAATAGCACTAGTACTAATCTAGTTTCTTACTTTGCGAATCCAAGAGGGTCGCCACGTCCTAACGTTAGAGGTAGATACTTTGTTAGTGAATCTGGAACTGGTAGAGTTAGTCTCAATCCATTCCGTGGTGCGATAAGTTTTACCATAAGCGGAAACTATAGAGGTTGGCTTGGTTTTAATAGAGGTTCAGGATTTGTTAGTGCATCTCCTTCTTTCGCGAGAAGTACTTCTTGCTGGTATAGAGGTACATCTACTAACGCTGGTTTTGAAAGATCTGTGGGAAGAACTGTTCCAACTGGTTCAGATGATAATGGTAATCCAACGTTCACCGGTGCAACTACAAGTTGGTCTTTCGGAGAACCTATTCCTAATGTTAACGACTTTACAAGTCTTAGTGATATCGTAGTTGGAAACGTCACTGCATCTGTTCCTACAGTAGTTCAAACAGTGAGACTGAATTCGATTACTAATAATACTAATGCAAGTATTAGTTTTACATGGGCAGGTGGAACTAGAACAGTTAATGCTGGGCAGACACTATCTGTGAATCAAACAATTCAAGGGACGAATCAAGCGTGGTCTTTCTCAGGAACTGCACCAGGTACTAACTACTCTAATAATAGTTCATTTGAAATCGCTGACTTTACAGGCGGTAACACTGGAAACAGTGGAACACTAAACGCTTTTACGGCTATTGATCGAGCTATATTAAATTCCACTGCATGGACCGGACATACAGCTAGGCTTACAGTAACTAATAACAATCCTATATCTGCAAGTACAGATCCTAGGTTAATGGGAAGAGAAGGTAGAATTAATTTCACTACTACTTCAGATACAGATGTGCCTGAGTTCCCTGGTGCTGGAACTAGTAGAACTTTCTTAGATCATAACAATAGTTGGAGCTATAGTGGTATAAGGTCTATACAGTTAGAAGGAACAAGAATAGATCTCACTAGAACCGGTGGACAACCTGTTCGTAATGTTAGATTTGTTGTAAATCCTTCTGGATTAACTAGTCAAACAGAAGCAGTAAGTGTTCTTAGTAATAATGGAATAGTGAGTACAACGTTTCCTGTAGATTTTAGTGCGTTTCCAACGAACTACGCATGGGAAATTGTAGGTGCTACGGATCCTAGATCAGGTGAAACATTACAGAACTCTACTGTAACAGGCGGGCAATTTAACGCTGCTGTTATTGAAGCTATAAATGCTGATAGAATCACATCGATTCCTAGTTCAGAATGGACAGCTCAGAATATTGCAGGTAATATAAGATTAGTATCTGATTTACCTGGACAGAGAACTTTCAATAGTTGGACTTATACAACGCATGATGAAACAAGTACGTTAACTACAGATTCATTTATACCTGCTATTTCAACGCAAGGTATAGGTGATGTGGTTCCTCTTGCTAGTCAGTTGCCAGTTAGCTATGTATTCTCTAATTCTGAAATTAATTTAATGATTGAGATTCCTTTAGAACGTGATACTGTAGACAATGCTTCACCAACTAATGCAGAGATAGAGACTAGAATTGTAACAGCATTAAGAGCTAACTCAACATTCAATCAATACTATACAGTCAGAGATCATAATGATGATGCGGCTATCGCTCTTGGTAGATTTGATTTAATCGCTAGAGCTTTGCCTGGTGCTGCTATCCCTGGTACGAGTTTAACTATGCCGATGATGTCAGCAATATTTAGTGCTATTAACTTACAGTTCGGTGGTAACGCTGCGCTATCCGCAGGAACAGTTCCTGGAGTAGCCACGGCTGATGCTCCTGTTATTGTAATGATAGAGACTAGTCAACCTGTATTCAATTCTATGAATGGAACTAGAACTACAGATCATACTACAATCGCTACTCATTTAGTAACGTTAAGCGGAAGTTATCCTTCGACTGCTACAGATGATAATAGAATCAACGAGCAATTCAGACAACTATTTAGGAATGCTCCATTCTCTGATACTTGGAATGTAACTGCAGGTGATACTTTAAATCCTGCGACTATGCAGATAACCAGTGTGAACAATAATGATTTGTTAAATACTGTTACTACACCAACAATGACTGCGTTAGCTCCTTACTTACAGTTTGAAACTACGCAAGAAGGTTTAGGTGGAAGGGGTACAGTATATCCTACGATTAGGTTAACACCTCCAACATCAGAAGTAACTACTGATAACCCGCATGTTGACATAACATTAACTCCAGATAATTCAGTTACAGGTAGATTAACTAATCTAAATATAGCTGAAATAATGAGAACGCAATTCTCGTTTCCTGGCTGGTCAGTTCAAACTGGTGCAAACCCTATAACACGAAGTGGTACAGGTGTTGCTGGTAATATGGTTAAGCTGGTTAAAACTACTCCTGCTGAAATAACTGAAGCATGGACAGTTAGTGTTCTTAACTATGGCGACATTGGTAATACATTATCTGGAACTGCTGAAGCTGCAGATGGTCTTCTGATTGGAAGATTAAATGCTGATGACTTTACTTTACCTGCGTATCGCACAACAAACAATCTTGTACGTAATTTAGACTTTAGAGGTAGACGAGAAGAAAGATCTAACCCAACTAGAGTTATAGTTGAGATAAGTAATGCTGACTTACCAGGTGGTATACAATATATACCGTTTTCGTTTGGTGGAACGGGTGCTTATGATCCAACTGATCAAACGCCAACTGGTCGTGGTACAAGAGTAGACGCTACAACTATCGTTAATACAATACAATCAGGGATAACTAATGCTAACCGTAGAATATCTACAACGATTACTGGTAATACCTTAACGCTATTACCTTCTCAGTATTCTGGATTAGCTAGTTTTATTCTTAGAGTTGCTATTAATAATGATGATGCTGGTGTTACTTTGTATAATCAATTAGCTGATTTGAATAATGCTATTGATGGAAACACAATGATTGAACGTATCGATACCTTTAATAATGGTGGTAGACAATCAACGGTTCCTCCACAGGTAGTTGCTGGTAATAACTCTCAGGCAGATCCTAATAATGTTAATCGTGTGCCTAACTTCTTACAGAGAAATGCATTAGATCCGAATAGTAATCCATCTGATGATATCGTAACTGTTGCATCTAGTATTAATACTGTATTCGATCCGTTAAGACCATGGCCTACAACTCAGGTTAATCTCAATAGAGAATATCCAGTGTTTGTAACTGCTATCTTAGATGCGAATACAGGTGATCTAACTCAACACTTTAGAGGTGCTGACATAGGGTTCTTAAACTTAACAGAACAATATGAGTCCTTCATAGAAAGAATTGAGATGGCGATTACTCCTGAGTTTGATACTGAACAGATACAAGCATTAGCTTTATGGGGTGATGGTGGAAGTATTGTTACATTCGGTCAACCAGATGAGCAAGCTATATTAGATGTTAAGATGTATGGAACTAATAATCCTGGTGAAACTCTAGGACAATTTAGTACTAGACTTATATCTAGAAGTGAAACTACTAATCGTCTTGACACAGAAGTCACTACTGATTTAACTGCTGTGGATAATAAGTTCTTAATCGGTCAAGACTATAAGATCGATATGAGAATACATGGACGATTCTTAAATCTATTGATATCAGATTTTGATGTATCTCCAACGGGTGCGAGAACTCCTAACGCTAATAACAGAGCTATGGATACTTCATTGAATGTTCAACGTGGAATCTCATGGAATATATCTGGAATGCAAGCTGACATTGTAAAAGGAGGAAGAAGATAATGCCTATTAATCAACCGATTATTAGTGAAGATCAAGCTGACAACTCCTGGAAACTGGAAGCGACTGAGCAAGCAAATAGAGAGGAGGCAAGGGTTAATTCCCTTGTCGCCCGTATTGCTACGTTAGAGCGTCTATTATCTGGAACTACTACTGGATTCAATCCCGATGCTATTGTTAGTGCTGGATTCGATAGTACTAGTGTAACAGCTGGTGGCGTTATTGATAGTTCTAGAAGGGGTAATCTACTATTCACTCAACAAGATGGAAGCGTAGATAGATTAGATTTGAATGCTGCTATTAGTAATATTGCTGCAATCAACACGGGTACTATTAAAGCTCAGACTTTCACTACAACTGATAATAACTTTAGTATTAATAGAGTTGCTACAGGTACTGCTCCTAACGAGTTACTGTTAGATGCTACAAGGAATCCTGTTGAATCGGTTTCAATTACATTTGCAGGCACAACATTTAATGTCGACTTAGCTGCAGGTGCATTGCCTCCAAGGTCTGCATTCTTTGCGACTATATTCAACATTGATGATGCTGCTCAAGGCGCGTTAAGAACAGATATACATTGGGTAGGTATGATAATAAGGCCATCGGTTTTAAACCAAGGATTGATTATTGTTCCGCTTGATGCTAATGGAATGGAAGTGTTTGCGTTCACAGGTGGTGCGATTGCAACTCCTAACGACTCTGTTCCTCGAATTAGATTAACTAATGGAACAGCTGGAACATTTAATTTAGTTGCTAATACGTTCGCTATAACAAACGAATCAGGAATAAGAAGAGAATAACAATTTGTGAGGACAAAATGATTAGAACACTGACACATAATGATACAGTTAAATGTATTACTTTAATGGATAAGTATAGTTTCCATGCGCATTACGAAAGGAATGAAGCAATATGGATACAGACTTTAATCAACCATATAGTTGAATCTAGTAAAGGTAATCCTCACTTCCTAGCAATAGGTGATTTTGATAGTGATGGTAACCTTTTAGGATTCATGACATGTAGTTCATTTAAGAACTCATATAATGATGCCTACGTAATGGATGTCAGGGATTGTATCCTTGATGAAGAGAAACAAGCCGGTCGTAGTGCTATAAGATTATTCAATACAATGATCGAACATGTTAAGAAGCATGGTGGTATTCATTGGAGAGCTGATAGTATTAGAGCGGGTGATCCTGGTCTAAAGTATTGTGAGTTTTTAAATAGAAAATACGGAGCTGTGATTCATCATAGTGTTCGTGGAATAATAGGAGGTTAACATGGGTGGTGGTGGAAAGAATACCGTAACTCAATCATCAGGTGTACCAGATTATTTGAAGGGTGATGTGCAGAAAGCATTTGGCGCTGCAACCAAAGCTCACGAATCAGGTCAACTTGGTGGTGTTGCTGCTGTTACACCTGAGCAACAGAGAGCTGAGACTATTCAGAATGAATTAGCTAATGATGCTATACTAGGTCGTGGTGCTTATGACATTGAAAGTCAGTTAGCAAGAGATCTTAAGAATGCTCAAGGTCAACAGTTAGCTACACAGGTTGGTAATTCAACTAGTGCTAGACAAGATAGAGCTAATGCTTCTGCGTTGGCAGATAGATCATTGCAACATGCTTTGACTAGACAGCAAGCTCAGTCACAAGGTACACAAGCATTAAGAGATTTAGGTCAGACAGCTCAAGCAAGAGAGCAAGCACAAGCTGACTCAGCCCATACAGGGTTACAAAGATTATTCGGTTACTACGGAAGTGGTGCAGCCGGAACACAACAGAAACAATCTGGTGGAGGCGGCAAATGACAATGATGCCATGGTTACAAAACCCTAATGCCCAGCAGAAGCCGGGTTTAGGTGGACAGCTAGCAGGTAAAGCTGCTGGTAAATTAGTTACAGATCAAATAGCTAAACAAGGATTAGTTGCTGCAGGTACAGCCGCAGGTGGACCATTAGGCGGTGCATTGGCTGGAGCTGGAGCAGAACTAGCTGGACCATTAGCTGGCCAGTTAGTAGGAAATCTATTTAATAAAGGTGGTGCTGTTCATCTAAATGCTGGTGGCTTCGGCGACTGGTATGGAGATCAGGCATTCATGTCAGATCCAACAGCAATACGTTTACTACAAGCTACTCAGAATGCTGGACGTAATCTTGTTAAAGATACAAGAGGCGCTAACGCAGGTCAGTCAACAGAGAATAAACATGCTGGTGTTGCAGCTCAACAAGCTAGAGCACAGATGAATCATGTCTTAGGTAATTACTATAAGCATTTTAAAGCTAAGCAAGGAGAAGCCCCTGTGGCTCCAGCTCCTGAAGCTCCTAAGAAAGAAGCTCCTGTAGTTGAGGCTCCTGTAGTAGAAGCTCCGTTAGCTCCTGCATATGTTGCACCAAACGTAAACCAAGGTGGTAAATCATCTGGTGGATCTGGTTCATGGAACATACCTTTAGGTAGTGGATTCCTTGGAGCTGATTGGTCAACTCAAGGTGACTATGCTTCAGGCACAGACTTCAATGATGGTTCTAAATCAGAAGACAGTTGGAATGCTGGTATTAAAGGTACATGGAAGTTTAATAAAGGTGGTGAAGTTCCTTCAGAGAAAGGTTCTATCTGGGATAAGGTTAAGTCGGCTGCAAGCTATGCTTGGAAGAATGACAACAAGCCTGGTGACAGATGGGCAGAGAAGAATACTAAGCCTCAGTATAAAGCTATTGGTGGTATGACATCAGGTCCTCTTGGAATGTCTGATGCATTAGCTGCTGGTAAGAACAAAGATATATCTAAAGTTAAGATAAAGAAAAACAAAGGAGACATGTCAGAGGAAGTTGAGTTTAATTACCACGCACCTCTAGCACCTAAACCTTCAGGAGAGTAATATGGCATATGGAAATATACCTAGGTTTGAACCGAGCTATGGAAATAGATACGGTTTCAGACAGAGAACATTTGCTCCAGCAACTTCTGGGATTGATGAGCCTATTCCTCAATCTCCTGCTGCTCCACCTCCTGTTAATGCTCCTGCTCAACCAGCTCCTACACCTTATCATTCTGGTGTAAGTGCAGAAGGTATTGATGATAATAATGATAGCAATACAGGTCCAGGTACTACCTTAAGCGGTGGTGTTCCTGATGTATCTGCTCCAGCATCTTATGCTAGTCAGCATGAAGCTCTTGCTTATAACCAAGCTGGATTACAGAATGGGTATTTTGGTACTGTTCAAGATGCGGCTGCTGCTAACCTAACTGGTAATACTAATGCTACTAATACTCTACAAGGGTTCATAGCTTCAGGTCCTACTGGTAGGAAACAAGCTCCTGGTACATTAGGTTTCTTAGGTACTAAGTTAAATGAAACTCTTAATGGTGGTCCTCAATATGATTATAGAAATATAGATGATTCAATAAACTCTCTTAGTCAGAGTGGTGATCTATATAATAATGAGAATAGTTCAGGATACTATGGTGATTCATTGAATGCTCAGCAAACTGTATCTGATGTAGATGCTACTAAAACTTTTGGTCATAGACCTGGTGCAGAGCCTACGCTTCAGCAACTACAAGGTCCTGAGATCTTTCATGACGCTTTAGATAATCAAGCTACTCAACAAGCAGAACAACAAGCTAACTATGATCACTATCAAGATAACTCTAGTGATGATAATCATGGACAAACAGACGGTACACAGACTGGTGGTGAGACAAGTCACGCTGGTGGTTACGGTGGATACGCAGACGACTCAGCCTCTTCAGGTGGCGGTGGTGGCGGAGGAGGAAAGTAATGGAACATAGAAAGCCGAGTAAGGTCACTCAAAAAGACCGCTATGGTAACATGGTTACTTACGAATACGCTCCTGAAATAAAGCCAATGGATCCGACTGCTATAGCTATTGAAGCTATGAAGAATGATATGGAAGTTCCTGAGATGGCAGTGGTTAATCAATCACCTCCACAAATGGATCACCCTGGTGGACCACAAGGATCTGATACAGTTCCTGCATGGTTAACTCCTGGTGAGTTCGTTGTTAATGCTGAAGCTATGAGAATGCCTGGTGCTAAAGAAGCTGTAGAACAAATCAATAATCAAGGTCGTGCTCAACAGAAGATGCAAGGTGGTAGTATTCCTAGTGGATACAATCAAGGCGGACAGATTCCTTTCTTAGCTGGTCAAAGATTAAACATGCCTGAGTACCAAGACGACGGTGGATGGATTACAGATGATTTGTTAGACAAGTTAGCTGAGACAGAATCTGGTTGGGACAATGAAGCTGTATCTCCTGTTGGAGCTATAGGTACATACCAATGGTTACCTAAGTCTGCTGCTCAAGCTGGCTATGGCGTTAAAGCATTTGATCCTAAAGATCCTAAGGCTGCACGTAAAGCTACTGCTAAATACTTAAAGAACATGCAGAAGTATCATGGGTTCACACCTGAAGAGACATTAAGAGCATACAACTGGGGTCCTGGAAATGTGATCAATCACAAGAAAGGTAAGAGAAAAGATATACCTGATGAGGCATTGAACTATCCTGGTAAGATACTAGGAATAGAGAATACTCAAGGTGTTCCTGCTCCTGAAGGTATGCCAGTTCCTATAGCTAGACCTGATGGGATACCACAAGAGGTTATGCCTACACCTACACCAAGACCTAATCCTCAGCTTACTGCTCAGGATATAGATGATCTTGATGCTGACATTAACTACGCCTCTGGAGGACAGATGATACAATCACGTAACCCATTTCCTCCTGGATCATATGCTCATGAACAGTTTGAAAAGAATAGACCTGGACAGGTAGAATATACTCCTCCTCCAGTCAACCCTACTATATCTCCTGATGCTGGTAGTACCTCTAAGGTTTCACCTGCTTACGGACTAACTGATGGGATCTTTGATTTGTTATCTGGTGCTGCATTAGGTTTCGATGCTGGTGGAGATGTTCCTATTAAATCTAATTTCTTGAATAGAGTTTATGGTGAAGGCGCTGGTAATCCTGCTGGGAATGTTGTGCCTGCTTTAACAGACGTACCTGGACATCAGATGTTCGGTGGTAATACTAACTTAGGTGGTGAGGATCAGAGATTCGAAGACAATACTCCTGAGGAAGTACCATGGTATAATAATTTGTTAGGTCATAAGCTTAAAGCTCCTGGCACATTGTCAGAGAATGAGAAGAGATTAGCAGATAAACAAACTGCTGAGAATGAACTACTAGCTGGACCTGAGATAGCTGATGAAGAGAATGCTATCGCTAATCCTTATGAAGCTAATGAACTAGGTGAGCCTGAAGCTGAACACATCAACAACATAGTTAAAGGACCTGCGGTTCCTATAGATGATCTTAATACTGACGATCATAAGAAAGAGATCGTTGAGAAGAACTCTACAGAAATAGCAGAGAATAACGCTAATGAAGATGGTGAGAAGCAAACAGGACCTGATAAGAATCAACCTGGTGAGAACAAGTCTGAATCTGAGGTGGAAGCCAAGGGTAAAGAAGCTCCTAAGGGATTCGTTGATCAAGCTAAGTCAGCATTGGTTGGTGCATTCGGAGATCTGTTTGATTCTAAAGAGTTAGCTAGAATGGGTATCATGTATGCTGGTTCTAGACTATTAGGATA